>Ga0272442_10010342_pt1 | contig 11511 bp, 7 predicted proteins | sample SSMForm2O_FD_200262 | JGI IMG/M metagenome (GOLD analysis project Ga0272442, IMG submission 200262) | Marine sediment archaeal communities from Little Sippewissett salt marsh, Falmouth, MA, United States - SSM-Form-2O | ecosystem: Environmental > Aquatic > Marine > Wetlands > Sediment ...
CACTTTTTCCTGCACGAAATGATAGAGGCGGCGTATCTTTTCCAGCCGGGTAGCGGCGTCCTGCGTCTGCGCAGCAGCCTCCCGGCTTATCCCGGGTGTTACCGATACACTGGGAATGTAGAGTTTCCGGAACCATTCGGCTACGTCATCCCAGCTGCTGAATGACCAGATATCCCCGCCATTCACCGGCTCGCGGCATCTGATCAGCACCTGATGCGCCAGGTCGGTTGCCGGAGGGCTGAAAGGCTCTTTGAGCAACGGCCCGATCTCCGTGCTTTGCCAATCGTAAGCGCTCGAATCGGCCCTGAATTCTCCCTCGCCCGGTCCGTTGCGCCATGCACTCTCTATTTTCCAGTTCCCGGGCGCCTTTATCGATATGCCGCTTCTCCGGACCGGCACGCGGTATTGTACGAAAAAAGCGCGGGACAGAACCGGCAGGGATTCCTTGATCCGGTAGGAAAGCGTGAGACTGCCTTCATCTTCAGTGACAGGCTCACGGAAAAAAAGCATGCGTCTGTCTGAATAGAGCTCGAAGCCCGCATAAGCCGGAAGATCGGCCATTTTCTTTTTCTTGTACTTCTCGGGCTTGCGGTCTCCCCGGGTCAGGATGATTTCAACATCCTCCACCTCGGTTTTCCAGTCGTAGGCGATGATGACCGGTAAAATGCTGTTCCAGCCGTGCCGGTTGATAATCCTGAACTCCGTAAACCTGGTGTACTCGGATTCCTTTCCCTCTTTCCCGATGTTCCAGCTCTGTCTGTCCTGGACGACATAGTAACCCTTTTTCGACATCTGGTCGTCAACCAGCTCCTCGATACTGCGGCTTTGAGAGTGCCCGGCCGAATATAAAAGACCCACGGCGGCCAGGGCCTGGAAACAGATTGACCCGAGGGGCACATTCACTTTCCGACAATTGCGGCGCATCTTTCTCTTCCGAAGGCTGTGTAAATATACTGAATGCCTGTAGTTACACCTCAGCACGCAGGCCGGAGCGCTTTGCTCAGAGTTTAACAAACCGGAATCCGCTCCCGTACCCGTTCACGGATTATTTTGTCCCGGTGCTGTCCTGCTGCTCTGTAACATCTATTTTCCGCAAGGTCAACATTTCTTCATCGAGCGACTCGAGCAGGAAATAGAAATTTCTGATTTCAGGGTAGCTCCGGGCAGGGAATGATATTTCAGGCAAAGTGAATTTCTTCTGGTAATACAGCTCGCCCCCGCTGCGCTCCATGTACCTGATATAGTCGCCGTAGGGCCGGCTGCGCTTGAAAGGCTTCGGGGGCCGCTCCACTTGATAGCCTTCCGGGGGCTCGATTTTCAACGAGACGTTTATTATGTATGGAAATTTGAAAAATATGGGGTTTTCCCTCTGCTCCGATTCGAATGCTTTGGCTGAAACCCTGTGGCAGAGTGCGGGATTCAGAATCAGGCGGTCTGATAATGTCTCGACAATGGACTTGCTGGTAAAAGCACAGCCTATCCTCAGGCCCCCCTGGCTGCGTAAATCCTCCGGAATGTCGAGCTGGGTGATTTCTGCGTCCGGAGTAAAGGGGCACACAGTCTCCTTAGCGTATTTCCGGCGCTGGGCATCTGTAGTCATGTCATGCAGTTTCCGGGCAAAATCTTCCCTGCACAGCCCGGAAAAAGCAGTCCAGCCGTTAACCGCTACAGAGCCGTCTTTGCTGATTGTCATTGTGGCATAGTGACTGATCAAATTATCCTGCGGCCTGCACGAAGGTGTTGTGGAGAAACTTCCCGACTCGGAATTTACTATCAATGCACTTTTTCCCTGATCCTCCCAGGGGAGGATTTGATAATCTGCGAACGAGCTTGCCGGGTCTATCCAGACGGGATTTTCCGAGCCGAAAACATAGACGATCATTTTTGAAAATTGTGCGGGACTCGGGAAATTCTGCAGGAAAGGAGGGTTATGCTTTGTCAGAATAACTGCCGGGTATGCCTCGAGGCCCGCATCCCGCAACAGCTGAACCATCAGCGTGGACAGATCTGCCGCGTCCCCCACTTTTTTCTCAAGCGTGGTTTCAGGAGCAGAGGGGAATACCTGCAACTCCCCGCTTGGCTGGTACTTGCAGGTCTCTTTTACGAACTTGAAAATATTTCTGATCTTGTCCGCCTTATCCTCCACGGACTGAGTGCATTGCTGTGCAGCCTCCCTGGTCTTCTTGGAACCTTCAATGGATCTATACATTCTGTAATATGCCTTTGCCACACTCTCCCAATTGTTAAACACCGGTATAGGTTGTCTGCCAAAACCTGAGGGCGGGCGGATTTCCGACAATGCAAACGATATCTGGATGCGCTGGGAATTCAACGGCGGGGAGTGCGGCTCGCCGACTATCGCGGCAATACTGTCCATCGCCCAGGTAAAGCATGCCTTTCTTTGTTTCCTCCCATTTATGATGTAGGTTTCTTCGCTGCGGGAAGGCAGGATTGCTCCCTGTGGAAACAGGTAATAGTTGTATGCGTATAATGAGGAGAGCTCCCCGGTAAATTCCGAACGCAAAGTGTATAGCCTGTTTCGAAAGTACCACTTATCGAGAAACAGGATGTCTTTTGATGTTTTCATGTACTTGTATTCGACAATGCAGCCCGGCTCGAGGGCGGGAAAGGTGAATCTGGTTTCGTACAAATCGCCGGCCGCGCCTCCTGTCTTGATTATATTTTCGTAGAAATCTTTCTTATCCACCTTGACCTTCCGCCCGTCCGGGAGAATCGTCCTCGCTTCCAGATCGTCAATCTTGACGATCTTGTTGTGCTGGATTCGAATATTTGTATGCTCGTATCCGCTCTCGTTCAAGATCTTCATTCTGAAGTATTTTTCGGTTTTCACAAGGGTTTCTTTTTTTCGCTGGTCGTAATCCACGATCATGCTGCCGCGATCCAGAAGGATCACTGCAGGCGCCTCCGGGGCTTCCTTATAAGAGGTCTTTTTCAGCTCCGCCATGTCAATCTCTTCCCACTCCTGTTTTGCGTACCCCGTTAGGGGAACGCTGAGCAAAAGACACATTACGAACACGGTGTCCAGGGAAAAATTGTTCAGCATATCTATTTTGAGCCGGAACATTTCAAACACTCCCGCGTGAAATAGGCAACACGAAATATTAACCTTATTGACGGGTTGATAAACTTTATTTTAAATGTTTATTGATTTCCACAGAGAGGTTTACGTCCTGGATCGCTCAGTGTATGGCAGGCCGGTCCGGTGTTCCGTGCTGCAGGTCTGGTTATGCTTTATTAATTGATCTTAATGATTTGAGGGATTATTGTCAAATTTAAAGCGGAGTCACCGGTTGTCGGGGATGTATTCATCCCGGGCGTAACTTTGAGAACCTGGCTGTGGAAGCAACGATACGGTCAATCTACTGTTTTGGGGACAGCTCGACTGCAAAGGTCTTAACCTGGTAGGCGCCGATATCGAAGACCAGGCTCTCGCCACGGAACACGGCTTGCGCTTTTTTATCCTCCATGCCGTTGAGTTCTTCGGCCCCGGTAATTTTACTGTGGAAAGCGCAGGCGATGTTTTTCTGACCGGCTCCATCGAGTTCCCGAACCCGGACGATCAGCCGGTCGCCATTCTCCTCTTTTTTCAGCGCCATCAGAGCGACTTTCGGATTGTTTATTCTGAGAAAGGAGAAAGACCTTCCGGCGGAACCCGGATGCCCGGCCACGGCAACCGCAGTCAGGCCCTGGTTGAGCCTGGCTGCCTGCCAGACTACTTCGCCTTCCCTCCAGTCGCCCCGGTGAGGGTAAAGGGCGTAAGTCAGCCGGTTAGGGCCCAGATCGAGATCGGCTGCGCCCTCAGGGGTATGGATCAGAGTGAGCCTGATTTCGTTGTCGGCAGGTTTATCCCAGCCATACTTGCAGTCGTTGAGCACGGCCACACCAAAGCTGCCGGAAGGGTCCGTGATATCCGCCCATTGCTGAGCCGGAACTTCATACAGGTTTTCCGTGTTGGAAGGTCTCTCGATGACTCCGAGCTGAAGGTCGTAAGTGGCGCGGGGATTTGAGACGCTCAACGGAAAGGCCGCCTTGAGCAGAGTCCGCGGACTGTTCCAGTCAATGCTGTTCTCCACTTCCACCCGCCTGCCACCTGCTGTAAGCCTTATATCCTGGATGTAAACAGACCCCTCTGCCTGACGCTCGATTCTCAGTGCCGCCTGTACCGGTCCCTTTTCCAGGACAGTCCTTTTTACAGGCCCAGAAACCGTTCTGCGCACGAATTGAATGTCCTCGTACCTGATTTCCCACTGCGGATATTGATCCGGCCTGTCGTTGAACAATTCCAGTTTCAGGGGTGAGGACAGGGCTTCTCTGCCGGTTTCCAGGTCTTTTATCCGGGCAATATCGCCGTTCTGATCGACAACCACTTCCAGGTGTTCGTTGGACAGCCCGGTTTCAGTAACCGACAGGTTCGTAGGCATCGAGCAGGGGGAATCCGCTTCCCTCAGGTCGAATACGGAGACGCCGCAGCCGGGAACCCGGGCCAGGAAAGCGATTTTTAACTGAGTTCCGGTTCTCCCGAGAAGCTGGGAAGGCACCTCATTTCCGTGGCAGTCGAACACCCGTGCGCAGGCAGGGGTTTTGCCGCCGGGGTAGGAGACCTCGATCCTGACTGCGTCCTCCCGGTCGATATTCAGCGGATTGAAAACCAGCAGGGAGACTCCCTCGCCGCGGGTGTCCATTTCCCGCGCCAGGGCCGCCAGGCTCGCCTCGCGGATCGTCTTGAACTGGGCCAGTGAAGAATCCTCGTCCGGAAGCGAAAAGCCCTTGTAAACCTCTTGAATGCTGGTTCCTGGCAGGTCATCATGCATCTGGTGCCAGAGAAAACGGATCCAGGACTCTTTCAGCTCCCGTGCGGGATAGGGCTTTCCGGCCAGTTGCCGGGCTATCACCGCCGCGCATTCGGCTGCCTGAGCATCGAGCTCGTTCCGGCGGTTTTTCAGTTTCATCCCGGCCCTTGAGGTATAGGTCCCGACACCGTGCACGCGGGCCAGGAACTCGCCTTTATACCTGACCAGCCTTTTTTTCTGCTGTGGCGTAAGGTCCCTGAAAAGCTGGTCTGAGGAGGCCAGTACCACCTTGATTTCCTCGCTGTCGTTGCGTCCGATACGCGCAAGCAATGATCTGACATCCTCCTCGGTGCATCCCCTGTGGCCGCAGCAGCAGGCTCCGCCCTTGTCTCCGGTTCCCATGTAGTCATAGGCGGCGAAAATACCGGTGGTTTCCCCCAGGGTGTTGATCTGGTCCTCTTCGATATCCCAGCCGTCCACATAGCTTCCGGGATTGATCGCGGCCACCAGGGAGCTGCCGTCCACGCCCTGCCAGAGCCCGATATCGAAAGGCTTGGGGTAGGCGCCTGAAGGCTGGGGCAGCCAGGGACAGTAGATTTTCTGGGTGGAGAACCCTATCATGCCGCAATGTGCGGCCACAGTGGGCAGAACGAACCCGAAACCGAAACAGTCCGGAAGGAAGATATCGGCGGCTCCCCTGCCGAATTCCTCCCTGAAAAAGCCGTTGCCGTAAAGTATCTGGCGCACCAGGGACTCCGGCGAGGGAACGTTCACGTCACAGGCCACGAGCATGCCCCCGGAAAGGCGCCAGTTGCCACTGGACACATACTCCTTGATCCTGGCGAAATCCTGCGGGTAATGCTCCTTGATCAGCATGTAATGGTAGGCGCTTTCGTAATTGAAAATATATTCCGGGTATTTTTCAAAGAGGTGGAAATTACCGAAAGTGGTAAGGGGAAGGTAGTATCTGGTAGTGGCGTCAATGGTCCACAGCCACTGGGTATCCAGATGCGAGGTGGTAACTACGTACTGGACCTTGTCCCTGGACAGGTCATAAGCACAGGCAGTAGAGGCGAAAGCCTGGATAATAAAGACGAACGGGAGAATTAAAGATTTAGCGCGTTCCATATTGTTCCCCGGATAATATTGTAGTTAAGCGGCTATAAGCCTTAAATCAAAAAAACCGGCTTCTTCCCGGCTCGAATTGAGATTTTTTTAGACAGTCTGCACGGAAATGTATAGCAGGCACCGGAAAGAGAGAAACCGTTTGACCTGTCCCGAAACAGAGCCGCGGGGTATTCTTTTCGTTCAAACACGGGCGAACACACGGGTTCGCCCCTACGGCAAACCCTGGTGCCCTACCGCGAAACAGAGCCGCAGGGAATTTTTTTTATTTAAAAATGAAGAAACTTTTTTTTAAAATTATCCAGCAGCAACTGAATTACATCAGCTATGGTGCTCCTGCCGTCCAGGTTGTAATCCGCGCGCCCATCCTCCGGATCATCCCTCTTCATAAGCATGAGCAGTATGATATCTGCAAAGTCGATCTTACTATCGAGGTTCAGGTCATAGCTTTGTGGTGATACCGGAGTTTCTTCATCCAGTCTACCTATATACTCGGTGCTGATAACCAGATCATCGTACCAGCAGGTGTTTTCCCGGTTTGCCTGGTGTATATAGACACAGAACCAGAAAAAATTAAGTTTCAGCAGCTCGCTGTCGCGCCACCTGATATTTTTGGCGTGAAGAATTTTTGTTCCATCGATCCAGAATGCCTGCTCGCCATCTAAGAGACCCGGAGTATTGAGCTTGACCATAGCCTCGAAACAATACCAGCGACCCCGCTCGATCACGAACGGTACCACCGGCCGGAACGAGTTTCCCCAGTAAGCGCCGCCCGGGGCGGCTTCCATGTCCGGATAGCTCGTAGTAAAACCTATTGCGCCCGGGGGAGGATACTTGCCATCGCTGCGGGCTGGCTCAAGCATGGTCGTAAAAAAATCAAAGCCATTGGGCTTGATTCCAGCCTGGCCGAAAGCTGAGTACTTATCGTTGACCTTGTTTCCTCCGATCATGCTCCAGTGCATGTAATTGCCCTGGTCGAAGTCCTCGTCGAATTTGGCATACCAGCGGTAGTATAGCTGATCGTATCCCGGCATGAACCAGCGGGTGACCTGTGCTGAGGAGGAATTCCCGCCGTTTTCCACAGCGGTCAATCGCAGGGAGCGGTTTCCTGAATAAACGTGTTCGGGCCGTAACTCGAGCGCAGCATTGCCCGGCTCGGTTGAACTGATACTCTCCCAGAGATCGGATAGACTGCCGGTCTCGAAATTATCGGAGAATATCACCTCGCACTCCGCGCGAGCGAAAGTCAGGATTAAAAGTATGAACGGCAACCACAGCAGGAACCCCAGGCTTTTCTTTTTGAGAGTTATCATAATCATATCTCGATTGAAAGTGAGTGTTGATGTGTTGTGATAAAATTACTCTTTCAGCACCAATTTTCAAGCATGGAGTAATTATCTCTATGTCAAAACAAAGAACCGGCCTCTCCGGTAAATTTTGTTTCTCTTTCCCATGAGTTTTAATGTGTTCTTTTTGGTGGCAAAAAGAACCCAAAACCAGTTCCTTTGTAACCAAAGGAACCTAAAGTTAATCCTGACTTTCGCATCTTTTCCTCCGCTCCCCCCTCGGTCGCCTGATTCTCACGTGCCCTGAGCAAGTGAGAATCAATGGCATGCCCACCGTTGACGCTCCGCTCTGCCTGAGATGGAAATTACCCGGCTTTTACACGCTCGGTGTGGAGTTCCTCGGACATGCGCCCTGATCAGGCGGCCTGCGGCCGCCAAAAAACCGATCACCTCATAAAAGATAAAGGTTTTCCTCCCATCAATCCCTTTTACATTCATTCTCTGCAACTATATGAATTAAGAACGATTCTTAATTTATAAAATTTTTTACCGGACACTACTGACTGTTCATTATTAACAATGGATATTCCTTGTACAACAGTATATTACGGTAGTATCACATTTTTCCCCGGACAGTTATGAAGCCGGATCATTTGGTCTCTACATATACATAATGCTTGATATTTTTGTTATCAGATACAAAATTTTATGTACTGCTCCGCAAGAGCCTTGATATTGAGAGAAAAATGATTGATCTTTTGCAAAATAACCTGGAAAGTCGCTTTATTCCATACGCATGATTCATAAATTGTGTACTGAATCGAAAAGAGGTATGAATGAAGCTCTTATCTGCGATCTGGATTGGTTGTCTGATTCTCGCCTGCGGAAACTTCAATTCGGAAAATACGTTGGCGAAGCGGACTTATCCAATCAAGCTGGGCACTTTCGCTGAACCGCGCGCGCACGGCCGCACCGACCTGTTCATCTATTCTCCATGGGAACCCGGCCAATACGCCCAACTGACATTTCCCGAACACTGCTGGGGTGAAAATCTGCCAAATACGAGCCACGACGCAGACCCGCCGGTCGTGTCACCGTGGATTATCGATGAAGAATCCACAGCGGCGGTCTTTGAAAGCCACCCGCGCGACAGTGTGGTTTTCCGCGCCAGGGCCCAAGCGGATTCGATGGCTGTGAGACTCTACCTGGAGATCGAAAACAACAGTAACACACCGGTCAATAACATCAGGGCGCTGGTCTGCTTTAAACCGGACGCCACGATCAGCACTCCGAGCAGACAGGACGGGATGCTGGCTTTCAGGGATACAAGCTACCAGATGACCTTCTTTCCCTCGGACGGCAGGAAACTTCAGCTCCATGAAGACACCCATCACGAGGGAGATCTCCCGCCAGGTGTTGACAAGACGAATATCAGAACGAAGATAGTCTGGGGGATCAATGTCAAGGGCCGCCCGGATATCAGGTCAATCGAGGACGTGGGCTGGTGGTATATCGGTGACCATCCGGGCAGGGTGGTAGAGGAGAGGGCGGATCCTGCGCTGATTGCAATCTGCGCCCGCAACGACACAACCCGTTGGATAGGCACGATCTGGCACCCGTCGAGTGTGCTTTTCTGCAACCCGTTGAATCCCTGCTTCCATTCCGATCCTGCGTTCAAGGACTGCCCGGCTGGTGAAAGAACAAGCGCAGAAGGTGTTATATTTTTCCACAATGGCACTTTCGAAGAGCTTGTCGACAGAGCGCTGGTGTGGGAATCCACCAGAAAAACCCAGGGAGGCCCTGATGAATAGATCCATTTCCGCAATTTCTTTGATGGTTTTGATCTCTGCGGCAGCTATGTTGAGCTGTTGCAGCGCTGAAAATGCAGAGTCAGGAAAACAGGCTCAGGTCTCCGATGCTCAGCCCAGACACTGCCAGTTGATCCGTGCCGGCGAGATAGAGGCGATCGTGGGGGATGGAGCCGGCCACCGGGTCAGGCCCGGAATCTGGGCTCTCAGCTCGATCCACCACCATTTCAGCATCTTCAAAAACCTGTCGTCCGGTATGCTTTTCGGAGAATTTCGCGGCAAGTCCAACACCGTACTCGAGTATGTGGACGACTCCACCAGCATACTGACCAGGGAGCCGACCGCGGACTACCCGACCAGGGCCAGGCTGGTTTTCCGTATGCGGAGCCCTTACTACCTGGACACCGAGCTGACCATGCGCGATACCGAAGACAAGCTGAAGAGCCTGCCGGCGGATTTCCGCTCTGTTTCGGTCAACTGCTACGCCAACAGCCCGTCGGACATCCGGATCCATTACCTTTCAGGCGGCGAATGGGCGCGCCATATCCCGCCGGTGCACGCCGCCCCGGGCACCGCTATAGCGCCGTCCTACCTGCCGCCCGACCAGATCGAAGTGTGGCCCGAGACGGATGATCCGCCGTTCAACTGGGGCAAGTGGAACGAAAAGCCTTTTGACCAGCCGTTCTACTGCGGCCGCTTCGAGCACATGGTGATGATCCTCGTTTTCGACAGGCCCGACTGGATCCGGTTTTATACATCACCCACAGGCGGAGGCAAGAGCCTGATTCCCGGCCAGGACAGCCCGGCCTGGGATTTCGAGTGGATAATCCAGAAAAAAGATTACCGGCCCAACCAGGACTACACTTTCCGCGTGCGCCTGGTGTACAAGCAGTACGAGGGAGACGAAGACGTGATCCGCGAAGTGCGCAAGGCCCAGCAGGACCTTGGATTCGAGACAGTCGAGAGTATGTCAGGGATGTAACCCGCCCCTGCTGATAAAGCTGGCGGTTATCGGAGAAATCACGCAGCGAGGCCGGCCAGGGGCTGGCCGGCCTCAGGAAAAAGATCATTTAAAGCTGAACGGCGGATATTTGTCTGTAGTCAACAAGATGAAATATGCTTCCACCCTGACAGACCACCTGATAACACCTGCCACGAAATCGAACATTCCTTTTGGATAAACGCCGGTAAAAAAAATAGCGAACCAGGCGATTATCGTGCAGAAAATGACAGCGACATATAGAAAAAAGAGAACGATGACGTGAGGAATGGCCAACAGCCATTTCACCAGCGGCATTGCCCGTTGAAGCTCCTCTTCCACGTTTGGATAGGCAATTTCGATGTGGACGGATTGGTCCTCATCCGTGGAAGGATACTCGTGTGTGAGCAGGAGTATATAAGAAAATACCCTGACAGTGAACCTGGTCAGCGACAAATTCCAGTCGAACCACCACCTGGGGTATTTTTTCCGGAAAAGAATCATCAGCAGAGTCGGCACGATTACCAGCCCCACCCCGACGGACAAATAACTCTGCTCCTGGAAGCTGAACAGGACACGCCCGCCCACCAGAACCAGAACGATCAAAATGGGGATTAGGGTAAAAGGCCGAAAGAACGTGGTAAGCCTGTCCGGTTTTTCGGGGTAATCGATGTTCACTGTAACGGGGTAGCTGTCATTTTTCTCAGGCATTCTTCCTCCCGGGTGAAGGGAACAGGCCAGTCGGAGAGAATAATCGAGCAGATAAAGCTTCTAGCCGCTTAAGCTGACGGCAGCCATAAAATGATACCGTCCGGCTTGGTATATTCCAGCCATTCTCTGAACTCTGTTACGGTCCGCACTCCACTTTCCAGCACAGACCTGTATATATCTATTCCACGCACGCCGGTTTCGTCTTGAAGAGCTTCCTTGATTTCCAGAATCACGCGCCTTTTTTCGTCCGTGAGAGCTTTCTGCATCGCATCGGCAAACTTCCCTCCCCAGTGAGCGTGAGGATGGTCATGGCCCACAAACCAGCTATCCACATTCCAGAGTTCTCCTGTTTCGTCGCGGTAGCGGATCTGCCAGTATAATCCCTGATCAGGGCCTTCAAGTTCATTGGAGAAATTCACCTGCCACACTCCCGGCAGGCGAGCTACCGCTGTCATCGCTTCGAAACCGTGCTCGATTTCCGGCTCGTCCGTATAAATCTCCAGATCAATGTCCAGCGCAACCATCAGATCATATCTGATCGCACCTACCAGCACCGGGCTTCCGTAGCGGGACCATTTTTCCAGGAGGCCCAGCGTTTCAACAACTTGCAGTGCTTTCTCTTTTCGCTTTTCAGCCCGAAGAAACAGGTTGTCCATAAGCGCCTTCGATTTTCGAGTCGATATTCCAGGCAGCCTGGCTGCGACTGATACGGATTCTATGAAAAACAATCAGCCTTCCCGTATGCGGGCTCCCGCCGGCAAAGGTTGCGCCGGTTCTAATCATAGAGTATA
>Ga0272442_10010343_pt1 | contig 11511 bp, 4 predicted proteins | sample SSMForm2O_FD_200262 | JGI IMG/M metagenome (GOLD analysis project Ga0272442, IMG submission 200262) | Marine sediment archaeal communities from Little Sippewissett salt marsh, Falmouth, MA, United States - SSM-Form-2O | ecosystem: Environmental > Aquatic > Marine > Wetlands > Sediment ...
CCCCTGGAGGACCCTCTGCTCCTTTGGGCCCCCATGAAGGGGGCGGTCTCCCGGGTGGTGCTGTAGCCAACGAGGATCCCTTTTCTCACCAGGTCCCATTGCTGACAGGCCACGCCGTCATCATCGTATCCTGTGGTGGAGAGTCCCCCTGGAAGCGTGTTGTCCGCCACGAGGCTGACCAAGGGAGACCCGTACCGAAGCTTTCCCAGCTTGTCTAACGTGGCAAAGCTTGTCCCTGCGAAATTGGCCTCCCAACCCAGTACGCGGTCCAGTTCCGTGGGATGCCCTACCGACTCGTGCATGGTCAGGGCCAGATGATCTGGATCCAGAATGAGATCCATTTTTCCTGAAGGACACGCCTTTGCATGGAGTTTCTCTACGGCCTCTTCCGCCGTTTTCCTGGCTTGGGAAAGAAGGTCGGCGGCTTCAATATGTTCATACCCGGCCGTCCTGGGAGAGGCTTCTACGTATCGGGTCGCTTTTTCACCCTTTCCAGTGGCCGTGGCCACGGCCTTGGCCCAGGACATGAGGATTCGTATCTGGAGAAGGGTGCCCTCTGTGTTGGCAAAGACCTTTTCTTCCAAACGGCATCCCATCCACGCCCTGGCCATGGAGATCCCGCGCACCTTGAGCATTTCTTGGGTGACAGAGAGAAGAAGATCGATTTTTTTTTCCACAGGGATGAGAAAGGGATCCTTGATGAAAGAGGTTTGCCAGGCGTCTTGATGGATAGGCTCCTCGGCCCAAGGAAGGGAGTCGCTCTTGAGAAATCGTCTCCCTGCTTTGGCGATTCCAACGGCTTCCTTGACAGCTCGCTCACAATTGGATCTCGTGGGATCAGGGATACTGGAAAATCCCCAGGCCGATCCGGCCAAGGCCCGCGTGCCCAGTCCAACGCTTTCCCTGGTTCGAATGTCCTCCACCCTCTGATCCCGGACATGGAGGCTTTGTTCCTTGATGCGGACCACGCGAGCGTCCCCATAGCGCAGCCGAGCGCTCTTCAAGAGATCCACGGCATCAAGGGCTGCCTCTTTCATGGAACGTGCTCCGGGTGGTTGTCCCTCAAAATCAGGAAGTGACTTTAGGATAAAGCCTCATCTCAAATCCAGCAAGTCGGCTTGACAAGCCTGGCTTGGCCGAGTAGTGTTGTGTCTATCAAAAAGCCGGCCAAAGGATGAGACAAGACAAGGGTGGGCAGCAGGCTGGGGACTTGAGTACAGCAAAGAGTTATGAATCCTTTTGGGTAAGCTGTTGAGGCTGAGGAGGGAAGGATATGTCAAGGAACTTGCTGTCAAAGATACGGGGGGGGGCAACAGTCTAGGCCATAGCGTCGCCATCTCGGGCTGCGCCCGATCTGGGATGAAGAACATACGTTCTTTGAGTGCCTTCGTAAACCGGAGAAGGGGAAGGCAGATCGCAGGAAACACGATGCCATTGGTGTTGGCCGCGGTGGCGGCCGGGGGACTGCTTTTGTCTGGGTTGGGTTTTCTGTCAGGGTTTTTGTCTGGCCGAGGAGGGACGTCATCCACAGGAGGGGCGATGACGCAGTGCGGTTGGGGGAGTGAGCGGGAACCCACCTGTTGGATCGAGGGTCCATGGGACGGGGAGCGGGTGGGGGATTTTGTGGAAGTGAGGGTGGGGTTTCGAGCAAGGGAAGGGATTCTGGGAAGACCTGTGGGCCGGGTCAATACGGTGGTTGTGTGGGGATATAGCGAGGAAGAGGGGTGGGAGAGACTTGGCTGGGAGCATCTGGTTCCAGGAGAACAAGAGGGGGAGGTGGAGTTCGAGGTTGATCTGAGCGAGAGGACGGAAGAAAGTTCGGTTGAACTCGTGGCGCGGGTGTGGCAAGGGATGCAGACAGGGGTGTCGGAGCCTGTGCACGTGACAGTCGACCGAACCGCGCCGGAGACGCCAATGCTCCATCTCTTGTATGGGTGTAAGGACGCGTTGACCGTGTCGTGGGTGACGCCTGGGGATCCAGTTTCAGGAGATGTTTTTCCTGTAGCGAACGAAGAGCTTCGGTTTTCGGATCAACCGTTTTTATGGGAAGAAGGTGAAGTGGCGAAGGCGGGCGAACCGCTGGCGCCGGGAGAGATGGCGCACGCGACGGTGAGTTCTCGTTTGCCTGAGACGGTAACGTACTTCCAGCTACGCGTGTACGACCAGGCAGGGAACTGGGTGGAATCGGAAGAAGTCGGGTTCATGACGGAAGGAAACGTTTCTCACCTGACAGGACAGGTCACGGAAGACAGTTTCCTGGCGGAAGGGACCTATTATGTGACTGAGAGCTTGACGGTGGTGCCAGGCAAGACCCTGGAAGTCGAAGCCGGGGTCGTGTTAAAACTTGGACCGGACGCGTGGATCGGTGTGGAGGACGAGACAGGGTCTCTTTGGCTTGAAGGACAACCTCAGGCGCCTGTGGTGGTTACCTCGGCCGGAGACGATAGCGTGGGGGAGATTCTCCCAGGGACAAGAGACCTTCCAGGCGTCGGGGCCCACCAGGGATTATTTCTCAATAGTCTCTGTCAGGTGAACGAAGCCAGGGTGTCGTTCGCCGAGACAGGACTTCAAGTTTTAGGTTCCTGTCCTGTGAAGAATAGCGTCTTCTTTGACTGTGTACAGGGCATTCGGTTCTTGCCAAGTGCCACAGGTGCGTCCGCCACCGGCCATTGCGTCCACAACTGCCTTTTGTGGGTGGCGAACGGAGAGGATCCCTTGACGGAACCCTTGACAGCGATCGAGATCGCGCATGAAGGGACAGAAGAGATTCGGTTCGTCACGATCGTGGGGTATGACGTAGGGGTCAAGGTGACTTCAGGCGAAGCTGAGATTCGGGAGAGTCTCATTGCAGAGTGCAAAGTGGGGATCGAGATAGCAACAGGGACCAAGGTTTTTGGGGACGACAACCGAACCTGGTTCAACCAAGTGAACGAGCAAGGAGAAGGCTCAGTAGAAGCGGGGGAAAACTGGACCGATCTTGAGGAGACGCCTTTTTGGGGAGAAGCCCAGGGGGAGCCCTTTCCTTCGATACCCTCGGAGAGCGAGAGGTACTTTCTTTTGAATGGGGTCGATGCGGAGCCCGTCAACCAAGGGACGTTGAACTCAGACGAAGCCGCAACAGAGCTTTCGATCGATCTTAGCCATCGAACAGCGATCGGCTGGGAGGAAGGGACAAGAGGCCGGTGGATGGATGCCAATGGATCGGACATCGGATGGCATGACGACATGACGAAAGAGATCAACTATCTGAGACTGACAGGGTATATCGAGAAGGATTTGAGGATTCAGTCGGGGTGGACGGTCTGTTTTGATGAAGGGTTTTTAGGGATTTTAGAGGCCACGGTCGTGATCGAACCAGGGGTGGTAGTGAAGGGGAAGTTTGCACAACCGCAAGAGGTGGAGACGCTTCTTCTCAAGACAGCATCGGTGGACCCTGAGGAAAGGGAGACGTCAAGAAGATTCCCATGGAATGTGAGTGAGCTGACGGAAGAGGAGATGGCGTTTCTTCCAGGACTACGGGTTTGGGGGGAAGAGGAGAGCCTTGTCAAGACAGTCTCAATGTCTTTAGAAGCTACGACGCCAGAAGAGACGACAGAGGAAGAGGCCCTTCAAAATACAGGGAGACTGATAGCGTGCGGATCGCCGATGTCAAGGATTGTGTGGACGCATTGGGTGGACGCGGACCACGGCATGGTGCTCGATGGGGCACCGAGCGAGACGCCGCCTCTGGAAAATGCAGGAGAAGAATGGGGAGGACCTTGGGTAGGGATTGGTTTGACCGAGGGGGCGAGTCCTTTGACGCGGATCGAGTACTGTGATTTTTATTATGCGGCTTTGGCGATCCATGTGCTGGAAGAGATGGAGCAAGGGGTAAGGAACTGCCGATTTTTCGATTGCGGGGTAGGCGTAGCGGAATGGGCAGGGAACGAAGTGAGGAATTGTCTTTTTAGCTTTCCGAGCTTGATGGATACGCCTGAGGAGGAGCCATATGAAGGGACAAGGTGTGTATGGGCGCTTGGAAGTGCGTCTTGGAAGAAGTCGAGGGTTTTGAATTGCACGATGGACCGGGGCGAGACAGGGGTGAGCGTGGGGCCGTTCCTGGGTGTGTGGGAAGGCATTCGAGCCGAGGTGGAGGATTGTCTTTTCACGCGGCTGACGTCAGGGATTGAAGGGTATACGCCGGAACTCTATGAAGACATCCATGACAATCTCTTTTATTCAGTGGAAGAGATGATCAAGGGGGTGCCGACAAGCTTGGATGAAAGCAACGTGTGGGTCACTTCAGAAGAGGAGCCGTTTGACGAGACGTGGCTTTCGGAAGGACGCGGCATCGAAGAGGCGTGGCACCTGGATCAAACAACAGAAGCGGTGGACTTCGACCAAGAGAAGAATGCGCTCATGGAAGGCCTGGCCGGGATGACGACCGCGTTGGACGGGAGACTGGACCAAGGGGCGCTCGATGCCGGATTTCATTATCCAAGGATGTGGGAGACGACAGCGTGGCCTGTAGGCTTCCGGGGTTGGGCGATCGAGGAAGGGATTGAACTCGCTTGGGACTGGGCAGGAGGGGAGCCTTACCCTGAGTTCACGATCGAGTACAGTACGGTCAGTTATGGATATACGGATGAAGTGCTTTCAGATTTTGTTCCAGGAGATACGGGCGTTTATCTTGGCAACGTTCTTTCCGGATGTACATATTACTTTACGATAGTCGTTGCGGAAGACGCCTTGGCACAAACGGAGGTAAGCATTCCGCAAACATCTCTTCCAACACCAACACCTACGTCGACGCCTCTTACTACTGCAACGACCACCCCTATCCCCACGCCCATATCAACCCCCACATCGGCACCTCCGACAACGCCAACGCCGAGTTATGCATGCCCAGAGATCCGTATCACGTCCGGCAAAGGAAACCATAGCAATATCAATTGGTCCAACGACGGAAGGTATTTGTACTATCTGAGAAGGCTTAACGATAAAGACTGCATTTACCGATGCCAAGTTGAAGCCAATGCTGAGGAAGAGCCTTTGGTGGAGATGCTGAGGGATTGCTTTTGGCCTGTGCTTAGTCCAAGCTACGAAAAAATGGCGTTCTGCCATGAGGACGACCAGGGTTTCTTACAGATTTGGCAATGTGATCTTTTGAACGGTTTGTCTACATCACAGTCAACTTTTTCGTCTAGAAATAAGTATTTCCCGGAATGGCGTCCGAGCACTCTGGAGTTGGTCTGTTACGCAAGCCATGAAGGGATCTCCCAGCTAGTCAAAGTGATCGGCCAGATCGAAACAGACATTCTTGAAGAAGAAGACGCTGGTTTTGTAGTGCCGACTTACTCGCCATCTGGGCAATGGATTGCGTTCGACTACTTTGGAGGCAGTCTTTCTTCGGGTCTGTACAGGCAACTTAGCAAGACGGACAGTGAGGGACTATTGGGGATTATTCCCTTGGAGACGATTCAACCTGGTTGGACACTGTCTGCGTGGCCGAGGTGGTCTCCTGATGGGTCTAGATTGTGTTTTGCCAGGGAAGACATCACGGGCAGACTACAGATTTATACGACATCTTCAGAAGAAGAGGACCTACGCATGGTCACGATAGAGGATGCCGACCACTATAATCCCCAGTGGACTCCCGATCAGCAATGGTTGGTCTACACGCGAGAAGATGCGACAGGCCATAGGCAAGTCTGGAAGGTGCCCGTAGAAGGAGGGACGGAACTCCAGTTGACAGAGACATCCACGGACCATTGGGGCACGAGGGTTTCTCCTGACGGTCAATGGATCGCTTTTGTCCGGTTGGATCAGACTGGCAATGAGCAAGTATACATGGTGCAGAGCGATCGTTGTCTAAGTCCAGCGCCTTCTCTCACGCCAACATCTACCCACACACCGACGTTTACGTGTACACCGACGTCTACGTGCACACCCGCGCCTACTCCTACCGCCACCCCATCTCCAGAATATGAAATCGTGAGCTGGGGAGATGATGACTACGGCCAGGTCACCGACACTCCGCTGGGGGCCGATTATGTCGCGATCGCTGCGGGAGCTTATCATAGCCTGGCTTTGAGAACCGACGGTAGTATCGTCGGCTGGGGTGACAACGGCGTAGGCCAAGCGAATTCTCCTGATGGCACGAATTATGTAGCGATCACGGCAGGAGCGTATCACAGCCTGGCCGTGAAGAGTGATCATTCTATCGTGGGCTGGGGGTGGGACGACTACAATCAGGTCAGTGGGATACCGACTGGCACGGGTTTTATTGCTATCAGCGCGGGTGATTTTCATAGCCTAACGTTGAAAACGAACGGCTCGATCGTGAGTTGGGGACTTGACATCGAGGGTCTGGTTGCTGACACGCCAATAGGGACAAGTTTCGTCCAAATTGCGGCAGGAGGATATCACAGTCTGGCCCTTCGCAATGACGGGACCATTGTGGGCTGGGGGTACGATGGCAATGGCCAGGCAAGCCCTCCCACTGGCGGCGATTACGTAGCGATCGCGGCGGGGCTCGTTCATAGTTTGGCGCTCAGAAATGATGGAACGCTGACAGCGTGGGGTTCGAATGAATACGGCCAAACGAGCCCCCCTGATGGGAGCGATTACGTAGCGATCACGGCAGGAGCCCATCATAGCCTTGCCCTAAGAAGTGACGGTACCGTCATTGCTTGGGGAGACGATACTTATGGGCAAAAAAGCGTTCCGGAGAGTAGTCGTTGTGTGGCAATCGCAGCCGGCAGCTATCACTGTGTGGCCTTAAGGCTTTCCCAAACGCCCGTAGAGACGCCCACTCCCACGCCGACAAACTGGACGCCCACTCCCACGCCGACAAACTGGACGCCCACCCCCACGCCGACAAACTGGACGCCCACCCCCACGGATACGGCAACCGCCACACTGACAGGCACAAATACACCTATTCCAACAGAGACACCCATCCCACTGCCAACCTGTTGCTATGATCAAGATAGAGAAAATCCCTTTGATTTTCTTTGGGGAGAGGACGTGGAGAGCGAGTGGGTTAAGACTGACGAGTACCGTTATTACTCGAGTTGGGAACCCCACAAACTGAAGTGGAAATCCAACTACGGGGTCCCAGTGGGAACAGAACTGTCGCTTAAGGCTTTCCCATGGTGGGCAGAGCCCGGTTTATACCCGGCTAGCGATTTCGGCATAAGCCTGAACGGGCCTGAGGGTCCCTATACCTTTTTTCAGGAATATGACTGGCCTCTCGTCGTCGCTCTAAACAGCAACGAAATGGAAATATGGATAAAGGATTTTCCCATTCCTGACGACATCTATACCGGGCGTGGTACGCTAATTGTAAAGCCGGACATCTCACAAAGTGATTTACCACCGGGTATCTCATCCAGTGATGTGGGTATTTCACAGCAAACGGAATTTATCCTGTTCGATCTGGATGCCGATTCCATGAACAGAGGGGATGTCATTGAGCCACCGCCTTTCTATATTTCCTACCTAAACGGTGGCTATGTCGACGGCATTGAGGACAATGAAGGCAGTCCTGAAACCCCAGGATGCTTTGTCCCCTGCACCACGAGCGACACGGATGAGGATGGTATTCCGGATTATGCAGACGGCTATGACATACTCGGTACCTCTTCAAGTTTGGACGATTCAAACGCTGAGAAGCTTTTCACACCGGTCTGGCTATGGATTAGCCACTCTCTTTTTGATCATGATGGCTACCTTTGTCAGGAGACAGGAAAGATGGTTGTATTTGAATACCCAGCCAGCGATCCAAGCGCAGTTGATCCTCAAAGTTTCGACATCAACGACGAATGGGACGAGAACTCCGGGGCGATAAGAATATGGACAAAACCCTCGGATCAACCGCGTGATCCAAGACCTTACGCTGAGGGAGGCGACTACATTGCTCCTAACCAGCCTATATATCTCAATCCAAGCCGCTTCGAATGGTATTTTGACATTTCGTCTTTTCATGAGGCCGATATCATTTTTCTTTATGTAGAGGCAGTTCGTCCGAGTGTAGACTTTGCTGATATCAGAGTCGCCGTCCGTGGCGCCGATCTGGCCCACGCGGATTATGGGGACGCTGTGCGGTTCACGGCGACGGGCCCTCTAGAACTATTCAGAGACCAAAAATGCACAAGAGTTCTGGACGACTGGCCCAAAATCGATGCCCAGCACCCAAGATCACCGAAATACATTTTTGGGCAACAGGATAAAATTTATGCGCGCCTGAGTGCCCCGGCGGGGCTCGGAGATGATTACCTAAGGGTAAACGTAATGAGCGAGTCGTCGGATCCGACGCGAATCCAGCTTGGCCTGTCGGAAACGGAAAATGGTTACGTCAATATATTAGATCCCTTGGGGCTCGGGGAAATTACACAATATGGCGACGAGTCCGGGGACATCAACTATATCCAAAGCGACGATGAGGAGGTACTCACATTTGATCTCTGCATCAATGGATATCAGACGGGTTGTTCTGAGGACGTTTTGGTGGATAGAGGGGAGTATCTGATGATATGCGGGTCCGACTGGGCACTTAGTTCGAGTATTGTGCCGTATGCCACTCAGAACTTAGAAACCGCCGATGACAGAATTCAATCAATGTACCAATGGTATCGTAACGGGTACCTGAAGGGATACACGTATTGGCCATGGGATGCAACAGCCGAGAACCAGAAATACGAAGAACGCAAGGATACAGCTCTCACGGAAGGCAAGGTGGGAGGAAAGACATGTTCCGACGTAATCTTCTATTCAGGACACGGAGACCTCGGGGAGGTCAATGTTGTGAAGGAAGGTAGTGACCCATCCGTATTCCCTGGCGTTTGTTGGAAACCTACCAACCCGTACGTTGAAAGAGCTTGGTCTCAGGATGTGGAGTTTCCTGTCTTTGATGCATGCCAAATTTTGGGGAAGGATCGCGTCCTGTCTCCAGACGAATACATCCATCGTTGGACTTTTGACGCACCTATTCATGCAGTCCTTGCCACCTGCGACATTGTTCGGTTTGAGGCCCTAGATGATGACCTTCCAGTATTCGTAGAACAGCTCAATAACGAAGTCAATGTCGTGGACGCATGGAAGAATGGTTGTCTTTTGGGTTTTATGAAGACCCCATACGGTATATTAGTGAGGCCAGATAACCGTTATGACTATCTGGTTTCTCCTAGCTCTTCTGACAAGTGCCTCACACGTGATATCCTTCCCACTGGCCAGCCAGAGCCGTACTATTACTACTGGTATCCGGACAAACAAAAGATTGTCAACCTAACAGAGGCCTCAGGTTCACCTGACAGTAAACGCGATCTCGAGAACCGATCAAGGTTATTCAAGGCACTGAAATTTTCAGGAACAAGACCTCTTCCTCCATATTCGCCCCCTTCTGGAGAATATTTGATTCCTGAAATGACAAAAAGAGCACGAGGAAACTTCGACGTCATCCATGGGGACGCCTCGCGACTCCTATGTCTTAACAGACGGCGCTCTTCATGTTTGGAGACCGAGCATGCCAGGCAGGGAGAAGTTGGCGCTGATGACGCGAATACGTTGCTCAGGGCCAACGGTGTAGATGTGCCGGATTCCTATCACCTTCGTAACCGAGCAAAGAAGATGGCCAAACTGTTCTCGCCCACCACTGAAGAAGAGTGGTGCGAGGGAGAAGTGTTCTACTTTAATAGAAGAATAAACGGAATGTGCATCCTGAATGATATCGCTACTGTCGTCATATCCAATGATGAAGTGGAATTGATCGACCTTGACCGTCAGGAGGTGCATGAAACAAAGGGATATGAGGTGAAAGGACTGGATGTGGTGGACATTGAGGGTGTCGATGCCCACAAGATCACGGCGGAACTAGTATACGTCGCTAGAGATGCAAGTCTCGTTCCCCTCTGGAGCGTGGCGTATGAGGAGAAAGTGTATCTCTTCGACGCTCGGACGGGAGAATTCTATGTGTGGTAGCCGGATCAGATACATCGCAAAGCTTTTCTTGATAGCCACCGTGTGTCTCGTGGGTGCACTGCTTGTTTACAGGCCACTGCACATACCCCGCTCTTACTCCCCAGTCGCGTATCGTGCGGCAACGCTAAAAAGCCTCATAATAGGTATCGGATGGTTCTACGAGGAGGACAATGGAATAGCCAAACCGGTCGGAGGTTTTCCGCAATTCGCGGAAGAAAACCTGGAAACCTTCACCAGAACCCGACCTGAGCCCTTTGATCCGAAGTCTGACATTGGGATCTTCCTGCTGCTGCCGCCGTCGTTGTCCAGTGAACGGCCAACCATGATTGCATATACAGATGCAAGTGAAGTGCGTTTCAAGAAAGAAGCTGTTAGATGTGCGATTATCCTGGAAGGGGATGAAATGCGAGTAGAGTGCTTGAGAGAGCCGTGTTTCCAAATACTGCTTCCTAGTGCTTCTGGCAAGAAGGCGGTTCCTGCTCTCTACTATGACCACGTGACACCATGACTGTCAGGAGCGGGCGCGGATTGGAAGTCTTCGTCCCGACCTGAAAGGAGACACCTTTGTTGAAGGGTACGTCTATGCATTGAGGGAGGCGAATCTGCCACTTAAAGACCTTTTCAGTCCGGAGGGGCGTAAGCGTTGGCGTGATTTTTCCTGGTATTTTGACCCTAGGTGTTGGGACGCGACGTGGGAATGGAAAGGTATGACAGGCATTCCTTCAGACGTGACGGGCAACATGGGCGCGGCATATGCGCTGGCGGAAGTGTATGGACCCGAGTGGGCATATGTGATAACCAAGGGGGCAGAGTTCTATCATGGTCTTTTTGTGAAAAATCACAAACCGTTGAACTGGGATGACATGATGGGAAGCTTCGCTGCCAACGACATCGGAATAGACATGAGGTATCGAGATCACGCAGAGTACGTGGAGGATGCCGAGTGGGTTTTCAGGCGTTCCGGAACATAGGGAGGCCAGATAGATGATTACCCCTAAGGCCCCAGTCCCGTGGGACTGGGGCAGGGTATGGATCTTTACGCCGGATAATCGCAGGAAGTTCAGAAACTACTTGCTGATCGGCATTGCCCTGGCGATGACGTGGCTCATTGTGTTTAACTCCCAGGACATCCTGCTGGGCATGTGGATTGATGGTCGACTGCGTCCAGAGATCGTTGTCGTCGCACGCTACATGGGTTACATGGGTACTGACAAGCTGGTCGGAGCGTGCCGGAAGATGATGCTTGAGCCTGAGAGGTATGGGGAGCTGATCCCGTGGGCCAAAGAGCTACAGCTACAGCTTCAAACTCCTTACTGACGCGGACTATTCTGGAAATGATATTCCGTCGGAGGTGCTACAGCTGACGCCTGCTTACGTCTCAGTGACTGATGAAAAGGTGGAGTTTACGCTTCTTGGGGCAAACATGGACTTCCCCGGAAAAAGTGGACAAGTAACTATGCAGCGTCAGATTGTACACGAGTATGCAACTCCCTGTATTGGACGGGGCTGAGATAGCCCAAAGTGGAATGACGACGGCGATGGTTGTAGAAG
>Ga0272442_10010344_pt1 | contig 11510 bp, 11 predicted proteins | sample SSMForm2O_FD_200262 | JGI IMG/M metagenome (GOLD analysis project Ga0272442, IMG submission 200262) | Marine sediment archaeal communities from Little Sippewissett salt marsh, Falmouth, MA, United States - SSM-Form-2O | ecosystem: Environmental > Aquatic > Marine > Wetlands > Sediment ...
CTCTACCGACTGAGCTACCGACCCACGTGTTGTCTGCAACGTGGGCATGTTTATCCAATCTGTCTTCGTTTGTCAAGTATTTTTGACATGTGTTTTATGTTGACGCTTGTTCCTGCATCCACGGCGGTGCGTGACGATGCCAGGGGGGCCGAACTGTCGAAGGTGGGACCGAAGGGGCCTGTACCTTCCGGTACCCCTGGGGCGGTCTCAACCGATCTCCCTGTCCGCACCACGTATGTCCCGGCGATCATGTCGTGCCACCCCCGTTTTCTCTTGCTGAAGGCGATCCAGATGAATCCGAGGTAGATAAATATCTTTGAGATCAGATACCCCACCCATCTGAGGAAGGCCGTTCCCATCGTCATGGGTGCACCTGACGCCTGTATGACCCTGAGGCCGAACAGTCTCTTACCCGGCGTCTGACCCGAAACACCATGGAAATAGGTGAAATAGACCATATCGAGGACGAGTGCCACGCCATAGTAGGACCACAGGAGTGTATAAAAATAGGGCGAGGAAATGTCGATGATGCCGTAGCCCGGTGACATGATCCGTGCTCCGATGTAGTAGACGATGAGGGAGAGAATCTGGAGGATGAGCTTGTCTGTGGAAAAGGCCATGCTCCTGCGCCAGAACCCACCGTAGGGAAAATCATTCATGCCATGTCCTCCTCCCGTGCGATATCGCCGATAGCACCCAGTTCATACTGGAGTATGGAGAGTATTACCAGCGATGCCGTTTCGGTCCGCAATATGTTTCGTCCCAGACTGGCCGTTGTGAAGCCTTTCAGCCGGGCGGTTTCGATCTCCTGCCATGAGAATCCGCCTTCGGGTCCGACAATAAAGAAGAAGTCTCCCTTTTCCCGTTCTGTTGCCTCTGTCAGCACCGCTTTCAATCCCCGCGAGATTTCGCCCTCCCAGAGGATTATTCCGGGTGAGTCCTTCCCGGAGAGATCGAGCATGTCTTCAAAACCCGACAGTTCTGAGAGTTCCGGGACTGTCGCCCTCCCGCACTGTTTCGCCGCCTCGATGGCTATCCGTCTCCACCGTTTGTGCCGGGCGGCCGCCTTTTCATTCGTCAGCCTCGGTATCGATCGTGACGACACAAAGGGCACGATCCGGGAGACCCCCAGCTCGGTCGCCTTTTGAATGATGAAATCCATCTTGGTCCCCTTGGGCAATGACTGGGCCAGTGTGATCTTTCTGCCGGGAAAGTCGACATGTTGCCTGTCCAGCACTGCCAGGGAGACACTGTGCTCCCCCCATTCCTCTATGCGGGTCCCGTATTTCGAACCCCTGCCGTCGAAGACCACCAGTCGGTCGCCCTCCTTGAGGCGGAGGACTGTCTTCAGATACCGGCGGTCCTCCTCTCCCAGTTCCAGTGATCTGTCTGTTTCCAATGCGCGGGGATGGTAGATGCGGGGGATCGTCACTGACCGGCCTCACCCTTTCTGAAGAGGTAACAGACCCATTCTTCCTCACTCCTGGTTTCGTGGAGCGTGACACCCTCGGACCGGAAGATTTTCTCGACATTTTTTGCGTCTCGATCGATAATGCCCGATGCCACCAGATATCCACCCGGTTTCATGAGTGACGTGATGGTGGACTGGAGATTGATGAGTGTCGAGGCCGTCAGGTTGGCCGTTATCAGTTCAAAGGTTCCGTCGCACATGGAGGCATCCCGATTGATGATCTCGACACGATCCTCCACGCCATTGATCGCCGTGTTGGTACCGGCGATCTCGACGGCCTTGGGGTCGAGATCGACGGCGGCCACCGAGCCGGCCCCTATCTTTGCCGCGCAGATTGCGAGGATTCCCGTGCCCGTTCCAATGTCGAGGACGCTCCATTGTTCGAAGGAGCGATTTGTGAGGGCTATCTCCTCGATGGCGATGATACATAATCGTGTCGAGGGATGTTGCCCCGTGCCGAAGGCCATGCCGGGGTCGATGTCGACAACGATGTCCCTGCTCGTAGACGTGTACCGTTCCCACGTCGGTTTTATGATGATATTCCTCCCGATCTTGAGGGGCTTGAAGTATTTTTTCCACCGTTCACCCCAGTCCGGGTCGACAATTTCCCGTCTGGTAAAGGAGGGTGTCTCCATATGGGGAAAGAGTTCGGAGAGATTCCCTATGTAGCCGGTGAGGAGATCGATCTTTTGCTCGGTATCGCTGTCCAGTGGAAGGTACGATTTTATTTCCTCCAGGGCATCGACCGTGCCGTCATCGCTGAAACCATTTTCATCGGCCTCTTCCTGAAATACTCCCTGCGTGCCCAGTTCTTCCAGGAAATTTGACAGCGCGTCGCACAGTTCCGAGGGCGCGGAAAGGGTTATTTCCAGCCACTTTTCCTTTGTTTCAGGCATCCTTTGTCTCCTCTTCGGAAAGGGTTTGTATAGAGCTCATTGTCATCGAAAGAAACAGCCAAAACATATTACTGCTGTATAACCTCTTTTATATGAGATTTCAAGTAACTTGAACTTTCAGGGACTTCATGCTATTAACCATTCCTTTTATCTTATTGAGTGGTGAATGCAATGAAATTTTACCCGGTCCATCTGGATATATCGAATATGAAGTGCGTCGTCGTCGGTGGAGGCGATGTGGCCGAGCGGAAGGTGGAGAACCTCCTCGAATGTGACGGGGATGTCGTCGTCGTGGCAATGGATATCACCGCGAGACTGGAATCCCTGAAACGGGAGGGTCGTATCCGACACATCCCCGAGGAGTATCGGACCGACCACATAGAGGGGGCCTTTCTCGTCATCGGCGCAACCGACAGGGATGACGTCAACGGCAAGGTCTATCTCGATGCCGAGGAACGCAACATGCTGGTCAATATAGTGGACGAACCGGAACGATGCCGATTCATTGTCCCCTCTCAGGTTCGCCAGGGTGATCTCCTCATATCCCTGACGACGGGTGGTAAGAGTCCTGCGCTGGCACGGAGACTGAGGAAGGAACTGGAAGGCAGGTACTGCCGGGAATATCAGGTCCTCCTTGACATCATGGGGAGACTGCGGGGCAGGATACTGGCGCGGGGAGAGTCATCGGATATGAACAAGAAGATATTTGAGTCCGTTCTGGATACCGATATCCTTGAGCGTATCAGGGAAGAGGACTGGGACGGAGTACGAAACATCATAGGCGATCTTACCGGTGAAGATATAGGGACCCTGCCATGAATACCTTCCTCTTTGGCATTGCGCTCTTCTTTTATTTCATGAGTACCGTCGGCCACATCGCGTCACTGGTGATCAGACGGGTCACGATGGCCAAGATATCCATGTGGATACTCTTTTCGGCCTTTTGCGCCCATTCGATATACATCGTGCTGCGATGGGCGGAGACGGGCTATGGACCCGTTGCCAATACCTATGAATCGCTTTCCTTCGTGGCCTGGTCCATTGCGGGGACCTACCTGGTATTTCAGACGATGACCAAGACGCGGGTGCTTGGTGTCTTCGTGTCTCCCCTTGCCTTCATCATGGCAGTGGGGGCATCGGTTACACTGGGTGGAGACATTGCCATGCCCGAGGTATTGAAGGGGTCATGGGCACTTATTCACGTCATGCTGTCGCTCATGGGAGAGGCCCTCTTTGCGCTGGCCTTTCTGGCAGGACTGATGTATCTCCTGCAGGACAGCCTCATACGTAAGAAGAGGGTATACAGCTTCAGCAGGATTCTGCCATCGCTGAGAGACCTGGACCGGATCAATAACATCTCCATCCTCTGGGGATTCTTCCTCCTTACCTTCGGCATCATCGCGGGATCGGTATGGGCACGAACCGTCTGGGGGAGTCAGTGGCACTGGGACCCCAAGCTGATATCGACGGTGTTTGTGTGGATCGTCTATGCCCTCTTGGTGCATCAGCGCATCGCCATCGGCTGGAAAGGGAGAAAGGCGGCCGTTCTCTCCATTGCGGCCTTTATTATTATTCTGGTTACCTTTATCGGTGTGAATACATTTTGTGTAACCGTGCACACGTTTATGTAGGACAATGGATATAATCCTTATAGGAATGAATCATAGAACGGCTCCCGTGGAGATCAGGGAGCGTCTTTATATCGTATGCAGCGATGAACGAGAGACATTCGAACGGCTCAAGGAGACGCCGTCAATAAAAGAGGCCCTCTATCTGGTGACCTGCAACCGCGTCGAGGTCATGGCACGCGTTGAAGACAGCCAGGAGGCCGTCGAGGCCCTGAAGGGCTTCATCTTTGCCCACGGGAATCTTCCCAGAGATGAAATGGAACGATGCCTCTACGTGTATCATGGTGATGATGCGGTGCGGCACCTCTTCCGGGTTGCCTCGAGCCTCGATTCGATGGTCATGGGTGAACCGCAGATACTGGGGCAGGTAAAGGACGCCTATCGCCGGTGCGTGGAAAACAGGGCATCGGGTGTCATCTTCAACCGGCTGCTTCACCACGCCTTCAGGGTTGCCAAGCGGGTGAGAACAGAGACGGGAATTGCCAGTAACGCCGTATCGATCAGCTTTACGGCGGTGCAACTGGCAAAGAAGATATTCGGCGATCTGAAGGGGAAGTCAATCCTCCTCGTCGGAGCCGGTGAAATGGCCGAACTGGCCGCCCGTCATCTCCTGAACAGTGGTGTCAGCAAGATAACCTTTGCAAACCGGACCTATGACCGTGCCGTGAAACTGGCTGAGGAATTCTGCGGAAGGGCCTGTGAATTCGATCTCATCGGTGAAACATTACAGGAAGTAGATATCGTCATCAGTTCCACCGGTGCCCCCGGCCATGTCATCGGCGCCGACATGATCGAAGCGGCCCTGAAGAGACGCAAGAACAGACTGATGTTTCTCATCGATATTGCCGTGCCCCGCGATATAGATCCCGAAGCGGACAGGATCGATAATGCCTATCTCTACAATATTGACAACCTCCAGGATATTGTTGACGAAAACCTGAAAGAGCGGATGAAGGAGGCCGAAAAGGCCGAGGTCATCATCAGGGAAGAGGTGACATCATTTTTCAGATGGCTCAACAGTCTCGACGTGGTGCCCACCATCGTCGCCCTGCGGAGCAAGATCGATGCGATCATTGAGGGCGAGATGAAGCGGTCCAGTTCGTGGATGAGGAATCTTGACGAAAAAGACAATGAAAACATAAAGATACTTGTGTCTGCCGTTGTCAAGAAGATACTCCATGATCCCATCATCGGGTTGAAGGAGGAGAGCGAAAACGGGGGAGCGGACCCCTACGTCGCCGCCGTGGGAAAGTTGTTCAAGTTGAAGGAGGAGAGGTAGCCGGGGACATGGATGTGTTGAAGATAGGAACGAGGGGAAGCGGTCTTGCCCTGAGACAGACCGAATTGATTGCCGACAGGATACGGGAGCGTCATCCGGGCCTCGCCATAGAGATCGTGCAGATCAAGACGCAGGGAGACAGGATGCAGAACATATCCCTGGTGAAGATCGGCGGCAAGGGTGTCTTTGTGAAAGAGATAGAAGAGGCGCTCCTCAGGGAGGAGATCCACTGCGCCGTTCACAGCATGAAGGATGTCCCCACAGAACTTCCCGCCGGATTGACGATAGACATCATTGCAGAACGTGAAGATCCCCGGGATGTCCTCATATCCAGGGATAATATAAAGCTGGAATCACTGCCGCAGGGGGCGCGGATCGGGACGGGGTCACTGAGACGGAGGATGCAACTGCTCAATATCCTTCCCGACTGTGAAATCGTGGCGATCCGCGGGAATCTCGATACGAGGATAGGGAAGATAGCCACCGAGGGACTGGATGGCGTCATCCTGGCGGCAGCCGGTATACGGAGAATGGGATGGAGTGCCCGCATCAGTCAGTACATCCCCGTGGAGATCATGGTGCCCGCCGCGGGACAGGGCGCCGTCGGTATCGAGGTGAGAAAGGACGATAGCGAGGTCAGGGAACTGCTGACCTTTCTCAACGATCAGGACACGATGACGGCAGTGAGGGGAGAACGGGCCTTTCTGAAACACCTCGGTGGCGGATGTCAGGTCCCCATCGCCGCCTTCGGCAGGAAAGTCAGTGAATCACTGATACTGAAGGGTGTCGTGGGGAGTCCCGACGGCAAGCGACTGATTGCCGACGAGGTGAAAGGATCCTGTGATGCCTGTGAGGAACTGGGACGTACCATGGCGGAGCATATCCTCTCGCGGGGCGGCCGCGCCATACTGGACGAGGTGTATGAGGAACTATGAAGACCGGGAAACGGGGTATAGTCTATATTATCGGATCGGGACCGGGTGATCCCGGACTTATTACCGTGAAGGCCGTTGAATGCATCGGACGATCCGACGTCATCGTCTATGACTATCTGATGGGCCGAGAGATACTCCGCCATGCCCGTGAGGATGCGCGGTTGATCTATGTGGGCAAGAAGGGTGGTGATCACACCATGAGCCAGGAACGGATCAATCAGATACTCGTCGACGAGGCCAGGGCGGGAAACAGGGTCGCCCGGATCAAGGGGGGCGATCCCTTCGTCTTCGGCAGGGGAGGGGAAGAGGCGCAGGTCCTTCACCGGAACGGTGTGCCCTTCGAGATCATACCGGGGGTGACATCGGCCATCGCCGTACCGGCCTATGCCGGAATCCCGCTGACACACCGGACCATCACCTCCACGGCGGCCTTCGTGACGGGTCACGAAGATCCCACCAAGGAAGGGAGCGATATCGACTGGGAGGCCATCGCGTCCATCGGAACGATCGTGTTTCTTATGGGGGTAAAGAATCTGCCTACCATCGTCACAAAACTGATGGAGAAGGGGAGAGATCCCGGGACACGGGTGGCCCTCATACGGTGGGGGACCACGCCCGGTCAGGAGACCCTGACGGGGACACTGGAGACGATCGTCGCACTGGTGGAAGAACGCAGGTTCCGGCCGCCGGCAATCTTTGTTGTGGGTGATGTGGCGGGATTGAGAGAGGAGCTGAACTGGTTCGAGAAAAAGCCCCTCTTTGGAAAGACAGTAGTCATTACGAGACCGGAGGCACAGTCTGCCGGTTTTGCCGATCTCCTCTCCGAGGCAGGTGCCCGGGTGGTGTCATTCCCTACCATCAAGATCGTTCCCCCCGAGGATTATAGCCCCCTCGACCGTGCCATAGAAAACATCGAGGCATATGACTGGATCATATTGACCAGTGTCAACGGTGTCCGTTCCTTCTTCGATCGTCTCTTTCATCTGGGCAGGGATGCACGTTCCCTCGCGGGCGTCCGTCTCTGCGCCATCGGACCGGCCACGGCACAGGCGGTGGAACGCCACGGCATCCGTGTGGATCTCGTCCCCGCAAGCTACATATCTGAATCGGTGGTGGCCGCCTTTGAGACGGCTGGGGGTGCCGGCAGGAAGGTACTCCTTCCCCGGGCCGAGATCGCCCGCGACATCATCCCCGAAAGCCTCACGACCATGGGGGCGCACTGTGACGTCATTACCGCCTACCAGACCGTTTCCTCGGGAATGACCAGGAAGGACTTCGACAGACTCACCGAGGCGGGTGCAATCGATATCGTCACCTTTACAAGTCCCTCCACAGTGGATAACTTTATAGACATGGTAGGGAAGGCAAATATTCCTGAGGATACCCTGATTGCCTGCATTGGACCGGTGACGAAAGAGGCGGCAGAAGCGGCGGGGTTTACCGTCCAGATCATGGCGCAATCGTATACCGTAGAGGGGATGATGGATGCCATGATAGACTATGTACAGAAGGATTCGAAGTGATTGGAATTTCAAAACTATACTGCGGAGGGGTGGAACCCTCCGATGTGATACGATATGGAGGCACGTCGGGGGAACTCCCGTCACACCTCCTGCAATTTTCTAAGGACAAGAAGCCCGTCGTCGTCTGGAATGCCACCAGGCGCTGCAACCTGAGGTGTATTCACTGTTATTCCAGTTCCCAGAACGTCCGGTATGCCGATGAACTGGATACGGAGCAGGGGAAGGCGCTCATCGATGATCTCGTCTCCTTCGGGGCACCGGTCCTCCTCTTTTCCGGCGGTGAGCCCCTCATGAGAGAAGATCTCCCGGAACTCCTCCGGCATGCCGTAGACCGGGGGATGCGTGCCGTCATATCGACGAACGGGACCATGATAACAAAGGAAAAGGCACGGATCTTCGGAAAGATCGGCCTGTCCTATGTCGGCGTCAGTCTCGACGGGATGCGGGAGATTCACGACCGGTTCAGGGGTGTCGATGGTGCCTTCGACAAGGCCATGCAGGGTATGAGAAACTGCATTGACGAGGGCATCAAGGTGGGTGTCCGCTTTACCATGACGGGCAAGAATCAGGGAGAGATCCCCGCCATCTTCGATCTCATCGAGCGGGAAGGTATCCCCCGTGTCTGTTTCTACCATCTCGTATACTCCGGACGGGGCTCCAAACTCGTCGATGAAGACCTCTCCCACGACGAGACGAGGCGCATGCTCGATCTGATCATGGACAGGACCAGGGACCTCTTCGACAAGGGGCTCAATCCCGAGGTCCTCACCGTGGACAACCATGCCGACGGACCCTACCTCTATCTGCGCCTGACACGGGAAGATCCCGGACGTGCAGAGGAGGTCATGCGGCTCCTTCAGATGAATGAGGGAAACAACTCGGGACGCGGCATCGGTTGTGTGAGCTGGGACGGCGAGGTCCATGCCGATCAGTTCTGGCGGAATCATTCCTTCGGCAATGTCCTCAAGCGCCCCTTCAGTGAGATATGGCAGGACCGGTCCAATGAACTGATGGCGAAATTGAAGGAAAAGAAGCTCCACGTCACGGGGAGATGCGCCGGGTGCCGGTGGCTCGATGTCTGCGGCGGCAATTTCAGGGCACGGGCCGAGGCCGTCTCGGGTGACATCTGGGCCCCCGATCCCGCCTGTTACCTCACCGATGAGGAGATAGGGAAAACAGAATAAGGAGGACCCCATGCAGTATCCCGAATATCGTCCCCGAAGACTGAGAAAGAACGAACTTATGCGAAGGCTTGTGCGGGAGACACAACTCTCCGTTGACGATCTCATCTATCCCCTCTTCGTGATCGAGGGGACAAAGGTGAAGAAACCCATCGCCTCCATGCCGGGCAACTTTCAGCTGTCCATCGACTATCTGGTGGAGGAGGTGAAACAGACGAGGGACCTGGGTATCCCGGCAGTCCTCCTCTTCGGTATTCCCGACAGGAAGGACGAGATGGCAACGGGTGCCTTCGTGAAACAGGGGATTATCCAGAAGGCGATCAGGGCGATCAAGAAAAGTGTGCCCGATATCCTCGTCGTCACCGATGTCTGCCTCTGCGAGTACACCAGTCACGGTCACTGCGGTATGCTGGAGGGAGACGAGGTGGACAATGACGCGACGATAGAGGTCCTGGCCGAGACGGCACTGTCCCATGCCGATGCGGGGGCCGATATGGTGGCACCGTCGGCCATGATGGACGGCCAGGTATGCGCCATTCGGGAGGTCCTCGACGAGAAGGGATTCGAACAGATTCCCATCATGGCCTATGCTGCCAAATATGCATCCGCCTTCTACGGCCCCTTCCGCGATGCCGCCGAGAGTGCGCCGCAGTTCGGGGACCGGAAGTCCTACCAGATGGATCCCGCCAATGGCGACGAGGCGATACGTGAGGTCACCCTCGACGTGGGGGAGGGGGCCGATATTATCATGGTAAAGCCGGCACTGCCCTATCTCGATATCATAGGCAGGACACGCGAGGAATTTGACCTCCCCGTGGCCGCCTACAGTGTGAGCGGTGAGTTTTCCATGATCAAGGCAGCGGCGAATATGGGATGGCTCGATGAACGACAGGCCATGATGGAGGCAACGACCGCCATCAAGCGGGCCGGGGCCGATATTATTATTACCTATTTTGCCCGTGATATTGCAGGGATAATTGGCTGAGGACTGTACAGTGACGGAAAGGAACGACAATCCGCTGATCCTGCCCCACACCCTTCGCATGGTTGCCTGGGAGATCACGAGGCGCTGTAATCTTGCCTGTCTGCACTGTCGTGCCTCGGCAGAGAACGGTCCCTACGAGGGGGAGTTTTCAACCGAGCAGTGCCTGCGGCTCATCGATGATATTGCGAAATTCAGTACCCCGGTGATCATCCTCACCGGGGGCGAACCCTATCTCCGCGAGGACATCTTCGACATAGCCCGATACGGCGATGAAAAGGGGCTCCGCATGGTCCTGGCCACCAATGGCACGGTCGTGACCGATGACATCGCCCGGAAGACCCGTGAGGCGGGCATCAAACGGATAAGCATCAGTCTCGACGGTGCCGATGCGGCACGCCACGACAGTTTCAGGGGCGTTGCCGGCGCCTTCGACGGTTCTCTTGCGGGCATAGAGGCCTTCAAGAGGGCGGGGGTGGAATTTCAGATCAACACCACCGTGACGCGTATGAACCTGGGACAGGTGAAGGACATTTACGAAACCGCCAGGGAACTGGGCGCCGTGGCACACCATATCTTTCTCCTTGTCCCCACGGGGCGGGGCAAGGAACTGGCCGATCAGGAGATTGCACCTGAGGACTATGAAAAGACACTGAACTGGTTCTACGAGGAGAGTCTCTCAAGTCCCATTCAGCTCAAGGCGACCTGTGCACCCCACTATTACCGCATATACAGACAGCGGAGCGGGGAACGGACAGGGGCGGCACAGACCCATGAGGGACCGCTCCATTCCATGACGAGGGGATGCATGGGGGGGAGTTCCTTTTGTTTCATCTCTCACACGGGACAGGTGCAGCCCTGCGGGTTTCTCGAGATAGACTGCGGCCAGCTGACCGAACGGGGTATCGAGGACATCTGGAACAATTCCCGTGTATTCAACGATCTTCGTGATCTGGGAAAATACAAGGGAAAGTGCGGGCGATGTCCCTTCATACGGGTCTGCGGCGGCTGTCGTGCCCGTGCCTATGAGATAACCGGTGATTATCTCGCCGGGGAGCCCTTCTGTGTCTATGAACCGCCAGAAAATGAGTGATGAATGTTGAATTCTTAATGCTGAGTTCAACACAAAGGATCATATCAGATGATTGAAAAATTGCGCATTCGCATTTCTCAAATGTTTGCCGGTATATTGGTCGTGTTAATTTGTATTTCCACCAGTCGCTGGGAAACGCAAGCACCGGTTGTGACTATGCTATTATTTCTTCTGGGTGCTGTGCTAGTGGGTATTGCTTCACTGGGCAGATTATGGTGTTCCGTTTATATTGCAGGATATAAGACAGACCGTTTAGTGACGCTCGGTCCATATTCCATGTGTAGAAACCCTCTTTACTTTTTCAGCCTTTTGGGTGCCCTTGGCGTTGGGTTCGCGTCTGAAACCCTTATTATCCCTTTCTTGATCTTAATTGCCTTTTGGGGATATTATCCGTCTGTAATCAAAAGTGAGGAAGCGGAATTAAAAAGATTACACAAGAGTAAATTCGAAATTTATCTGAAAAATGTACCGATGTTTTCCCCCAAAACATCACTTTTGAAAGAACCAGAGGAATATGTAGTC
>Ga0272442_10010346_pt1 | contig 11509 bp, 8 predicted proteins | sample SSMForm2O_FD_200262 | JGI IMG/M metagenome (GOLD analysis project Ga0272442, IMG submission 200262) | Marine sediment archaeal communities from Little Sippewissett salt marsh, Falmouth, MA, United States - SSM-Form-2O | ecosystem: Environmental > Aquatic > Marine > Wetlands > Sediment ...
GGCGTATTCCGCGAGATAGGCCCTGTTGAATTCCCGGCTCTTTTTCGTCGCCGCGATGTGTGCCCGTGTCTCAAACTGGGCGTAGATGGTCTCCTCCTGTGTCCATCGGTTGAATACATCGAGATAGTCACGGGAAAGGGTGTCACGCTTCGATATATCCACATATCCTTCTATGTGGCTGCATCCCGGCAGAAGCAGCAGTACCGACAGAATCGCTATCATGCTCCAGACATGTCTAGTCATCCGATCCTCCAAATACCCTGGCAAAGATGAAGTCTATGTGTTTCAGAAAGTTGGTGTTCCTGAAGATGCCATCCACATCGTCCTCGTGCAGCAGGGACATGATCTCTTCGTCCTGCAGGATCAATGCCTTGAATTCCCGGCCCTCCTTCCATGCGGCCATGGCATTCTTCTGGACGAGGGCGTAGGCATCCTCCCGGGAGATACCCCGTTCCACCAGCGCCAGTAAAACCATCTGTGAAAATATGACCCCCTTTGTCAGGGCAACGTTGGCCATCATCCGGTCGGGATAGACGACGATGCGTTCCATCATACCGGTGAATCGGTAGAGCATGAAATCGAGGAGTATGGTGGCATCGGGACCGATGACCCGTTCCACCGACGAGTGGCTGATATCCCGTTCGTGCCACAGGGGTATATTTTCCAGGGCGGCCAGGGCGTAGGACCGCATGAGCCGTGCCAGCCCGGAGAGATTCTCCGACAGCACGGGGTTCCGCTTGTGGGGCATGGCCGACGACCCCTTCTGCCCGGTAGAGAAATATTCCTCCGCCTCCCTCACCTCGGTCCGCTGCAGGTGCCTGACCTCCGTGGCAAACTTCTCAATGGAAGAGGCGATAATGGCCAGTGTGGTGAAGAATTCCGCATGCCGGTCCCGCTGGACGATCTGTGTCGATACGGGGGCGGGCCGCAGTCCCAGTTTCTCACAGACGAATTCCTCCACTGCCGGATCGATAAATGAAAAGGTCCCCACGGCACCCGATATCTTCCCGTGACTGATGGAATGGCGCGCCCGTGCCAGCCGCTCCCTGTTGCGCTCCATTTCCTGGTACCACATGGCCATCTTGAGACCGAAGGTAACCGGTTCGGCATGTATGCCGTGCGACCGCCCCATCATCACTGTCTCCCTGTGCCGGAAGGCCTGTTCCCTGAGAACGCCCAGCAGGCGGTCCATGGCCTCGATCAGTCGTCCCGAGGCCCGTCTGAGCAGCAGGGCAAGGGATGTATCGAGGATGTCCGACGATGTCAGTCCCATGTGTATGTATCGTGAATCGGGCCCCACCTGCTCCGACACCGACGTGAGGAAGGCGATGACGTCGTGTTTGACGGTCTCTTCTATCTCGGCTATCCTGGCGACATCAAAACCGGCCTTCTCTGAAATCGTCGTGAAGGACGCCTCGGGAATCTCTCCCCGCCGGGTCAGTGCCTCACAGACGGCCAGTTCTATCTCCAGCCACGTGGCATATCTGTTTTCATCGCTCCAGATGGCGGCCATCTCTCTTCTCGAATATCGCGAAATCACGGCGTCTGCTCCTGTATATCTCGGTAAGGTAGTAACTCTATTAGGTATGCTAGTACGAGTGCCGTGACGAGTCAAGTCTTTTCGTATTCCTCTCGGCCTGAGAAAAGTGCAAAATTGTTCTTGACTATATATTGTAGTGCTATTATTATGGGGTACAATATATGGTGTCCATGGGAGGGTGAACGGTGCATGAGATGATTCGGAAACGAAACGGTGAGCTGGTTCCCTTCGATGCCTCAAAGATTACCAACGCCATTGCACGGGCAGGTAAGGCATCGGGGGATTTCGACAAAGAGGCTGCACGAAAACTGACCATCCGGGTGCTCAATCTGGCAGAGCAACTGTACAACGGTGATGTAACGGGGGTTGAAGAGATCCAGGATATCGTCGAAGAAATCCTCCTCACCTCATCGTACCGGAAAACGGCAAAATCATACATCATATACCGCGACCAGCACGCGAGACTTCGTGAGATAGCAAACAACATGGAAGTCGACCTCGTGGACAAGTATCTCAAGAAGGCTGACTGGAAGGTGAATGAGAACAGCAATATGGACTACTCACTCCAGGGCCTGAACAACTACATCTCATCGGAAGTCAGCAAGGTCTACTGGCTGAACAAGATCTACCCTCCCGAGGTCAAGACGGCACAGACGAGCGGCGATTTCCATATCCACGATCTCAGCCTGCTCTCCGTATACTGCGTGGGATGGGATCTCTGGGATCTGCTGCGGGAGGGATTCAAGGGGGCATCGGGAAAGGTGGAAAGCAAACCTGCCCGGCACCTTCGCAGCGCCCTGGGACAGGTGGTCAATTTCTTTTATACGCTCCAGGGAGAGGCGGCCGGCGCCCAGGCATTCTCAAACTTCGACACCCTCCTCGCCCCCTTCATTCGCTGCGACAAGCTGTCCTTTCAGGAGGTGAAGCAGGCCCTGCAGGAGTTCATCTTTAACATCAATGTCCCCACACGGGTGGGGTTTCAGACACCCTTCACCAATGTCACGCTGGATATGGAAGTCCCCTCCTATTACCGGGACCAGAATGTCATTATCGGCGGCGAACTCAAGGAGGAGACATACGGCCAGTTTCAGGAAGAAATGGACATCTTCAATAACGCCTTCCTGCAGGTGATGTGCGAGGGAGATGCCAAGGGACGGGTCTTCACCTTTCCCATACCTACCTACAACGTCACGAAGGACTTCGACTGGGATCACAACAATCTCGACGAACTCTGGAATATGACGGCAAAATACGGTGTCCCCTATTTCAGTAACTTCGTCAATTCCGACATGAATCCCGAAGACGCACGCAGCATGTGCTGCCGCCTCCGCATCGACAACCGGGAACTGGAAAAGCGGGGCGGCGGGCTCTTCGGCTCCAATCCCCTGACGGGATCCATCGGCGTCATCACCATCAACATGCCCCGGATCGGATACCTGGCGCGAGGCGAAGAGGAATTCATGGAGAGGCTCTACGGGCTGATGTCACTGGCAAAAGAGAGCCTCGAGATCAAGCGCAAGGTCCTTGAGATCTACACCAGCGGCAGTCTCTACCCCTACACCAAGCACTACCTGAGAAACGTCAAGGCCCGCTTCGACGCCTACTGGAAAAACCACTTCTCCACCATCGGTCTCGTGGGGATGAACGAGGCATGTATCAATTTCCTGGGCAAGAGTCTCGACCAACCGGAGGGACAGACCTTCACCAAGAAGGTCCTCGATTTCATGCGGAAGACACTGGTCGAATTCCAGGAGGAAACGGGTAACAATTACAACCTCGAGGCGACACCGGCGGAAGGGACGTCATTCAGTCTTGCCAAAAAGGACCGGCAGCGCTACCCCGACATCATCTGTGCCAACGGGTCGAAATCGGGTGACAACGGTCACGAGGCCTACTATACCAATTCCTCGCAGCTGGCAGTCAATTACACCGATGACATCTTTGAGGCCCTCGATCTCCAGGAGGAGATCCAGACACGATATACGGGGGGAACGGTCTTTCACATCTTCGCCGGTGAACGCGTGGAGGATGCCTCGACCATCAAGAACCTGGTCCGAAAGGTATGCAACGGCTACCATATCCCCTACTTTACCTTTTCGCCCACCTTCAGTGTCTGCCAGAATCACGGATATATCAGCGGCGAACAGGAGGTGTGCCCAACCTGCAAGGAACCCTGTGAGATATATTCCCGTGTCGTCGGCTATCTCCGCCCTGTCAAGCAGTGGAACAGGGGGAAACAGGAGGAATTCAGAGACAGAAAGACCTTCGTGGTGTAAACCATGCGAATCGGAGGGCTGCAGAGATTTTCCCTCATCGACTACCCCGGCAGGATATGTGCCATCATCTTCACCCAGGGGTGCAATTTCAGGTGTCCCTACTGCCACAACCCGGAACTGGTCGAACCCTCGCTCTTTCAGGAATGCATCCCTGAAGGAGAGATCTTCCGGTTCCTGGAAAAGCGGCGCGGCAGGCTCGACGCCGTCGTCATCACGGGGGGAGAACCCACCATACAGTCCGACCTGATCCCCTTTGTCGAGACAATCCGGGCCATGGGGTTTCTCGTCAAGGTCGACACCAACGGATCACATCCCGAGGTCGTGGAAGGACTGATCGGACGTCGTCTCGTCGACTATATCTCCATGGACGTCAAGGCCCCCCTCCACCGGTACGGGGAAATCAGCGGCACACCCGTCGATCCCGCCTCTATCAAGCGCAGTATAGACATGATTGTGACATCGGGTATCGATCACGAGTTTCGCACCACCGTGGTCCCGTCGCTCCTCGATGAGGGTGACCTCATGGAGATAGGGGCGACCGTCGCCGGTGCCGCCAGGCTCGTCCTGCAGCGATTTGTCCCCACCACAGTGCTCGATAACAGTCTTTCTACAGAGGAAACCTTCGACGACGAAACCTTCGAGAGACTGCAACGCCTGCTGGGGAAATATGTCACCACCGTATCCGTCCGGTGATCTCTCTCACCGCTTCACTGCTCTATGAGGATCCTCTCGAGGGGATCATCTCTCTCTTCCCCGGCACGGTACCCCATCGGTGTCATCGCCGGTAGAGGGGCACATCGGTGCCCGACATCCTGAAGAAGGGGTGCTGTTTCCCGCCCGTCAGTCGGGGGACCCGCTTGGCCACGTAGCCGTTCAACTCGGACACGGTGATGCTCCCGTCACGGTCCATGTCGGCCTTGTCCTGCAGCCCCTCAAGGAGGGCGTAGGTGAAGACGCCGTGACCGCCCTGTTCCCCTTTTACCTTGAATTTCTCCGACTCCTCCGATTCCTCACCGGGCTTGCTCGCCGCCAGGACAAAGGTCCCCTCGGCGTCCTTCAGGGCCTGTGACAGCTCCTCTCCCGCCTCGGCTCCCCGCATGGCCACCTTCATGGCACCGGCATGACAGGTGTCGATCCACAGCATCACCTTGGAGACATTCCTCGACAGGCGACGCTGGGCCTCGTCAAAGGTGGACCACAGGAGACCACGCGTCATGAGCGTGTCAGGCGTGGCATCGTGGGTGATGAAGTAGTAGGACCCCGTCTGCTTGTCCTTGACGCCATGACCGGCAATGAAAATGATGATCAGATCGTCGTAGGAGGCCATCCCCAGGAAGGTGCTCATCCCCTCCAGTATCTTCTCACGGGTTCCGTCCTCATTGAGGAGCAGCTGGTAGTGGACCTCGTCGAAGAGCTTCCCCTCCTGCAGCTTCAGGACCCTTGCAATGGAACGGGCATCGTTGTCGGCATAGCGCAGATTGAGATTGCCGTCACGGTAACCGGAGACCCCGACGGCAAGGACCCACAGATTGGGCTTGGACCCTGACGGCCTCCCCGTGACCGCCGTTGCGGCGGTGCTGCTGCCGATCTTCAGTGTCTTCATGCCGATGTTCCCGCTTCGGTCGATGGCACGCACCATCAGTTCGTGGTCTCCCCCGCTCAGGGGAACGCGGGCACGGAAATTGACGCCCCCCTGAAAGGGCTTGAGGGAGGCCTCCACGTCATTGACCAGCACCGTGATGATCTCCGAGGCATCCTTGGCCATCCCGATGACCGTGACTTCCTCACGTGATACCATCAGGACACCCCGCACCGCCCGGGGAGACAGTACCGTGATCTCCGGCGATGTGCTGTCGGTGGCGGCGACTGCAGGGGCCGGTGCTGTCCCCTGTCCCGGGGCACTCAACGGCCCCTCTTTCCGCGCTGCCAGTACGGATCGAATCAGCGGGTTCGATGCGACGAGTCCCTCAGACGATGCCACCTGAAGTGTCAGTTGCACTTCCCTTCCCTGTCGCAGGACCACCACGGGGATCGTCGATCCGGGGCGCAGTGTCTTCGTCGTATCGACCAGTTCCTTTATAGACGTAATCTCCGTGCCCGCTATCCTGACGATAATATCACCGGGCACCACGCCGGCCTGCTGCGCCGGCATATCCTTTACGGTGTTGACGACTTCGGCACCCTTCCCTGGGCCTCCCTGCGGATCCCGAACCTCGACGCCGATCATGCCCCGGCCGCCCCGATAGTGGAAGGCCTTCTCCAGATCTCCCATGACATAGTATATGAGAGAGAGGTCGGTGCGTTCATCATAGTTCACTGCCCTTTTGGCCTTTTGTATGGAGGCGATGGCATCGTCGTACCGTCCCAGTCCAAGTGAGGCAAAGGCCTTTCCGCGGAAGGCATCACTCAGGCCAGACAGATTATCCGGTTTCGCGCGTGCCATATAGCCATCGAAGTCGGCCATCGCCTCCGTGAAGTCTCCCCGCATGTAATAGCTCCATCCCCTGCCTCGCAAGGCGTTGATATCGGAACCCTCCATGACCATCGTCGCGGTAAAGTGCTCGATGGCCTCGTCGTATTTACCCCTCCGGTAACAGGCCCACCCCAGCAGGTTGTGACTGCTCCGGAGCTGCGCCGTTCCGGGATTCCGTTCCAGGGCCTTCTGAAAGGCCTCGATCGCCTCGTCAAGGCGTCCCGTATTGAATGTTCCCACGCCGAGCCAGTACCATCCCGGAGCGTAGAGGGGATCTGCCGCAATAGACTGCTGTGCAAGGCCGATGACACGATCGTAATTCCCCCTGGCATCCTCGCTGTGTGCACTGGAACTGAAGGTGACGGCCGTCTCTCTCGGTGTGGCGCAGGCGGATACCGCCATGACAGCGGCACAGAGGAATGCCACCAGTGATCGCCTGACAGTCATTCGTCCCCATTCCTTCATCGTTCTCCTCCCCCCGCCGAAGACCGGCCGGTGTCTGATGGATGTGTCATGGAATACTTCACAGTAACAATTGGTTACACATCGGGTCCGTCCTGTGAGCATCAACTATAAGAGAGTCCCCCTCCTCTGTCAACGAGAATCTGACGCCCCGTTCCGGAGGCCGCCCTCCCGGCACCCTCCAATGGCAGGAACGACAAAATCATCTTGTCATCACATCCGATATCTGCTAGGTATAGGTGCATCTCAATACAGTATCCCGCCGTAAGGACGTTACTATCATGAGCACAGGTGATCCACTGAAGGTAGCGAGAGAGGTCCTCACGATAGAGGCAGATTCTATCAGGGACCTCATCGAAAAGATCGATTCCGCCTTTTCACGGGCGGTAGAGCTTATCAGCACGTCGAAGGGGCGTGTCATCGTCACGGGTATCGGAAAGTCCGGCCTCATTGGGAAGAAGATTGTGGCGACCCTGACCAGTACGGGGACACCCGCTATCTTTCTCCACCCCGTCGAGGGACTGCACGGCGACCTCGGCATCGTCACGAAGGACGACGTGATGATCGCCATCTCCAACAGCGGTGAGACGAGTGAGCTCACCATGATCATCCAGAAGATACACCACCTCGGCATACCCCTCATCGCCTTCACGGGCACTGCCGACTCCACGCTGGGCAGATACAGCGACATCATCATAGACATCGGGGTAAAACGGGAGGCATGCCCCTTCGGGCTCGCCCCCACATCGAGTTCCACTGCCACCCTGGCCATGGGCGACGCCCTGGCAGTCGCACTGATCAAGGAGAAAGATTTCAATGAAGAGGACTTTTACCGGTTTCATCCCGGCGGACACCTGGGACTGAGACTCATGGCACGGGTCAGGGATGTCATGATCTGCGGTGACCGGATGCCGACCATCCTGTCCCGGAGCCCCATCTTCGAAGCGATAGAGGAAATGGACGAAAAAAATCTCGGCTTCGTCCTCATCGTGGACGACAGCGGTCGTCTCACCGGCATCCTGACCGACGGAGACATCAGGAGATATATCAGGCAGGGGAAGAATTTTACCGACCGGCCCGTTGACGATTTCATGACCAGGTCTCCCAAGACGGTGGAGGCCGATCGATCACTGGCCGAGACGGTCGAGGCAATGCAGACAGACGAAATCACCACCCTCGCGGTAGTGACCGCCGACGGTCTCCTCGAGGGATTTATTCATCTGCATGACATCCTGGGACGCGGGGGAACCATAAAGATCGCCATACCGATGTAATCCCGCGCACATCCCGCTGTCATGGCAAAAAAATTAGTAACCACTCTTTGCAGAAACGACACGGCAGGACTATGCAGCCAAAATATTTTACCATCAGGTGCCTCAGGTGCAATCAGAAAAACCGGGTCAGACGACACCTGCAGACGGGGCGACCCATGTGCGGCAGGTGCGGCGCCTATCTCGATGAATTGATACTGACCTGTCTCGTCTGCAAGAAGAAAAATCGCGTCCGTGAAGACAAGCTCCATGACCGGCCCATCTGCGGCCACTGCGGTACTCCCCTCTTTCTGGGAGACGTCCAGGACCTGTCGGACGACACCTTCGACCGGGAGATCGAGTCCTTCCCCGCCCCCGTCTGCGTCTGCTGCTGGGCACCGTGGTGTGTCTCCTGCCGCGTCGTGCTCCCCTTTCTCGAAGAGATAGCCCCCGGCTATGCAGGGGGTATCAAGATCGCAAAACTCAATATCGATGACAATCCCCGGATGACGACACGGTACGGCATCAACAAGACACCCACATTCCTGATCTTCAGGAACCGGATGTTCCGGAAGAAGGTGACCGGTGTCACCGCCAAGGAAGAAATAAAAAAACTGTTAAAATCGCTCCTCAAGAGAGATGAATGAGAGCCCGTTCAGCCCGGCGGCCAAATAAAATCCCTTCCGGCATCATTGACAAGCATGGCGGCTTTGTGATTTATAGGGGGCGATATGGAAGAGACATTCACCCCGAAACCATGGGCCAGGAATTGCCATATTCAGAGCATCTGCGCCAGTCTGAAGGTCAGGGCCCGGGGACCCAATCCCATGGCAGACCGTGCCAGAGAGGTAATCATCGACGGAGGCGACGGTGTCCGGCTGCTGGGATTCCATTCGACCCATGGAACTGGCGGGAAGGGACTGATCCTCCTCATCCACGGGTGGGAGGGAAGCGCCGACTCCACCTATATACTCCATACGGGCAGATATCTCTACGCGCGGGGCTATGACATATTCCGCCTCAATCTGAGAGATCACGGCAGCAGCCATCACCTCAATGAAGGGATCTTTCACGGCGGATTGATAGATGAGGTCTTCAGTGCCGCCAGAACCATTGCTGGACGCGCCGGCGAAAGGCCCTGTGCCATTGTCGGCTTTTCACTGGGAGGCAATTTCGCCCTGCGGATCGCGCTGCGTCACAGCAGGACACCGATCGAGAATCTCAGACAGGTGATTGCCATCAGCACCATCCTCGACCCCCTGCAGTCAACCCGCCTCATAGACAGCAGTCTCTCCATCTATAGAAACTACTTTCTCAAGAAATGGAAGCGATCACTGGCGATCAAGGAACGTCTCTTTCCCCATATCTATGATTTTACCGATATCATGAAGATGAAGACCGTCATGGACATGACCGACGGCATTATTGAGAGATATTCACCCTTCCCGAACCACCGGGACTATTTCAGCACCTATACGCTGCGACGGGAGGACTTTGCAGACCTCTCCGTGCCCGTGACCGTGATCGTCTCACGGGACGATCCCTTTATCGCCGTCGAAGATTTTTACGCCCTGGAAGGAACGAAGAACCTCCATCTCTCCATTCAGCGCTATGGCGGCCACTGCGGTTTCATCGATCCCTTCCCCCGGGGCTGCTGGTTCGAAGGAGAGATCGAAAGAATCATGAAACGATACGCAGAGAAGAATGACATATGATTGATTCGCTATTATCAGACAGAGAGGGGACACTGGATCGGATCATCGAGAAACTGGGCAGCACCCCCAACGATTTCCATGACAGGGACAGCCGGAACCGTTTGCAGTCCCGACAGGACCGCCGGCTCACGGCGGGTGTCCTCTTTCCACTGCACTTCGGCACCGAGGGCTTTGTCGTCCATCTCATCAAGCGATCGAAGCTGGTGCCGCAGGCAGGAGATCTCGGCTTTCCCGGCGGGATGCTCGATCCCCTCCTGGACCGGCTCATCATGTATTGCATGGGCCTCCGGTGTCCCCCCGTTATGACGGGGAAACCCCTCAGGTACGCGCGGCGGAGGGGATGGTCTTCCGTGGCGACTATCAGACTCTTTCTCGCCAACGCCCTCAGGGAATCGTGGGAAGAGGTCAGGCTCAATCCCCTGAAGGTGACATTTCTGGGCCCCCTCCCCTCCTACGACCTTGTCCTCTTTGAACGGAGCATATTCCCCCTGGTGGGATTCATAGAGGACACCCCCCGGTTCCATGCCAACGAAGAGGTGGAAAAGATCGTGTCCATACCGCTGCGTTCCTTTTTCGACGACGCCAATTACGCCGCCTGTATCTTCAGGAAACCCGACGGCGGGATATATCGGCGGGATGACAGTGACGCCTTTCCCTGTTTCATCTATGTCGATCACGATGGCCGGAGTGAGATACTCTGGGGCGCCACCTTCCAGATCATCATTTCCTTTCTTTCCATCGTCTTCGGCCATGACATCCCGCCTTCCCATGCGGAGAGGATCTTCGAGATAAAGATTCCTCTCTCCTATATGTCGGGTGCATCGAAGGCATGAGTACCGGCGGATGAGTCGCGCCGAAGCGAGTGAATCTTCTTGACAATGAGATGTGAAGTGGGTACCTTTCACGAAACAGACAATCGGTTCTCACCGGGGACGAAGTGCGTGTCACCGGTTGTCTGGAAATCTCCGGGATGCACGCTTGATGTCACGGCAACACGGGAGGTGACAGATGAAAGGGAATACGGCGCTTAGGTGTTTGTTGTTGACGGCGCTTGTCTTGCTCTCCGGCTGTGCCGGCATAGACATAGCGAAATCGACCTACATGTGGACGCCGCAGGTCATCAGTGCGGGCCGCAGTATCGATGCCAGGGTCAGCCTCGAGGTAAACCACGAGATGGCTCCTGAACTGGTCAGTCTCTGGAAGAAATGGCTCAACACGGACCAGAATATCCTCAACTGGCGGGAGGCCGTCGGTGACGCGATCCGTGAAGATATGAGCCGTTCGGGCATATTCACGCATATGAGTACCGCCGTCAATACCGACTACGACTTTCTCGTGAAGATCGAAAGCCGTGAATCACAGCCCGGAAACTACCGGCTCGACATGGTCTGCACCCTCATGGATCCACGGACGAGGAAGACCGTGCTGTCCTACGACAGGACTGCCGATCTGGGAAACTCATCGTTGAATTACGCCAAGAGCCTGCAGAGTGCCATTTCCAGACAGCTTGCCGACATGAGGCGACAGATGCTCGCCGATTTCACGGGCACGGATTCTCCGGGCTATATCGCCTTCCTGTCACCCGCCGCGAAAGAGGGCCTTGATGCCTCTTCCCGTGAAGAGCTGAAGAAAACGGCGGCCCCTGCAGTCGCCGCTACCGACAGTGCATCGCCGGAGATCACGGTACTGTCTCCCCGGGCGGTGCGGGGTGTCCTGATGGTATCACGTGAGGAAGTCACGGTCATCGGGATGGCCAAGGATGCCTCGGAGATCATCACGGTGCTGGTCAATGA
>Ga0272442_10010348_pt1 | contig 11508 bp, 5 predicted proteins | sample SSMForm2O_FD_200262 | JGI IMG/M metagenome (GOLD analysis project Ga0272442, IMG submission 200262) | Marine sediment archaeal communities from Little Sippewissett salt marsh, Falmouth, MA, United States - SSM-Form-2O | ecosystem: Environmental > Aquatic > Marine > Wetlands > Sediment ...
GAAAGCCAAACTGCCCTTTGGCCATATTAATGCTGTGACTCTTGAGATCTCCGGTAAGGGGAAAATGCGCAGCCACCGGGGGGAGGAAATCCTGTTCTGCCTGAAAGGCCTGGTGGGGGTTACTATTGGCAGCACGTCTGTGGTACTGGAGAAGGGCGACTCCGTAATGTTTTTCGGCAGAGAACCGCACCAGTATTTCAATGCCTACAAAGGTAAGGACCCCGAGGTTGCGGTAGCGCTCAGCATCTGGCTGGATGAAGATATAGACATGGAAGTAGACCAGCTCATGGCATATCATATTTAATTCTGATATTATTCTGCGGACTGAGACCTGGCATGGCTTATCCGTCATAAAGGGGAGTGTCAATAAAACCGGCAATCAGTGACTCTTTCTGAAAAGCACGCCTCAGCCTGTGAAACATTATTTTCGCCCCGGATTGCAGTATAAAAACTCGGGGCGAATTTTTACCCTTTCATTTCTGATTCAAAATTCCCGGTCAAACGGAATTATTAAAGTACACTTGCGTTACAGCTCTTTTGCGAATCAATTGTTATTCAAGCCCGCTGACTATTTATGTCAAGATAAATACAAGGTCTAAGCAATAAACCAAGGAGCACTCATGTTTCGTAAAACTGCATTCCATTTTCCCCTGCTATCCGATAACCCCGCGTGGCAACCGGTCAAAAAGATTCAAGAGATAAGGCTCGAACTAAATTTTAAAAAATTTTTCCCACTGGCCTTCCTTCTGGTTTTCGTTTACCTGACTTCTCTTTTCGCAAATTCCCCGGTAAAAATATGGGAAGAAGACCTGGTTCTCCCGAGCTACCAGATCGCTGATTCCGATCTCAATCCCATTTTCTACACCGGGAAGATATACCAGGGCGCACAGGGCAGGGTTTACCCCTACGCGATGATGGATATCCTGACCGACAACCGGATCGAGAAAGCATATAAAGCGGTCTACCTGGAAAACGAATATCTGAAGCTCAGCCTGTTGCCGGAGATCGGGGGAAGGCTTTTCTCGGCTCTGGACAAAACGAACAGCTATGATTTCATCTACCGCCAGAACGTGATCAAGCCTGCTCTTATCGGGATGCTCGGCGCATGGCTTTCCGGAGGCGTGGAATGGAATATCCCCCATCATCACCGGGCGGCCACATTCATGCCGGTGGACTATAGGCTGACAGAAAACCCGGATGGCAGTAAAACGGTCTGGGTCGGCGAACTTGAGCTGCGCCACCGCATGAAATGGGCGATCGGCATTACTGCCTTTCCCGGTAAGTCCTATTTCAAGGCGACTGTAAAGTTATTCAACCGCACTCCGCTGGCACATTCGATATTGTACTGGGCGAACCTCTCCGTGCATGCCAACGAGGACTATCAGGTGTTTTTCCCTCCGGGCACTCAATTCGCAACCGATCACAGCAAAGTTGAATTCACTGAATGGCCCGTATCCCGGAGCGTTTATCGCGGAGTGGATTTCACTGATGGCATGGATTTGAGCTGGTGGAAGAACCATCCGAGACAGACTTCAGGCTTTGCCTGGAACTACGAGGACGATTTTGTGGCCGGCTATGACCACAACAAGGGCGCAGGCATCTGTCATGTGGCGAACCACCATATCGTACCCGGCAAGAAATTTTTCGAGTGGGGCAACGGTCCGGTGGGCAGAATGTGGGACAAGGTCCTCACCGAAACCGACGGCCCGTATCTGGAGATCATGACCGGAGCGTGGTCAGATAATCAGCCGGATTACAGCTGGTGCCAGCCCTATGAAGTTAAAATTGCAGAACAGTACTGGTATCCGCTGCGCGGGATCGGGGGGGTTAAAAATGCGAACCTGGAGGCTGCGGTCAATCTGGAGATCACGGATAGAAACAGGATTTTTATGGGATTCTACACAACCTCGAAATATTCTGACGCCAGGGTCGTTCTGAGAACGGATGAACGGACATTGTTCGAGAGCACTGTGACTATCAGTCCCGACAAGCCGTTTACACGGGAAATCCCGCTACCCCCCGGTGTCAAAGAGCAAGATCTTAAAGTATCCCTGCTCACCTCGGATAGTGAAGAGCTGATTAGCTACCAGCCGGTCAAAGTGGAAAAGATGCCCAGACCGGAGCCGGTTACACCTCCCGGGAATCCTGAAGATATTGAAACAATCGAAGAGCTCTACCTCACCGGCCTCAGGCTCGAGCAGTTCTACAATCCGGCGATGGAACCCTTCCCTTACTATGAAGAAGCTTTGCGGAGAGACCCCGGCGACTACCGGGTCAATACCGCGTTCGGGATACTCTACTGCAAAAGGCACATGTTCGAAGAAGCTGAAAAAGTACTGCGCAGAGCAGTCGAAAGAGCCTCCAGAAACTATACGATGCCCAAAGACGGCGAGGCTTTCTACTATCTCGCAGTGGCCTTGAAAGCCCAGGGTAAATGCAAACAAGCTTATGACTGTTTTTTCAAGGCTGCCTGGAGCCACGCTTTCCACGCTGCAGCATACTATGAACTGGCTGAGCTGGCCTGCCTGGAAGGCTCACTGGATAAAGCCCTTTTATTTATCGAGCGCTCGCTGAGCACAAGCTCTCTTAACACAGAGGCTATCACTTTGAAGGCAACCATTTTGCGCCGGATGGGAAGAGGCGAAGAAGCTCTCGATGCTGCAGACAGAGCCATGAGCCTGAACCCGCTCGACTTCAAAGCAGGCTATGAAAAAGCTTTGATCAAGGAAACGATGGGGCGGCAGAATGAGGCCCGGGAAGAACGGAATGCCTTGAACAAAAAGATGAGCTCGGATGTCCAGTCCTATCTTGAACTGGCTGTTTCCTATAGCAATTGCAGCTTCTGGGACGATGCGCTGAAGGTTCTTTCTGAATACGCAGGCAGGCAGGAGAAAAGCGGCTACGTGTATCCGATGGTTTATTACTGGCTCGGATATCTGTCCGATAAGAAGGGGGAACCGTCCAAGGCGCTGGAATATTACCGCTTAGCTGGAAAAATGCCGCCTGATTGTTGTTTTCCTTTCCGCTCAGAATCAATCCTGGTACTTCGCAAGGCGCTGGAAAGCGATCCGACTGACTCTCGGGGCCATTACTACCTAGGCAACCTGCTTTACGACCACCAGCCTGCAAGAGCGATACAGGAGTGGGAAAAGTCCCGCATGCTGGACGACACATTCTGGATCGTGCACCGCAACCTCGGTTTCGCCTATTTCCACCATGAAAATGATATCGAGAAATCCATCGGCAGCTATGAAAAGGCCCTGGCCTGCAATCAGGAAGAGCCGAGACTTTTCTATGAGCTGGACGTAGCGTATGAGGCTGAAGGAGTTTTACCGGGCAAGCGTCTCGAACTTCTGCAAAAAAACCACTCGACCCTGCTTGAGCGCTATGACGCTTTGACCAGGGAAATTCTCCTCCTTGTACAGCTTGGATATTATGACAAAGCCATAGATTTGATGTCGAACTACCATTTCCACAAGTGGGAAGGTTTCGGGGTAATTCACAATCTTTACGTGGATGCCTATCTGCTTAGAGGACAGCAAAAATATAAAGCGCGGAATTACACCGCTGCTCTGGCTGATTTCAAAAAGGCCCTCGAGTACCCGGTCAACCTGGAGGTGGGCAAGCCTTACAGAGATGAAGGTTCCTGGAGAGTACATTACTTTATCGGTAGCGCATACGAAGCCATGGGAGAGAAAGCAAAATCTGTAGAGCAGTTTAAAAAAGTTCTTCCCGATAGAGCCTCTGCATCTGAAATCCTCTATTACCAGGGACTGGCTTACAGGAAACTGGGCAACGAAGAGGAAGCGGAGAAAATCTTCGAACACCTGATCGCATACGGCAGAGAGCGCCTGTCAGGCAGAACTGAATCGAGCGTTTTCGCCAAGTTTGGAGAAAAGCAGTTCTCGAAATTCCTGCAGTCGGAGGCCCATTACCTGATAGGCTTGGGATATCTGGGCAAAGGCAGCAAGGCCGATGCGCGCCGGGAAATGGGAAAAGCGCTTGAATTGAATGTCAATAATCTGGGTGCCAAGACACACCTTGCTGAGATCTGATCAACTATTCAAGTCGAGGGCTGATCTATGGACGAGATAAAAGATCATTCATGCTCAGACAGCGGCTGTAATCGACGGGATTTTCTGAAAAAAGCAGCGTGCGTTTCCACCGCTGCCCCCCTTCTGATAAACTGCCGGAGGGAAGATCAGCGCGAGCAGATAAAAAGAAACATTGTTCTCATCCTGGTTGACGACATGCGGTTCGATGCGATGAGCTGCCTGGGCCACCCGGTGCTTGACACTCCCAACTTCGACCATCTGGTGAACGGGGGCACCCTGTTCAGCAACGCATTTGTCACCACCTCGCTCTGCTCTCCCAGCCGCGCTTCGATCCTTTCAGGACTGTATGCCCACCAGCACCAGGTTCTCGACAACAACACAGAGTTTGACTCGTCACTGCCGAGCTTCCCGCCAATGCTCCAGCAGAGAGGCTACCGGACCGGTTTCATCGGTAAATGGCACATGGGCGGCAGCAAAGACAGCCCCCGGCCCGGTTTCGACCGCTGGGTCTCATTCCGCGGCCAGGGAGTCTACTTCAACCCGCGGTTCAACGTGGACGGCTCATACGTGGAGCATGAGGGCTACACTACCGACCTGCTGACCGATTACGCCGAAAAGTTCATCCGGGAAAGCCGCCGGGAGCCGTTTTTCCTCTACCTGTCGCACAAGGCGGTTCACGACGATTTCCAGCCTGCACCAAGACACAGAGGAAAATACCGGGATATTGAAGTGCCGTATCCTCCGAGCTATGCGGATACCGAGGAGAACTACCGAGGCAAGCCCGGCTGGCTGAGAAGTGCCAGGAAGAGCTGTATCGGGGTGGATCATATGTACGACAACCGTTACGGGCTGGAGCAGTTTTACAAGGACTACTGCGAGTGCCTTCTGGCGGTGGATGACAGCGTGGGCAGAGTTCTCAAGGTGCTGGAGGATGAAAATCTGCTGGAGGATACTATCATCCTGTTCGCCGGGGATAACGGTTTCCTCTGCGGTGAGCATGGGCTGATCGACAAGCGCAACATGTACGAGCCATCGATCCGGATTCCGCTGGTGGCATATTCTCCCGGGATGATCCCCAGTGGAAAGATCAGAGAAGAGCTGGCACTGAATATCGATCTCTGTCCGACCATTCTGGAGCTGGCCGGGGTGGAGCCCTTCAAAGACAACTCCGGCAGTTCCCTGCTTGGTCTTGCCAGCGGGAATGATGCGCCGTGGCGCAAAGAGTTCCTCTATGAATACTTCTGGGAGCGCAACTATCCCCAGAACCCTTCTGTGCTGGGCTTGCGCACCGACAGGTACAGCTACATGCGCTATCACGGGATTTGGGATGTGAACGAGCTCTATGATATCCAGCGGGACCCGCACCAGCTTGACAACCTGCTCGGTGACTATGCACTCTCTACTGAGGTGCGTGTCGAGAATTCTTTCCCTGAGGATTCCCATCCGGCCAGCCGGAACATCCCCAATAGCCTGATCGGTGATCCCGAGCTGATGAAGCTGGTCTGCGAGCTGGAAGAGAGGCTTTTCAATATCATCGAATCCACGGGGGAATAACCGAACCCACCTGGTCAGCGCTGAAAAAGTGATATTTGAGCCGCCCGCCGGTTTGGATTTCTTCCGGCCTGTGGCTCTCCCTTTTATAACATCCATTTTCTGTCGCGTTCTTTTTTTGGATTGAAACTTCAGAAAGCGCACCTTCAAACAGAGAAAGGACAGTTTATGAAAAGGGTTCTCGTTTTGCTGACAACTTTGTTTCTTGGCGCTCTCAGTTGCGCCGTAAGCGGAAACCGCACAGGTGAGGGTGAGCTCGAATTCACTCAGGCAGCCCAGGTTGACAGCCTGGTGGCCCGGGAACTCGAACCAGGCGGACCAGGCTGCGCAGTGGCGATTTTCATAGATGACGCAATCGCATTCGAACACGGTTACGGGATAGCGAACCTGGACTATGGCATACCCATTACACCCGCCACTGTTTTCGACATTGCCTCGATATCCAAGCAGTTCACCGCCGCCTGTATCCTGATTCTTGCCGAGAGGGGGAAGCTCTCGCTGAATGACGATATCCGCAGGTTCATCCCCGAGTTTCCAGATTACGGGAGCAAGATCGAAATCCGCCATTTGATCCATCACACCAGCGGTATCAGGGACTGGGTCTGGCTTCTGGTCCTGGCCGGGATACCTTTTGAAAACATACTCTCCCGAGAAGATCTTTACGACCTAATCTCTCGTCAGAAAGAACTGGTCTTTGCCCCGGGCGAGGAATACAAGTACAGTAATTCCGGCTACAACCTGTTGACCCTGATTATCGAACGGGTCACAGGTGTCTCCTTTGCGGATTTTGTGGCAAAGGAGATATTCGGACCCCTCGGGATGAAAAACACTCTTATCTTCGATGACCGCCGCATGGTGATTAAAAACCGTGCGATCGGCTACACGCCGGATGAAGAGGATGGCTACTACATGGAGCATTACTTCAACCCTGCTATCTCGGGTTCAAGCAACATTCATACGACTGTGGAAGACCTGTTTCTCTGGGATCAGAATTTTTACCACAACAAAGTCGGGCCTGGGGGTTTGGCTGCAAAGATGGAGGAGCGCGGCAGGCTGAACAGCGGTGATACGATCGATTATGCATTCGGTCTGGAAGTCCGGGAACACAGGGGGCTGAAAACCGTAAGCCACGAAGGCGACTGGGGAGGGTTCCTCTCCTGCATGCTGAGGTTTCCCGAGCAAAAGTTCACTGTTGTCTGCCTGGCCAATACCCAGGCATTCAGTCCAAAAAGGCTCTGCTACAGCATCGCTGATCTTTGCCTGGCCCAGCGCTACGAGCAGGAAGTTCCCTCCGGGCAGCAGGAACGGCCTATCGATCAGACACCGGTTATGGTTGATCCTTCAGTTTACGATGACTTCGCCGGGGTCTATGAGGCGGACAATGGAAGAAAGATAGAGGTTAAAAGAAAAAACGACCGATTGATGGGACGATTGCCGGGCCGTCGGAAGTTTGAGATGCTGCCCGGCTCAGAGTCCGACTTTTTCCTTAAAGGAAGAAATGTGTCGATAAGCTTTCATCGCAACGAGCGTGGCGAGGTAAGCCGCCTGGACTGGCAACAGGGCGAAAGGAAAATTTCTTACCGGAATACTGCATTTAACGGCCCTTCCGTTCAAAATACCGGAAAACTGGCCGAATATGCAGGCAACTATTACTGCGATGAACTGATGGCAACTTACAATGTCGCAGTCGAGCGAGGCGGGCTGGTCTTGAAAACACCGATCAAAAGCAGATACTTGATGGACTTGATTGGAATTACCGGCAGCGACCTCTTAAGGCCTCTGGAAAAAGATAAATACCGGTTCGCCTTTATTTCTGTGCTTTTCAAGCGTAATACCCGGGGAAAAGTCAGCGGATTCACCCTGATTCAGGACCGAGCGGGCTTGCGGATGAAGTTCGCAAAAAACTGATGAATTGATTGAAGTTCTTTTACCCATTGTCTAAGTAACTGACTGATAATCATTCAGGAGGTAGCCTTGAAAAAGAGTATCCGTATTCTGCTGTTTCTCTGCTGTCCATTATGGCTGATTCAATCAGCTTCAGGCCAGGGACTTCCCACGGCCAGGCCGGAGGAATCGGGCCTCAGCTCCGAGAGGCTGAAACGGATAAACAACCTCATGCAGGGTTATGTGGAACGGAAAGAACTGGCCGGAATCATCACCATGGTCGCCCGCCGGGGCCGGATAGTGCACTTCGAGCAGTTCGGGGCAAAAGATCTCGAATCCGTCGATCCCCTGGGCTTTGACAGCATATTCCGGATTTACTCCATGACCAAACCAGTCACCAGCGCAGCGGTGATGATGCTATATGAAGAGGGCCTTTTCCAGCTGGACGAACCGGTGGAGAAATTCATCCCGGAGTTCGCAGAAATAAAAGTCTTTGAAAAAACCGGGGATGGCTACAAGCTGGCAGAGCTCGAGCGGAAGATAACCGTGAAAGACCTTTTGATGCATACTTCCGGCCTGAACTACAGTTTTCCCGAGGACTCGGATTTCCAGAGATTGTACCGGGAAATGAATGCCGGGAAATATGAGGGAACTTTGAAGGAGATGGTCGGGAAACTGGTCAAGCTGCCGATTTCACACCAGCCAGGAGAAAAATGGCAGTACAGCACGCCTTCCACAGATGTGCTCGGGTATCTGGTAGAGGTGCTTTCCGGCATGCCTTTCGACCGGTTTCTGGAACAGCGGATATTCAGGCCTCTGAACATGAAGGATACCGGATTCTGCGTGCCGGAAGAGAAAATCGACCGGTTCACTGCCCTTTACGGCCCTGCAGAAAATGGCCGGGCACACCTGAAGCTGATCGATGCGCCGCAAACCAGCCGCTATGCCGGCCGTCCTCCCAGCTATTTCTCCGGCGGCGGCGGGCTTGTCTCCACCGCATCGGATTACGTTCGTTTTGCCCAGATGATGCTTAACGGCGGAAAATTGGATGGCAAACGCTTTTTAAGCCGCAAAACGGTCGAGTTGATGACTGCAAACCACCTGCCAGAACAAATGATTCCCTATGGCTTCAGCAATAAGGAATTGGAGTATGTGACAAGAGGATACGGCTTCGGGTTGGGCTATGCAGTTCTGACAGATGTGGCCCGATCTGCAACTGTGGGTTCTAAAGGCACTTACAAGTGGGCTGGTGCAGCTAACACCGACCACTGGATCGACCCGGAGGAAGAGCTTATCGGCATTCTGCTGTGCCAGTTCATGCCTAACGGTTATTATCCCATTGACCGGCAGTTCAAAGTGCTTGTCTATCAGGCCATTGATGACTGAAATCCCGAAAACGCAGTCATTTTTTCAAACCTGCCGGCTGATACAGCCGATTTCATACTAAAATGTCAGGGCCATAGTCAGATCATGGTACGGGTTTATAGAGAGCGGCCCTCAAGTTTGCGGGAACTGGTATCCCGTAACCATGAAAATCTGCACGACCCCGTCCACATCGGAGTTGAAAAACACTTTCCGGTTATCCGGTGAAAAGAACGGGTGCGGATGGGCCGGGTTTCTGCCGGACGATCCGGTGTTCAATAGGTGCTCCACTTTCAGTTCCGGGTTTTCTCCGCTACTCAGTGTTCCCAGAACCAGCCTGACCAGGGGTTTTTTGGTTTTCTTGTCCATCCTGTGAGTATCAGAAACCAGATATTTTCCGGACCAGTCTGAGCTGAAATGCCAGATATCTGAATCAATGATGTTTCTCGTGATTTCGACGTAACTGCCGCCGGGGATATTGACTCCCATGTGGCTGGTCTTTTCATCCGTAGGAATGGGCCGGGCAAGGAAAATCGGCCGCTCTCCGGCGCGTTCGCCGGCGCGTATCCTCATTGCGCTCAACACTGCTCCCGACCTGCCGAGCCACTGCTCGTGCCCCTGGATGAACTGCACCGAATCGCGCCCCACGGGTATATCCCGCCAGTTCGTGCCGTCGTCCCTTATTACGTGGAGGTCTCCCTCTTTACCGGATACCGATCTCACGGATCTGCCGGTAACCAGCAGGCTGTCGCCGTGATTGTTCTGCAGCATTATATCGTGCGAGAGCTCGGGATCGGTGGAGCGGCAGTACTGGGGATGAGCATTATGAAAGTATTTGTCCTTGAACACGAGCTTGACAGAGGGGTTTTCCAGGTCAAATACTAGCAGGCCGAACGGAGCGTCCACGGTTTTGCCGTCCCCGATGAAAGCAGCGATACAGAGCCGCTTGCCGTCAGAGGAGATCGAGCTGAGTGTAAACGGGCCGTTGGGCCTGTATTTCGTGCCTGGAACAGGGCCTTCGAGTTTGAGCAGGGTCTGGCGGGTAAAATCTTCCAGAGAGACTCTTTTCAGAAAAAGAGCACCGCCAAAAGTGGAGGTGTTGTTCACAAAATAATACATCCATTTTCCGTCAGGGCTTACCGACGGCGCTATCGCTCCCTTTTCATCAGTAATCTGCCTCAAGCTGAAACCATCTTCGATATCGCAAAGCCAGATGTTTCTCTGCCGCATAAAAACGAAGCGTTTCGAGTCCGGCGTAAAAACCTGCGCCTCCGTGTACACATTGTGGCTGCCCACGGCAGGGTTGGTTGTAATTTGCACCACGTTAAGTCCGGCCGGAGACTTTTCATCCGGAAAGTCCGGGCGCTGGCGGCTTTCCCGGATGATGTCACTGTAAACCGGACCTTCCACCGGGTATTGCCGGGAAACGAGGCTGCCGGTTTTAGAATCAGGTTTACACTGGCAAAATATCACAAGAGAAACGATAAATAATCCGGAACGAAAAGAGAGCCGTAATTTAAGGATTTGCAATCTCATACCTATCCCCGTGTCTGTTGGAAGTTTATAAAACGATCAATCAAGCCACCATTCAATGAGTGAATCGATATCCTGTTCCGGAAGGTAATCTAAAATTTTCAGATTTGCGCCGGCGTTACCGGATGCGTAAACTGCACGCGGGAAGGAAAGCTCTTTTTCAAGAAGCGATTTCGAAGCCTGCTGTTTAGCGCCGTCTCTGATTTCAGCCATCAGCAGCCTCCTCGGAGCGATGCATCCGGCGAGATCGGGAAGATCATAGGCTTTGAGCGCTCCGGCAACGGCCCAGAAAAAATCGTACTTATAGAATCTGGTCATCACTGTTGACCGGTAAGAAACCGGCGGACCGATAAGAGAGATTTTTTCTATCGAGCTGTCAAAAGCCGCAGCATGGAGAAGAGCCGGGCACAACTCGCCAAAAGCCACCGCGCCTGATTTACTCCATTCAACATCATTCCTTGTTTTCAGAAAATTCGCCACTCTGACAGCATCGCCGGCCTGGATACCCACTATGCTTCGGCCGATCAGAACCGCTGTATAGGCTGCGGTCTCATTTGCCCTTCGCGACTTTCCGGTCGCGGTCTCGCCCGTGCCGATCAGATCAGCCGCAGCCACGATAAAACCTTTTCTGACCAGGCTTTCGATTTGTCCTCCCGGAGCGGCGTCAGCGGCCTTACCCTCAGGATTCAGGTATATCATCGCCGGGAACCTGCCGCCGCCGCGGGGAATGAATAAAAGAACGGGCACTATGCATTCGCCCTCGCCATGCAGGGCCCACATCTCTATCGTGTAGCCCTCCCGCTGGTATCTTCCGCGATAAACCGGTTCTTTCTGCGAATCAGGAGCTTGATAACCGGAAAGCTCTTTTGCCTTCTCGCGGACTTTCTCCAGGTGCTGTTGTATTTCCTTTCTGGATTCCTCGAGCTTTTTAATCAGAGGCTCTGTTTCTTTCTTATTGATGCTGAATACGGTTTCCCCGCCCAGATAAGTCGAAATCTGGCCGGTAGGGGTTACATTCAGTTCGTCCTCTTCGAGAATCGGAAGGTCTTCCTGGTGGGGGCTTCCGGGCCAGTCGAGGGCTTTTTGAAAGAAGGCGTATATCGCCTCGTTGTTTTTCCGGGTG
>Ga0272442_10010349_pt1 | contig 11508 bp, 8 predicted proteins | sample SSMForm2O_FD_200262 | JGI IMG/M metagenome (GOLD analysis project Ga0272442, IMG submission 200262) | Marine sediment archaeal communities from Little Sippewissett salt marsh, Falmouth, MA, United States - SSM-Form-2O | ecosystem: Environmental > Aquatic > Marine > Wetlands > Sediment ...
GTTTCGTCACCAGGAGGCTGCCGCGCGGGAGATGCTGCGTCATTTCGACGAAGCGGGCGGGCATTCGGAATCCGTTGCGGGCCGGGTACGGGTGGCCCATTTCACCGACACGTTCTACGAGGTGAACGGGGTGGCACGCACGCTCCAGCAGCAACTCGCCACGGCGCAGGCGCTGGGCAAGGATTACACGATCGTGACCTGCCCGCCCGACCGCAAGCCGTGCCAACGGGGCGTGAAGCAGTTCCAGCCCATCGGTTCGTATGACCTGCCGGAGTATCCCGAATTGAAGTTGCCGTGTCCGCCGTTCCTGCAGATGCTCGAGTACTGTTTCGAGGAGGGCGTCACGCATATCCACGTGGCTACGCCCGGTCCGATTGGGTTGGCGGCGCTCGCGGTGGCGCGGATTCTGAAGCTGCCGATCACGGGGACCTACCACACGGACATTCCCGGCTACGCCAAGGTCTTCACGGAGGACGCGTACATCGAGGACTTGGCCTGGCGTTTCATGCTTTGGTTCTACGACCAGTTGGACGCAGTCTACGTACCTTCGCACGCGACGGCGGCGGAACTGACCGCCCGGGGCTTTCATACGGAACGCCTCCGGGTGTATCCACGGGGCGTGGACGCCGAACACTTCCATCCGGGGAAGAAGAACGGATTCCTCCACGAGCGCGGCTATGTGCCGAAACCGGAAGCGGAAGTCGAGCGTACCGTGAACTTGCTCTACGTGGGGCGGGTCTCGAAGGAGAAGAACCTGGATGATCTGTGCAAGGCCTACCGCGTGCTGCTGGAGAAGGGATACCCGGCGCGCCTGATCGTGACTGGCGATGGCCCGTACCGGGAGGAGATGGAGGCGGCGCTGCAAGGTACACCGGCGGTATTCACGGGCTATCTGGATGCCAGTGAACTGCCGGCCCTCTACGCGTCGAGCGACCTGTTGGTGTTTCCGAGCACGACGGACACCTTCGGCAACGTGGTGCTCGAGGCGCAGGCCTCGGGCATCCCGGTGATCGTGTCGAACCAAGGCGGCCCCCAGGAGAACCTGGTGCCGGGCGAGACGGGCTTGGTGGTGGAAGGCAAGCACGTGGAGGCGCTCGCCGGCGCCCTGGAGGAACTGGCCGCGGACCACGTGCGGCGGGAGACCATGGGCCGCAATGCACGCGCATATGCGGCGCAGCGGGGCTTCCGGCAGGCTTTTGAACAACTCTGGGTGATGTACACCGGGGAGGAGTCCAACGCGCACGGCGAAATCGGTCTTGCGGACTTCTCGAACATGATTGCCGAGGCCCACCTGCTGGCATCTTGAACCGGCAGAAGGCCGCGGCAATGACCGGAGAATGCACATGCTGAAGCGTAGCTTTGGAAGCCATTCGATGCTGGGCGGCCTCATTCAGGGACGCCTGCCGGGCCAACTTGTCATTCAGATGACCGACCGGTGCAATGCGCGCTGTCCGCAATGCGGGATGCGCGTCACGGAGGACTTTCCCCGTTCGACGCTGGCGGTGGATCTGGTCAAACGGATCCTGGATGCAGCGGCGGAACGGGGGTTTCGGGCGGTCTCGTTCACCGGAGGGGAGCCCTTCCTCTTCCTGGAGCAACTGGCCGAGTTGATCACGCACGCGCGCAGTGTGGGCATCGAGTACATCCGCACGGGCACGAACGGATTTCTCTTCGCCAATCCCGACAGCCCGCATTTCGACAGCCGGGTGAAGCGGGCGGTCGAGACGCTGGCCGCAACGCCGCTGCGTAACCTGTGGATCAGCATCGACTCGGCGGTGCCGGCGGTGCATGAGGAGATGCGCGGGCTGCCGGGCGTCATCAAAGGCATCGAGCGGGCGCTGCCCGTCTTCCACGATCACGGCATCTATCCCGCTGCCAATCTGGGGCTCAACCGCAATATCGGGGGCGGGGCGGCCGGCAATGCGCTCGCCGAAACTCAAGAGTATCCCCTGTCGATCTACGACGAGTTCCGGCGCGGCTTGCGAAAGTTCTACGGATTCGTAATTGACTTGGGCTTCACGATGGTGAATACGTGCTACCCCATGAGCACGGAGCCGGAGGCGGAAGGCGCTTCGCCGGATGCCGTGTACGCAGCCACGTCCACGGACCGCGTCGTCCGGTTCACGGAAACGGAGCGGGTGCTCTTGTTCAAGGCGCTCTTCGACACGATACCGGAGTACCGCAGCGAAGTCCGAGTCTTCTCTCCGCGCACCAGTCTGTACGCGCTGATGGGGCAATACAGCACCAGCGCACACAAGGCGTATCCGTGCCGGGGCGGCATCGACTTCTTCTTCGTGGATGCGCGTGACGGGAACACCTATCCTTGCGGCTACCGGGGCCAGGAGAATCTGGGACGCTTGTGGGACTTGGACCTCGATAGCGTCGACACGGCAGAGGTCTGCAAGCGGTGCGATTGGGAGTGCTTTCGGGATCCCTCGGAACTGGCCGGTCCTGCCCTGCAAGCTTGGGGGAATCCGCTGGCTTTGCTGGCGAAGCTGTACAAGGACCGCACCTATGCCCGGCTCTGGTGGGAAGATCTGAAGTACTACCGGGCCTGCGGGCTGTTTGACGGGCGGGAAGCGCCTGACCTGCAGCGCCTGGGCAAGTTCGAGGCCAAACTGCCTGCCAGGGCGACGGTCGGGGGCCAATTGCTGGAAAACCTGGACGGGTTGGGGGTAGACTGGTAGGCGACGGGTTGCATCCCGTCCATTTCCGTGGTTTCCAGCAAAGCGCCGGGCACGCGCCGGTCAGACTCCGAATCACCGGCCGAGTTCGCGTACCAGCGACATGAAAATGGAGGTTGTACCATGATTCGCCGTACTTTTTTGAGTTCTTGTGCCGCGGCCGCGGCGGGCGCCACGTTGTGGAAGGGGACGCCTGTGCTGGCCGCTGCGCCCGCGGATAAGCCCTTTTCGAAGGTGAAATTGCGCATGTCTGCGCCCTTGGATTGGTTTCCGGGCGACACGCCGGAGGCGCGTATCGAACAGGCCGCGGCGTGGGGGCTGCCGGCCTATGAGTGGCTGGGGCCGAAGGGGGATTTCGACGCGATGCGCCGTACGTCGGATGAACTCGGCATCGAGTTGAGCTGCATCGTGGGCGCCGGGGCCATCGCGCCGGGCGGCATGGTCAACCCGGACGATCACGACAAGGTGCTCAGGCAGTTCAAGGAGCGCGTAGCCTTGGCCAAGCGCTTGGGCTGCAAACGCCTGGTCGGCCTGACCGGGAATGAGCGCGACGATTGCCCGCGGGAGCAGCAGACGGAATACGTGATTCAGTGCTTGAAGCGGCTGGCGCCGATTGCCGAGGATAACGATGTTATGCTGGTCATGGAGGCGCTCAACCCGCTCGTGGATCACAAGGGCTTCTTCATGTGCACGACCGAGCACACCATGGAAATCGTCAAGGCGGTGGACAGCCCGAACGTGAAGATGCTCTTCGACATCTACCACCAGCAGATCACCGAAGGCAACGTGATCCGGAACCTCGGGCGGAACATCCGCAACATCGCCCACTTCCACGTGGCCGACAATCCCGGCCGGAAAGAGCCCGGCAGCGGCGAGTTGAATTACACCAATATCTTCAAGGCCATCGGGAAGACCCGGTACAAAGGTTTCGTCGCCCTCGAGTGCGGCCATTCGACCGGCAACTACGAGGACACGTTGAGGGCGACGTTAGCCTGTCTCGAGCCGGCGTGACCGGTGCATTAATGGGAACGAGGATTGAGAACGACCGACGGCCTTGGGGCCGCCATTGCAGGAGAAGAGCCATGATGAAGATGATGACACTGCTTACGTTGGGATTGTGCCTGATAGTGGGTGTGGATGCGTTGGCCGCCGAAGCACCCGCGCCCATGCAACACCCCGACACCGCGGGATGGGAAGATCTCTTTACGCCGGATCTGTCAAACGCGCGCAAGCCGCCGAAGGACGTGTGGACGGTCACGGATGGTGTACTGACGGCCAGCAAGGACAAGGCGATTTGGACGAAGAAGGACTACGACAACTTTGTTCTCGACCTGGAATTCAAGACAGCCGACGGCACGAACAGCGGCGTGATCGTCTACTGCAGCAAGACCTCCGACTGGATTCCGAATTCGGTTGAGATCCAAATCGCCGACGATTTTGCGGAGAAATGGGCCAACTCGCCCAAGACCTGGCAATGCGGCGCGGTCTTCGGCCATTTGGCACCCACGAAGAGCGCGGTGAAGAAGCCCGGCGAGTGGAACCGTTTTACGATCCGGTGCGTGGACCAGCAGATCGACGTCGTGCTGAACAGCGAACACGTAACCTCGATGGACATGAGCTTGTGGACCTCGGCCGAGAAGAATCCCGACGGCTCGGAGATCCCCTCGTGGCTGAGCAAACCTTTCAGCACGCTGCCCACGAAGGGCAAGATCGGCCTGCAAGGCAAGCACGCCGGCGCGCCCATCTGGTTCCGCAACCTCAAGATCAAAGAACTGTAACGCACCCCCTTGAACCACTTCTGATTGCAACGCAGGGCCGGGTGTATCCTGGCGATGACACCCGGCCTTGTGTTCCTATTCGGCACCTGCCCCGCCTTTAAATGCCCGAGAAGAGCCGCTTCTGATAGCAGAGCAAGAGGATCGGGCCGAGGTCTATCGCGGCTTCACCGTGACATCGTAGCGGATACGCATAAAGCCTCCGGCGGGGCCCGCGCTAGGCGAAGATGCCACGCACTGGACGGTGTACACCCCGGGAACGGCGAAGGCGTGTAGGAGCGTGGGCTCTGTCGAGAACTCCTGGCCATCGATGCGCCAGAGGTGCTTTCGATAACCGGAGGGTGGCGCAAATTCGATCTTTGTATTGACCGCGGCTTGGGTTGATACGGCGGGAAGGGGCACAACGCGTGTGTAGGCGCGGGCGCGCGCCACGGCAATCGTCCGGCCGTTCTGCTGCTCGGTCTCGAGGTAGGTCAGGATGTACTCACCCGGCTCGGGGAAGGTATAGGAGAGTCCGTTCCCTCCGGGCCTTCCCTTCACGGGCGCCTCATTCATGAACCATGCGGAACTGCGCCCGGCCTTGATCGGCATCGCCATCTCCAGCGTCTGGCCCTCATAGTAGACCGGAGGGAGGTCGATCGTGACTTCTTCGCGTCCCATGGAAGTCGCCAATCCTAAACGTGCCTTGATGGCGCGCTCCGACAGTCCCGTGGCGGCTACCATCTTTTCGACCACGTCCGGCAAGTCACTGAGCGGGATATAAACCTGGACCGTCACCGGTCCCGCGGCGGTTTCGATATTGAGGCGGTAGCTGCCCACTTCAACCGTATTGCTCGGCGAGAGGGTGAGGACGCCGTCCGCCTTGTCCACGCGCAACATATGGATGTAGTCGTGGCCGTTGGCGAGCAACCGCCAAGCACGGATATCAGCAGCCGCGACAGGGGCGCCATCCTTCAGCACTCTGACGCTGGCCGACTGGCGCGGTGAGGTGAAGGTCACCTTTCCTGGGTCAGCCGTAACCGCGCCGTAGCTCAAGGATACGGGCAAGCAGCAAATCATAAGCGCACAAACGGCGCTGCTTCGAACCCATGTTGCCTTTTCCATGACCCCTTTTCCTTCCTGCTGGTTGCAGCCGTCATGCGGCCGAGCCGCATTCGCGCCCGGCAGATGTCTTCGGCCAAGCCGAGAACACGGTTCGGCCGCCACAGTCCCGCCACCCGTTGCTTTCATCGTAGCAGGTGGACGCGGCGATTCGCTTACCTTCCGCGATACTCCCAGAATATCATACTCATGTGGCGTTCTTCGTTCCCTTGACCGGGGTTGCGTTTGCCTCGGACAAAGCCGAGACGTCCCTCGAGACCCCGCAGGCCGTCTAGGTCTGTGTGGGTTGGAATGCGCGGGGCACCGGTCGCGGAGGGCGAAGGAAGGAGTGAAGATGGACGGCCATATCAATGGCCCCTGCGGCTTGCGCTGGTGGCGTACTGAGCCTCACCCCGTCGTGACGCGGCAGTCCAAAGGCGACGTTGCGCTGAGGAGAGGGGGAGGAGTGGCAGAGGTGTGGTGCTTTGTGCGTGGATGACGCCGGCGGTGTGTCGATATGGACGGTGTGGGCGAACGGGGGCGAATGGGATCGGCGGTTTCTATGGCTTGGCGGTGTTTGAGGCGGGCTTTTCAGGTTTGGGTGGAGGTGTTGGTTTGACGGGGCGGGTGGGCATCGTGGGCATCGTGGGCATCGTGGGCATAGCAGGCATCCGGGGGCGGGAGACGCTTGGGCGGTGGATGCTGGGAGTCCTTGGGCGGGGAGCCGTGGGCTTCTGGATGCTGCTGCCGGAAGACGGCGGCGGGACAAGTTTGGGCAGGTGCGGCGGGGCTTCTTTGGGGGGCCAGGCGGCGGCGGGACCGAATTGCCGTTGCCAGTTGTTTTCGGCGCGTTGGGCGCGGTCCGGGTCTTTGGAGGCTTTGCGGAGGTAGTCGTAGTAAGCCGTGCGGAGGCTGGGGGTGCGGCGGACGTGCCGGTGCCAGTAGCGGATCCAGGCGCGGGCTTGGGCATCGGCGGCGAGTGCGCAGTAGCGCTGGTGCCATATCCAGAAGTGGTGGGGCCGGGTCATGAAATGCGCACCGAGGCGGGTGTAGGCGCCGTTGGCACGGGCATCGAAGGCGCCGAGGGCCGTCCACCACGGAAAGAGGCGGCTGTGCGCGAGCGGGTTGCTCGTGATGCCCTGGAACGAATCGAAGAGTTCTTCGCGGAGTTCGGGGGCTTCCTCGAGGTAGCGGAGCAAGGGGGAGAGCGCTTCGGGCGTCGGGCTGAGCCGACGGGGATTCTGGAAGAAGCGCAGGGCCTGGTCCGGATTGGCGCGCAGGTAGTCGAGAGCCCCTGATAGCAGTTCGGCGGGGTTGGCCGGCTCGGAGGGGGCTTCGGTACGAGGCGAAGGCCTCGGGTACCGCAGGGGGGGGCGGGTCTGGCCAAGGCCGAATTCGGTGCGCTGGAGGGCCTCGACCTCGGCCCGCAAGTTGGGATCGCGGGCGAGTTGGTCGTAGAACTGGTCGAAGAGGGCCTGGGCTCGGACGTCCTGCTGCAGGGCCTCATCGAAGGCGGCGCCGAGCGGGCGGAACTCGGGGCTGGCGCTGAGGTCGATCCAGGCTTCTTCGGCGGCCTTGATGGGGGGGTGTTTGCCGAGATAGGCGCGGTAGCCGCGGTGGCGTCCAAGCCAGTCGGGGTGGGCTTCGAGGGCGGCCTCGACGGTGCTGGCCGGAGCGGCATTCGGGCGGCGGGCAGGGGGCATCTCGTCCGCGGCCGCGCTGGTGAAGGGGGATGCACAGCAGATCAGCAGGAGCCCTGGGGCGAATCGGCGTGGACGATGCTGAGTATGGCGGAACATGAGGTCTAGCCTACACCGGTTTGGTGGTGCTTTGCGAGAGGGCATTGGGCGGTGCTTTGCTGTTGGGGTGCCTGGCGGGGCCCCGGGTCCGTCGAAGGAGGTGCCCAAGCGGTGCCATCCCACGCAGTCGAGGGGGCTACTCCTACTCGTTTAGGCTGGGGCTTTTTTCGACCTTTTTGAGTTTGCGCCAGAGTGTGTTGCGGCCGATGCCCAAAACGCGCGCCGTCTTGGATTGGTTGTTCCTGCAACGCTGCAGGGTGTCGAGGATATGGCGAGTTTCTGCCTCTGCGAGACTCAGGAAATCTTCTTGGCCTGGCTCGGGCGTGGCTGGCGCTGCGTATTCCGTATCGAGGGCGCGGCGAACCATAATCAGGGTTTCGCCGGCCCGAAATGGCATGAAGATATAGCCGTATACACCTTGCTCCATGGCGGCGACGGCCTCCTCGATGTCGCTGGCTGTGGCCAGCACGAGGGTGGGGTAACTGCGGGCCAGTTCGATGGCTTTGTCGCTGGTGTCCGCGATGACGACGTCGGCCGCGGCGTCCACTACGCGGTGGCCCACGGCCATCAGCATCCCGCGCAGGGTGATCCGCTGTGCCGGGTCGTCAACATATAGCGATACATTGGCCATAGAAAAAGGCTACACCGAGTGCGGGCACGATGTCCAGTGCACGCTGCGATTTCATTTACGCGTGCGCATAGGAATGTGCTAAGCTTGGGGGTTTCCCTGCATGGCTGTACGCCGCACAGGGGACGATCCGGAAAGGACGAGGTCCTCATGTCCCCTAACAATCGTATTGAAGAACCGCGCTGGGCCGGGACGCGGGAAGTGTTGGTCATGTCCTGGCCGATCATCCTGGGTTCCTTGTCCTACACGGTGATGCAGTTCTGCGACCAGTGGATGGTATCGAAGCTGGGCACGAACCCGCTGGCGGCGGTGGGGGTGGCAGGGGTGTGGTCGTTCACGATGAGTACGATGCTCTTGGGCATCGTGGGCTGTGTGAGCACTTTTGTGGGGCAGTCAGTGGGGCGCGGACAGCATCGGAATTGCGCGAGCTACACGTGGCAAGGGATTTACCTCTCGCTGGCGGCCGGGCTGCTGGCGGTGGTGCTCTGGCCGTTATCCGGGCCGCTGTTCGGGCTCATGGGGCATGGCGAGGCGCTGACCGAACTCGAGTTGGTGTACTTTCGCATTCGCCTTTTCGGATACGTCCCGATGGCGTGGACCATGGCCCTAGCTTCCTTTTTTCAAGCCGTCAACCGGCCGCGGGTCCCGATGTATGTGGCCATGGTGGCCACCGTGTTGAATGTGATCTTGAACTTCTTTCTCATCTTTGGATCGGTTGACCTTGGGATCCCGCCGGTGGCGGCTTTTGGCCGGTTGTGGGCCGTGCCGCGTCTCGAGTTGGCCGGAGCGGCCATGGCGACGGTGCTGGCCCAGAGCCTTCAGATGGTCCTGTTGCAGTTTGTGTTTTTGAGCCGATCGACCCATGCGCAGTACGGCACGCGCACGGCTTGGCGCTACCAGCACACCCGCATGCGCGAGTTGGTGCGCACGGGGCTTCCGAATGGTGCCACGTGGTTTCTGGATATTGTGAATTGGAGTATTTTCACTAGCGTGATCGTGGGCCGTTTTGGGGCGACGCCGCTGGCGGCACACAACGTTGCGATCAGCTTCATGCATATCTGTTTCATGCCGGCCGTCGCTGTCAACCAGGGCATTGCGGCGATTGTGGGGCAATGGATCGGGCGTCAGGATATCGCACGGGCCAAGGCGCGGACCTACACGGCGCTCAAGATCACGATGGCGTACATGACGATCATGGGGTTGATTTTTGCGGTGTTTGGCGCGGATCTGATCCGTGCGATATTCAGCCAGGAGCCGGAACTGATTCGGTTGGGCCATAAGTTGCTGATTCTGGCGGCGCTATTTCAGGCCTTTGACGCCATCAACATCATCTGTATGGGCGCTTTGCGCGGGGCCGGCGACACACGCTATATGATGTGGCTGACCTTGGTTATGGCCTATCTTCTTTTCTTGCCGTTGGCCCTGTTCTGCGCGTTTGTGATGAACGGAGGGGCTTTCGGTGCCTGGATTGGCGCGACCGCCTACATTATTTTGCTGAGTGGGCTTTTGTTCCGCCGCTTCCATGGGGAGCGGTGGCGCGAAATCAACATCTTCGCGTCGGCCGAACAGGCCGGGGGAGAGGCCCCGGCTCCGGGTGGGGGCGCGTGACGTGCCCTTTGCGGGTCAACGCGGAATCCTGCTAGACTGTCGCCTCGATTGCGGCGCCATGAAAGCACCTTGGAGTATCGGCAGTCTTTATGAACGAGCACCACTTCGAAGGTACCGACCAGTATTACCTTGATCCGGAGTTGAAGGCCATCGTCAATATCGCCTTGGTGATGGAGAAGCCGCTGTTGCTTACGGGTGAGGCGGGGACGGGGAAGACGCAGTTGGCGCTCGAGGTAGCGCGTGCGCTGGGGATGCCTGCGGAGATCCTGCGCTGCAAGTCCACCATTAAGGGCGAGGAGGCGTGCTACACGCAGGACACCGTACTGCGCCTGAACGACGCGCGTTTCGGTGCCGCCGACACGGGGCGCAAGGTCGAGAACTTCTACGACTACGTGATTTGGGGGCCTATCGGGCGCGCCTTTCGGGCGGAGGAGAAGGTGGTGTTGCTGCTCGATGAGATCGACAAGACGGAGTCGGATGTGCAGGATAACCTGCTGGACATCCTGGAAGAGTGCCAGTTCACGATTCGCGAGGTGAACGAAACGATCAAGGCGGAAATCCGGCCGGCGATCTTCATCACGTCGAATGCGAAGCGGGAGTTGTCCGATCCCTTCTTGCGGCGGTGTTATTGCCATCATATTGCGTTCCCCTCGCCGGAGGACATGCGGCAGATCGTGGATCTGCACTATCCGAAGACCAATCCGAAGCTGGTGGAGGCGGCGATTGCGATCTTCTACGAATTGCGCGAGCGCGGTTTCGAGAAGCCGCCCGCGACGAGCGAGCTGCTGAATTGGATTGGCGCCCTGGAACAGACCGGGCAGATGCCCGACCCGAAGATGCCGCCGCTGACCGGCATTTTGTTGAAGCGGGCGGGGGATATTCAGCGTTTTCGAAGCGGCATGCCCACGCGGACCCGGCGGTACTGAGTCCCGTGGGAAACGCCATTTTGTTGACCAACTTTAGAACCTGAAGGAGGCGTAGCGTCCAATTATGGCCAAGATTGCTGGATGGAAAGACAAGGTCTTGTTTACTCCCGGGCCGCTGACCACGAGCCAGACGGTGAAGCAGGCGATGTTGCGCGACTTGGGATCGCGGGATTTTGCCTTCATCGAGACCGTGAAGGCGATTCGGCGCGGCCTGCTGGCGGTGGGGCAGGTGCCGGATGCGGGCTATGAGGCGATTCCGATGCAGGGCAGCGGCACGTTTTCCATCGAGGCGGTGTTTTCGTCCACGGTGCGGCCGGATGGCAAGGTGTTGCTTATCGTCAACGGTGCTTACGGCAAGCGGATGCAGCAGATTTGCCGGGTGCTGAAGATTGACACGACTGTGCTGGAGTTTCCAGAGGACACGTTGCCGGACCTGAAGGAAGTCGAGGCGGCGCTGAAGGGGGAGGCGGGTGTCATCACGGATGTGGCGGTGGTGCACTGCGAAACGACGACGGGTATTATCAACCCGATCCAGAAGATCGGGGCACTGGCGAAAGCGGCCGGCGCCCGGTATTTCGTCGATGCGATGAGCAGTTTTGGCGCGGTGCCGCTGAATATTGCCGCGGCGCACATCGATTACCTGGTGTCGTCGGCCAACAAGTGTATCGAGGGGGTTCCGGGTTTTGGTTTTGCGATTGCGCGGCGCGAGGCGCTGCTCGAAACCGAGGGGTGGGCCCGCAGCCTGAGTCTCGACCTGCTCGCGCAATGGAAGGGCCTCGAGGGCAACGGGCAGTTTCGCTTCACCCCGCCCACGCACGCGTTGCTGGCTTTCCATCAGGCCTTGGCCGAGTTGCAGGCCGAGGGAGGCCCCGAGGGCCGCGGCGCGCGCTACTACAAGAACTACAAGACGCTCATCGACGGCATGCGCGCGATGGGCTTCAAGGAGTACCTGAAACCCGAGTTGCAGGGGTATATCATCACGTCGTTCTTGTATCCGGAGGACCCGAA
>Ga0272442_10010351_pt1 | contig 11505 bp, 7 predicted proteins | sample SSMForm2O_FD_200262 | JGI IMG/M metagenome (GOLD analysis project Ga0272442, IMG submission 200262) | Marine sediment archaeal communities from Little Sippewissett salt marsh, Falmouth, MA, United States - SSM-Form-2O | ecosystem: Environmental > Aquatic > Marine > Wetlands > Sediment ...
TGGCGGCCATGCCCGAATGGGAAGCGCCGCTCACGAGGGACGCCGAGGCCGAGGGTACGGGAGCCATGCGGATCGCCGAGAACGTGATGGTGCTGGGCGCCCGACTGGACGACCCATCCAGAGACGCTCTGCCGGCAGACGAGGACGATCCCCGGATCACGGACCCGGACGGCGACGGCAACCCCGGGGTCACGGTGGAAGTCAGTGGATTCGTGAGCGGACAGGTCTATGTGGTGCAACGGCTGGTCCGGGGACTCCTGGGAACGGCTGCGCCGGACGGCCGGGCCACGGGCACCGTGATCGGGGCAGGTGACCAGGTCGTGATCGGGGCGTCCAACGCCATCCTGAAGACATTCACACCGAAGTTCGAGCACAACCCTGACCCGAAGCGAAACACCTTCGTGTGGGTGCCCGTGCCGGATGGCTCGACTTGCGAGAGCATTCTGGCCGGGCGTGATCAGTTGTTCGGGGAGGACTGAGGCCGGTGGACGCGGATGTTCTGATCGTCGGAGCCGGGTGCGCCGGTCTCAGCCTGGCCGTCCATCTCATGGAGGCCGGTGCCTCTGACCTGGAGATCGTCCTCCTCGATCGCCGCTCGACCCACGTACGCGACCGCACCTGGTGCTACTGGTCCGGCCCGGACCACCCGTTCCAGGCGGCCGTCCGCCAGTCATGGACTCGGTGGAGGGTCGTCACCTCGGAGGGCGAGGTGGAACGCGGCTCCCGGTCAGTCGCCTATCGCTGTATCCAGGCCGACGCCTTCTACGACCTGGCGCTGGAGCGCATCGAGAGCAGCCCCAACATCAAGCTGGTGCGCGGCGTCTCGGTCGAGGCTCTCCGCGAGATCGAGGGTGGCGTGGCCGCCGTGACCGCCGATGGCGAGTTCACTGCGCGACGGGCGTTCGACAGCCGCCCCCCCGAACCCGGGCCGATCCCGGCCGGCGAGATTCACTGGCTGCAGCATTTCGTGGGACTCGAGGTGCAGACCGATCGACCCGCGTTCGACCCGTCGGTCGCCACGCTGATGGACTTCCGGGTGATGGACGGCGCGGACATCAGGTTCATGTACGTGCTGCCACTCGACGACCGGACTGCCCTGGTGGAGGACACGTTCTTCGGGGGCGAGCCCCGCCCGGAGAGCGAGTACCTCGAGTCGATCGATCGCTACCTGGCCGAGAGGCTCGGCGTCGCCAGCTGGACAGAGACGCACCGCGAGCGCGGCGCGATCCCAATGAGCACCGTGCCCCCGACGGTCCCGTCGAGTCCGCGCGTCACCAGTATCGGGTTGCGGGCCGGGCTGGCCCGACCGGCGACCGGCTACGCGTTTCTCGCGATCCAGCGCCACTCACGGCGCCTCGCCGTGTACACGGTACGGGCCGGAGTCGATCGTCCCATGCCCCGCGGTCGTCCTTACCCGAGGGCCGTGGCGTTTCTCGACCGGGTGTTCCTGGCCTACCTTGAACGCCAGCCGCAGGAGGCGCCGGAGATGTTCCTTGAGATGTTCGAGGGCGTCGCGCCCGAACGCATGGCCCGCTTCCTGTTCGACGGAGGAACCCGGGCGGACCGGATCGCGGTCATGCACTCTCTGCCTGCCATGCCCCTGATCGGACAGGCGCTCCGCAGCATGGGACCTGCCTTGCGAGACACGACTCGGAGAGGCTGATGTCGAAATTGAAGACGGTTGGGCATCCGTTGTCGCCGCTTCCGGCGGAGCTACCCCCCGAGCTCCGCGGTCCGGATTGGGTGCAGGCCAACCCCCACCGCATCGAACGAGAGCTCCAGGCGGCGCTCGCCATGCCGTCCGGCGGCTGGTACGTGCTGGATGCCAGCCGGTCGATCGGCCAGGAGCCCCGTCGATTCTGGGTCGAGGGCCGGGAACTGGTGGCGTGGCGAGCCGGCAACGAGCTTCGGGTCGCTCCCAATGCCTGCCCACACATGGGCGCATCACTCGCCGAGGGTCCGGTGCGTGACGGACGCCTCGTGTGTCCCTGGCACGGACTCGAGCTCGGGGCCGACAAACACGGCGCCTGGTGTCCGCTGACGGCACACGACGATGGCGTGCTCTGCTGGGTCCATCTCCAGGACACGGATGATGGGAAACCGGAAGCCGACCCGCCGACGCCAACCCCCATCGTGTCGCCTCGGCCGTCGCGGTTCATCGACTCCGTGATGAAGATGGAGGCGGATTGTGATCCGCGGGACGTCATCGCCAATCGACTCGACCCGTGGCATGGCGTCTACTATCACCCCCACACTTTCAAGCGGCTGAAGGTGATCGGCCTCGAGGGAGGACGGTTGCTGGTGCGCGTGGTGTACGGAATGACGGACCGGCTTGGAATCGAGGTCGACGCCACCTTCCACTGTCCTGACCCCCGCACGATCACGATGACGATCGTGGGAGGAGAGGGCACCGGATCGGTGGTCGAAACCCACGCCACACCGCTTCGGCCGGGACGGTCTGCGATCATCGAAGCCACCCTGGCCACATCGGACCGCCCTGGATTTCAGCGAGCGATCAAGGCGGCAGGCATCATCCGACCGTTCATTCTCAAGTCGCAGAGAAAACTCTGGGTGGAAGACGCCGCCTACGCTGAGCGTCGCTATGCGCTGCGCACCGGCGTGGTGCCGGCTGCGGGACGGGCGTTGGCTCGGCCCGACGGCGCAGCAGGGTCTTCCCCGCGATCAGCGCCGCCGGGCGAGCGGTCCGACGAGGGGCACTGACCAGATCGGTTCCGGCTTCACGTCCCAGGGGGTGAGCAGGTGGTTGGCGGCCAGGAAGCCGGAGGCCGTGGCCCGCTCCATGAGGGCCGTGGGAAACGCTAGCCGCACGTAGTCTCCGGCCAGCGCCACACCTTCCGCTGGAGTCTCGACAGCCGGCCGCCCCGCGTTCCCGCCGGGCGGAAAGGCGGGGCAGTCGCGGTCCACGCGGAAGACCTCGTGCACGACACCGGCGTCCCGGGTCTCCGGATACAGGTCGTGCAGGCCCTTGAGCATGCTCTGGCGGAGTTCGGCCTCGCCGACGTCCTCGGGCACCGCGTAAGCGTGGAGTTCCACCACCGAGCCTTCCGTCGAGCGGGCCCACCGGCGGCTTTCCTCTTCGAACGTCTCGTATACGGAGATGTTGTCCAGGAGAGGGTACCCGGCGGTACCGACGAACGGGTGCCGGTTCGGGCTCACGGGCCGGTCCAGCCACATGCGCCACACGGCGAACGGCAGCGTCAAACCTAGGTCCGCCACGTTCCGCCGCCAGGCCGAGTCGCCGAGACCCGGCGAATTGGCGGTGATGGCCTGCAGACCAGGCACGGTGACGGCCAGCACGACCAGGTCCGCGTCCAGGGAATCGGCCGACTCGCCGCCCGCGCTTCGACAGACGACCCTCCACCGGCCCTCGTCCTCTCGAGCCATCGACTCCAACTCCACGCCGAGCCTGAACCTGACGCCCAGCCCTTCCAGGTAGGCGCGGAACGGAGTCCAGAGAGAAGCTTCGAATTCGTCATCCAGGACGTCGAACACCAGGCCCTCGGGGTTCGCCATGAAGTAGAAGTGAAACATCATCAGGAGGTCGGCGGCAGACATGTTCTCTTCGGGATTGAAGAACGAGTGAGAGAACACGTCGAACATCATGCGCCGGGCCGCGGCCGGGAAACGGAGCGAGTCCAGGTACTCCCGGGCCGTGGTCCCGTCGTGCCGCTCGTACGTTCGTTCCGGATCGAAGCGGAGCATGTCGAGCGCCGCCAGACCGTTCACCTTCAGCAGGTCGCGGTACCGAAAAGTGTCGGCCCGGCGAACGAGCGAAACGATGTTCCACGGGGGTCGGGTCGGCAGGTCCTCGAACGATTGCACCGCCCCGCCGGGAGCCAGTACCGGGTAGTCGTGCAGGCGAACGAGTCGCCGCAGGTCCGGGTCTACTCGCCGGAGCAGTTCACGCAGGTTGTAGTACTGGCGGAAGAAGGCGTGAAAACCGCGCTCCATTCGAAGCTCGGAGCCATCCGGCAACGTCTCGGTCCACGTGCGCAGCCGGCCGCCCAGCGCTTCCTCGCGTTCCACGAGGGTGACCTCAACGCCCCGTTCGGCGAGAGCAGACGCCGCCGCGATCCCCGCCAGGCCGCCCCCCGCCACCAGGGCCGTGGTCCCCTCAGGAGCCCGGTCCCGGCTGCCCGGCCGCTGCGGAACTGGCTGCCGGCCGTCTCGCCCGCGGGTCACGCGGCCAGCCCCGGCCGCCGGGCCATGAAGGAGTGCACGATCCCACGCTGCCAACCGTCCATTGGCTCGGTCCTCACGTCCGTGAATCCAGCCCGGCGAAGGCGCTCTTCGAACGCCGTGACCCCGTCGAAATCGAGCACGCTGCGCCTCAGGTAGCGGTAGAGTCGGGTCGTGCCTGAAGTCAGGAATCCCCCCGGGATGATCACACCCAGCGACACGGCGTTCCAGGTTGCACGGGCGGTCGCCGTGTCGGCCACCGAGTACTCGTGGAAGCAGATCGTGCCTCCGGGCCGCAGCATATCGATCAGGTTGGCCAGGCATCGGTCGGGCTCGGACATGTTTCGTATCCCGTAGGCCATGAGGATGGCGTCGAACGGACCCTCGATCCCGGACGCTGCGGGATCCATCGCGTCGGCCAGGCGTAGCTGGACCCGCCCTTCCGGCAGCCGCCGGCGCGCTTCGGCCAGCATTCCGGGTGATCCATCCGCGGCGATCACCTGTGCGGTCGGGTGCTCTGCCAGTATCGCCCGCGTGGAAGCTCCCGTTCCGCAGCACAGGTCGAGGATCCGGGAGTCGGGAGCGACGGCCAGCCGGGATGCGCTGAGTCTGAGATGGCGGCGATATCCAGGGTTCAGGCCTGTCAGGAACTCGTAGCTCCAGGCCACACGGTCGAATTCACCCGGCACGTCCGGCTTGGCGATCGGCATCAGTGCTCCAGTCCCACGACCCGGTACGTTTGGCCACCGCCGTCCCACTGCAGGTACACGATCGCTGACCGGCCGGACTCGCGATTCCGCCCCGACACCGTGATCTCCAGCAGCGCCAGGCTGCCGTCGGCCGACGTCTTCGGGTCAGCGGGAATGGCCCCGGCCCCAGGTCCGATCGACAAAACCTGGCGATGGCCATCCGCCGCGGCCACACTGCCCTCCCACTTCCGACCCAACTCCGGGTGGCGCAGCGACCAGGCGTACGACGTGCCGTTGGAGGCCCATGCGTCGTCCCGTATTCCGTAGTCCTCGAAAGTGAGCGTGAAGCCGGAACCCGGCCCGCTCTCCTCGCTCACCTCCGGGACCTCGATCGGGCTCACCCGGCCGTACCAGTACTCCACGATCCGGTCGCGTCGGTAGTTCAGCATCGCCGCCAGCGTGTCTGCCGCAAACTGGTTCGGAAGCTGGCCGGCCCGGACCGCGGCCCGGACCTGCGCGTCCGTGAACGAGCCCACGAGCTTGGCGCCCCAGTAGCCGTCACGGACCGTCATGTTCACGAAGGCCTCGTTTGGCCAATTGGCTTTCCAGCCCGCCGGATCGAAGGTCTCCACCTGCATCCAGCCGATGGAAGGATCGATCACTTCGTAGGACTCCCGCTCCCATCCCTGGCGATAGAACCCGAGCGTGAACACGCGCGCCATGCTCTGCCAGAAATCGAGATTGTACTCGGCACCCTCGCGCGGGTTGTGCGGGCGAATGGTTCCGCTACCGAGGCTGGCCGCGAAATCTATCAGGTAGTGGCGCACGAAGCCTGGCTCCACGAAGGCATCCATCGTGTTCGCGAATCGCATGTCGACATGGTTCACCCAGGACGACACCACGTACAGCCCTCGCAGATCGCGGCGATGTTCGTGAGCGTACCAGTCGTTCGGGTCGTCCTTCCGCGTGCCGGAGAAGTGGAAGGGGCCGAGCGGCGGACCCGGCACGTACTGGCTGGCCACCGCCAGGAAGCGGCCGTCCGGAAGTGTGTCCACTCGGGCCAGGATCTCATCCACCAGTTCGATCCCCAGCGGGCGCTCCACGAAATCGTCGTCCTCGTAGCTCGCACCCTCCTTCACCCCGGTGATGTGCTCGCGGCGGAACCGGAAGATGTAGTCCTCCGGAACGTGGAACCCGGCCGCGTACATGAGCCGGTTGGTGATCACCCCGGCGGAACTGCTCAGGTACTGAAACCCCTGTGGATCGAACTTCACGACATAGCGGATGCCCCGGGAATCCTGGATGTGGAACCCTGGCGAGATGCCCTGCAGTTTCGCCTGCGTGAGTACGATGGGTCCCGTGGTATCCGGGCCGGTGCCGGTGGTCGGCCCTCTGAACGTCTCGTCTGTACTCAGCCGCCGCCGATCGTTCCGGTGCTCGAACCACGACGAGTTCACCACATCGTCGTGGCGGGTAATGTTCAGGGCCTCGTGGCTCTCGCCCGCCAGCCTCCGCACGCTGATCCCCTTGGCCACCTGCCCGCTGATCGCGTCCCGGAGCAGAAGCGGCGCTTCCAGCGGTTCCCGGTAGGCGGGCTCCTCGATGGGCAGCGTGTCCGCGTACGCGATCGGTTCCGGACGTACGGGTACCGCAGCCTGTTTCGCGCACCCCGCCGACAGGGCCAGGACCAGGACCCACGCCACCGGGAGCGGCCCGAAGCGACGAGTCAGAATGGCCATGAGCCCCTCATCCCCGCCGTCATCCCTTCCGCACTGAACCCCAGGTAGGCCAGCCCCATCAGCGCCGTCGGCCGACTGAGGCGGATTCCCAGGCCGTAGGAGGGGTGCCAGTCGCGACCCTCGATCTGTCCGATCGTCTCGCCCACGGCTCCGTAGTGGAAGAACAGGAAGGTCTCGGCCCGCATGCGGCTGTGCAGCTCCCGCCAGACCTCAAACCGATACTCCGACATGAAGGACAGCATGTCGGAGTCCACGAACCGGCTCGAGGGGAAGCCGAGGGCACTGCGGCTTCCGCCGAGAGTGGACAGGTGATAGAACGGCACGCCTTCACCGCCATCGTCACGCGCGATGTCCGAGATCACGCGAAGGGCAAGAAGCTGCTGCCCGTTGATCGGAACGTACGTCTGGAGAAACCCGGTCAAGAGCCGGAAATCGGAATCCGTGTCGGACAGGCCGAAGAACGAGCGGGCGGCCAGTCCGGCGGTGACCCCACTCTGCTGGAAGTCGTTCCATCGGGTGAGGTCCAGAGTGCCACTCAGCTCCAGTCGCACGTAGTCCGTGGTCTCGTTCGCTCCGTAAAGGGAATCGGTCGGGAAGTCGTTGAAGATCGACTGCGACGTCGCTACCGGATCGCCGATCTGGTTGTGTTCGTAGGCCAGCCCTCCCGCGAAGATCAGTGACGGGGTCAACTTCAGGCCCGTGCGCGCTGCCACGTCCCACCAGTCGCGCCGATAGAACGCCCGGTCGTCCGCATCGGTCTGCGCTCCGATGCCGTAGAAAGGTGTCTGCGCATCCCGCTGCCACTTGGCTTCGGTGGCCAGCCATGTCGTCCGGCCGTTCAGGAGGAGCCCCGTCCGGTAACGCTGGGAAAGGCGCCGGGAAACCGCAGCATGAACGTAGAACGGGTAGAAGCGATCGAACTGCAGTTCCAGCGCCGCGGCGCTCCGCGGACCGATCGTGGAGCGGATCGTCGGCCTGGCGCCCCATTCCGACATCGCCCGGTAGGCCCGCATCAGTCCGCTCGGGGGACGTGGAGCGGTGAGCTGGCCTACCAGCCACGCCGGCAGACGAACGAGCACCAGGTCCAGGGGCCAGCCGATGATCTTGAGCGGGAACTCGACCACGTCCACCCAGTCCGCCGAGTACTGGGCCGGTGGACGCCGCAGGGTATCCCGGATCGCCTGCGCCTCGGCGGGAGTGACCGGCCCGGGAGTGATCGTATCGACAGGAGCCACGGAATCGGCCGGTGCGGAGGGCGGCTCCTGGCCCTGAGCCACTCTCGGCACGACGCTACTCGCGATCGCGAGAGCGAAAAACGCGGCGGTGAGGAAGGCCCACTCGAGTCGTGGCGCACACCTCATCGCGAACAACGCCCGGGCAATCCCTCGGCCGTACCGGCGTACCGTCGCACGCTGAACTCGTCCACTACCTGACCGCCTCGATCGATCGTGCGACCCCGGATGCGATCGACCCCGATGGTCAGTTCGACGTACTCGTAGACCCGCTGCGCGGTCGCGAGCAGCGTCGTGTTCGTGATGTCACGCGCGTAACGGGAAGCACCGCCTCCACCAGACAGCACGTGGACCGGTCCGCAACCGTCATCTACCCGCCGCCCGTCCCGGACGGGCCACGTTCGCTCGTAGTGGTGATCGTGCCCCGCCGTGACGAGATCCACTCCATAACGTTCGACCAGGGGCAGCATCGCGGCGCGCAGGTCCCGATCCTGTTCGTGCCCACTGATCCCGATAGCATGGCTGTACAGGGGATGGTGCTGGAAGGTGATAATCCAGTCCACCGTGCTGTCAGCGGAGGCCTCCCGGAGGACGTCCTCGAGCCACTCGAACTGTCTTCCCTTTCCATCGCGCAGATCGGCTACATCGTCCGTCTTGCTGGACGTGTCGATGGAGACGAATTGGATCCGGCCCCAGCGGAACGAGAAGTATCGGGCCCCGGAGAACGGCTCCGGCCACAGGAACGCACCGTCGTAGGAGCGGCCACCGTCCGCCCGAATGTCGTGGTTTCCGACCGACGGATAGAAGGGAGTGGAGGCGAGAGTCGGTGCGTACACCCGGAAGTGGCGCTCGGTGAATTCCTCCTCGGACCCGTCGTTGTAGGCGATGTCCCCGACGTGAATGGACAGATCCCAGTCGTCGCGCTTTATCTGACGGGCTAGATCGATCTGTTGGGCACCACCCCACCCGGAGTCGCCAAACAGGAGCACGCGCACGTCTTCACCCACGGTTCCCTCAGGTGGCGCCGTTCGGAACAGGCTCGGGCCCGCCCGGGTCCCACCAGCGGAGACCACGTATTCCACGGTGCTCGCGGGCGGCAAAGACGCGAAGTCAGCCCGCCGCGTACCGTAGCGGTGTTCGGCCACGGTTGTTCGAGTCCAGGCGCTGTCGATCACGGGAACTCGATACCATGCGGTATCCGCGGACCCGGGCTGGCTCATCCAGAGTGCCGAGGCGCTGCTGTCGGTGACCTGCTGAACGTACGGCATGCGAACGAAGGGCGGTGGCGTCGGTGGGAGACCGACCGGATCGACAGGTTTGGGGTAGCAGGCCCCGAGACCGAGAACAGCAGCGCCGAGGATTACGCGTAAAACGCGCCCTGTGCTCTCCAGGGGACTGCATTCACTGCCTTGTTGGCGGAACTGGCTCATGTCGATGACTCGTTCCATGCCAGAAGGGCGCACACCGGACCGTTTCGGACACTCGAAGCAGGCCCGGTTCCTGCACAACCAGCGGCTGACACGATAGAATACGATGAGGGCCGATCATCCGCCGCCCCCGAGGCGAACGAGATCGAGTTCGACCACACCAAACGGGAACGAGATCGCAGATCATGCACGATCAGAAGAATACAGCTTCCTATTCCCTGTTCCAAGCAGAATCAGAAGATATTCCCACGGGAATGGAGGACGTTCACATCGCGTGGGAAGAGGGCGACGAGCTCGAAGACGACAAGGAGGAGTCGCTGGAGGAGCGAGCCCGGCTCCCCGTGCTGCCACTGCGCGGCACGGTCGTGTTTCCGTCCGTCGCCGCACCAATCGCCGCCGGTCGTGAGAAGACCCTGGCGGCGATCGAGCATGCCCTGCAGGGATCCAAGCGTCTGATCGCCATATCGCAACTGGACGCCGAGACAGAGGAGCCGACACCGGAAGGGCTTTTCCGAATCGGTACCATCTGTCGCATCGCGCAGATGCAGCGGGTCCCGGGTGGCATCCAGCTCGTGGTGCAGGGCACCGGGCGTGGCGCGGTGCTCGAGTTCACGGAGCGGGGCGAGTTTCTCGAGGCCGTCGTGCGGCGTATGCAGGACATGCCGCCACTGGATGACGAGGACTCCGCGTACACGGCCCTGCACAAGGAAGTGCGCGAGCGCGCGGCCCAGTTGAGTCGGCTTCGCGGAGTACCCAAGGAGATCGTGGACCATCTGCTGGGCGGCGTCACCAACGGCGGCGAACTCGCCGACCTGGTGGCGTTCTATACCGAGCTCGAGGTGCCCGAAAAGCAGGATCTCCTGGAGACGCTCTCGGTGGAAGATCGCCTGCGGAAGCTTCTCCTCCACCTCCAGCGCCAGATCGGGGTGCTCGAGGCGCAGGCCCAGATCCGCAGCAAGGTCCAGGAGGAGCTCGGTGAACGTCAGCGCGAGGTTTTCCTGCGCGAACAGATGAAGGCGATCAGAAGTGAGCTCGGAGACGACGCGGACCAGGAGGAAATCCAGGAACTCCGAGAGCGGCTCGAGGCCCTCGATCTTCCGGAGGAAGCGCGTACCGAGGTCGACCGGGAGCTGCGCCGGCTGGAGCGTATCCCACGGGAAGCTGCGGAGTCTCAGGTCATACGCACCTTCCTCGAGACAGTGGCCGACCTCCCGTGGAGCGAACGCACCGAAGACCGTCTCGACCTGAAGCGGGCCGAGGAAATCCTGGAGCGGGATCACTACGGCCTGTCGGACGTGAAGGACCGGGTTCTCGATTTCCTGGCCGTCCGCAGCCTGCAGGAACGGCGTAATCACGCTCGCGACGACGAGAGTGACGAGAGCGCGGATGAGAACGCCTCGGACGCGGACGCCGGGGCGGAAGAGGGGTCAGACGTCGAATCCGGGCGTAAGAGCCCCGGGCAAGCGGACGACCGAACCGGACAGACGGTCCTGTTCGTGGGCCCCCCGGGCACGGGTAAGACGTCGATCGCCAAGTCGATCGCCGACGCGATGGGCCGCAAGTACGTGCGCGTTTCCCTCGGCGGGGCGCGCGACGAGGCGGATATCCGGGGTCACCGGCGCACGTACGTCGGAGCTCTTCCGGGCCGCATCATCGAGGGCTTGAAGCGGGCTGGCAGCAAGAACCCCGTATTCCTGCTGGACGAGGTGGACAAGCTGGGCGTCTCGTTCCAGGGAGATCCCTCGGCCGCGCTCATGGAGGTGATGGACCCGGCGCAGAACGACGCCTTCGTGGATCACTATCTCGGCATCCCGTTCGACCTGTCCGACGTGATGTTCATCGCCACGGCGAACTTCCCGCACCAGATCCCCGGTCCCCTGAAAGACCGGATGGAGGCGATCGAGTTCGTCGGGTATACCGCTCAGGAGAAGCTCGAGATCGCGCGGCGCTACCTGCTGCCACGGCAGTTGGACCAGAACGGCCTCGACGAAGATCAACTGGAGCTCACGGCCGATGCGCTCGAGGTCGTAGTGTCGAGCTATACGCGCGAAGCTGGCGTGCGAAACCTGGAGCGCGAGCTGGGCTCGATCGCTCGGAAGAGTGCCAGGAAGATCGCCAGCGGCGACGCCGAGTCGGTCCGGGTGGACGTGGACGACCTGCCCGACCTGCTCGGGCAGCCCAAGGTTCACCCCGAGAAGAAGCTGGCCGTGGATACGGT
>Ga0272442_10010352_pt1 | contig 11505 bp, 10 predicted proteins | sample SSMForm2O_FD_200262 | JGI IMG/M metagenome (GOLD analysis project Ga0272442, IMG submission 200262) | Marine sediment archaeal communities from Little Sippewissett salt marsh, Falmouth, MA, United States - SSM-Form-2O | ecosystem: Environmental > Aquatic > Marine > Wetlands > Sediment ...
GACGCAAGGGACTTAAAATCCCTCGATACCTGGTATCGTGAGAGTTCGATTCTCTCCCCAGGCACCACTCATTCATTAAGGGTGTGCGCCGGAGGTTGCAGCCCTTTTTCTTATTTGAGGGCCATGGTAACTATTCTGTAACTGTCAGTTGTGCCCTTCGGATACCACGGGCGACGGTGAGGAAACAAGCTGAATCTCTATTTGTCAAAATGGGCAGTGTCGCCAAATTTGACAAATGGGCTTCACCGGCTTGTGATCCCTTTCTGCGGGCAGTGAAAGGAACTTAAAATTAACGTCAAACATGCAAACATGCCTTGCCCGGTGTCGCTAAAAGAGATACTATGGGCGGTAATAATTCCAATTGAGCTGAAGGGCGAGCGAATATACCGCGCCCTGCGGCGTAAAACTTCGATGGACACCCCGGAAGGTACACTATGCCAGAATTACAAGAATGCGTGAAAACCTGGCGGACAACAAGAGATATGATACGGGTTGTATGGATTGCGACACTGGCAACTGTCCTGCTTATTTCTGTACAGGCACAGGCCGCTGCCTTTGATATCGCCAAAATCACCGAGGCTCCACCGGAACTCCTGGAGTGCATTGCACAGAAGATCGGCAGCGACGAGGTAACCGAAATCGTGAAGGGCAATCCGCCCAGAGATAAAAAGTCCATCAGGCGTCTCAAAAAGGCCTATGAGCGATGTTCCCTCAAGACAGGAGCGACGATCCCGAAAGACATATCACCCTACTCGGGCCCGCTCTTTGATGCCATGAGCCAGATAGATGAAACAGTGGACCATGCCGCGGCCATTGCGAGTGTCCGAACATCGGGTGTGAACCGCATCGCCCTCTTTGCACGCAGCAGAAAAGCGCTGCATCAGAGCGAAAAGGACGTTCTCAAACTTGCCGGACAAAATCCGGACCTCATTGTCCTGGGCGCGCCCAAATTCTTCAAGTTATCGGGAGACCTGACAAAGGCATACATAACGGCCACGCTACAAGGCATTCAAAGGCATGGCTACCGGTTTATCGGCGAGATCCTGTACACCCACGGGGACAAGAAGTCGGGCAAGCGGTATCCCAGCGGTGAACGGTATATCGATCCGTCCAAACCGGGAACGGCAGGTCTCCTCGCGGCCATTGCCTCACTGCATGTTCCGCTCATGACTCACTGGGAGCCCTATGCACCTGAAAGGGATTTTCCACGATTTCACGCCCTCTACGACGCCTGGCCAGACCAGATATTTATTGTGCCCCACATGGGGTTTGCCTCACCCGAACAGGTAGACAAGTTCATGGGACGCCATCCCAATCTGTACATGGTTATTTCCAAAAAGGATCGACGTATGGAAGATTTTGCCGATCCCGGGAAACAGGCATCCATCGGCACCGCCTTTTTAGAGGGATTTCGTTTGCGTTCCCCATGGAAAGACATACTGATAAAGTATCAGGACAGGCTTCTCTTCGGCACGGACCCGCACATGAAAAAGCTATGGGAACGGTACCCCGTCACCATCAAGTCCCAGCGGCTTGTGCTGGGGCAATTACCGATAGATGTGGCAAAAAACATTGCATATAAGAATGCCGAAAGGCTCTATGGTGTCACTGTGAAGTAGTATGGTAGTATTCCCAGCTTTGGTGAGAAAAGGGGGCACAGACCTCAGGCACGTGAACAGAAGAGATTGGAAAAGGGAAGTCCCGGCGCGGTACGTGTTCTTATTTCAATAACGGGAGTGATGGATTATGAAAAGAGTCGTTATACCCTTCGTGGTCGCCGTTGCGATGATCCTGATAGTGCAGTCACAGATCTGTGCCCAGAGTGAAGAGAGCGGCGACATTACCATCGTCGTTCCCGTGGAAAGCCTGCGGGATGTCATAGAGGATCTGGTGCCCTATCAGTTCGATTTCGGAAAGGGGTTTGAAGGGTCATTCAGGGTTGAGGCCATAGAAAATCTCAAGATCGCCAGGGATACCATATCATGTACGTCATATATCGTCGGAGAAGATGTCGAATACTCCATAAAGATCATGGACAGAAAGGCACGCGTCGCCGTGGGGAATGTCAGACTGCGCAACAACTGGGAAGTCCTGGTGCGGTATGATGAAACAAAAAAAGTGCTCATGGTGACCCCTTCTGTCCGTGGTGTGATGGACAAAGACAGCGTCAGCAAGGGAGAGATGCTCCTGCAGGCCGTGCTGGAAGGGATGAGCGGCCTGGCCTATCCCGTGCAGCTCGATACATTGAAACCGATAGAGACGGCCCTGCAGAAGAGAGACCTCTTCATCGATATCAATATAACCGGTGTCAGTGTCGAAAGGGACAAAATCGTCGTCACCATGAGGCCGTCGGCACAGTATGCCGAACCGGACGCCTCACCCAGGCAGTAGGATCATCCCTGCAGTTCTCTCACGGTCCAACCGGCGGCAACCAGTACGACACAGGATAACGCGCCTGGCCGCATTGCAGAAAACACCAGCAAACAGGGAAGACGATACCGGGAAGGAAGGAAATGTCAAATGTTGAGACCTGACCCCGTTTGGTTGCTCCTTCTGTTGTGTATCGGCTGTGTGGCCGGTACGATGGAGGTGAGGCACTTTGGAGACATGAGGCCCAGTGCCGCCGTGAGGGCTGCATTTGAAGGGTATGCCGTTGACGGCACACTGACCTATTATGTCAGCGGTCCCGAGGCGGGGCCGACGGGACTGATGGGCATCAACGGGAGCCACGCGCTCGATTCAGAGCTGTGGCGCCCTGTAGACGATCCCGAGCAGGCGATGAAGGGGCTGGTCTGCGCCATGCAGTCGAAGGCCGCGGAATATGGCCTCAGTCTCTACGGATTCGATATACGTGACGATGGGGGGAACGATATCGGCGACTGGTATTCCATCCTCGGGGGCAGAATGCCGGTGAAGATGGCGGGAGAAGGGCGGGTGATGGTCTATCCGCCGCCGAACGACATCTATGAACGGATCAGATTGAGACCCTTCGGCAGGGAAGACGACTGATGGGAAGAGAGAAAGAATGCAGTCCCTGCACGCTATTTGCTTGACCCGTCGGTGACTTTCCCCTATATAAGCTTCCACACAAGAAAGAACAATATACGGAGGTATGGTATGAAGATAATACTGTTAGGTGCACCCGGTGCCGGAAAGGGAACGATCGCCAAGCTCCTCTCCGATTACGACGGATCGGTCCAGATCTCAACGGGGGACATACTGAGAAAGGCCGTCAAGGAGGGAACGGAACTGGGGAGGAAGGCCAAGGCATTCATGGACAGCGGTGACCTCGTACCCGACGAACTGATCATGGATATCATGGAGGGACGCATGCAGGAGAAGGACTGCGAAAAGGGATTCCTCCTCGACGGATTTCCCCGGACCGTCCCGCAGGCCGAGGCACTGAAGAAACTGCTGGCCAAACTGGGAATCGTGCTCGATTATGCCATCAACCTCGACGTGCCGCGTGAGGTGATCCTCGACAGACTGACGACGAGACGGACCTGTTCAAATCCCGAATGCCAGGCCATATACAACATCAAGAGCGATCCCCCCACTGCCGACGGCAAATGCAAGAAGTGCGGCAGTCCGGTGATCCAGCGCGACGATGAGACGGAAGAGGCCATACTGAACAGGCTGGAGACATATAACGAGAAGACCGCTCCGCTCATGGGATTTTATGAGACGGAAGGGCTCCTGAAGGACATCGAATCCCTCAACAGCAAGGAAACGGTGGAAGAGATAAAGAAGAGCCTGGCGAAATAACAGCGTGACAATGGGGCGCAGTCGTACCCGGATCGGTATCGTGGAATGGGAATGGCGTGAGTGACACTATGCCACGGTGATCAACGGGACTGACACATACGTATTGTACATGATCGATTACGAACAACATCTCAATGCCGAGCAACTGGAAGTGGTCCTGTCCGGTGCAGGTCCCATGCTGGTCATAGCAGGTGCAGGGAGCGGAAAGACGAGGGCGCTCACCTACCGGGTGGCACGACTCATCGAATCGGGGGTGGAGCCGGGGCGTATTCTGCTGGCAACCTTTACCAACAAGGCGGCCCGTTCCATGCTGTCACGCGTGGAATCACTGGTGGATGTGTCACTGGGAACCCTCTGGGGTGGCACCTTCCATCATGTGGGAAACCGCATCTTGCGGCGCCATGCCCCCCTCCTCGGGTATGAACATACCTATACCATCATCGATGACGGTGATTCGACGCAGCTCATCAATGCATCGGTGACCGAACTGGGTATCACCAAGTGTGACCGTTTCCCCCGGGGGAATGTCATCGGTAATATCATAAGCCTCGCCGCCAACACACGGACGCCCATAGAGGACGTGGTGCTGCAGAAATATCCCTATTTCTTCGGCGTCATCACCGATATCCTCAAGGTTGCCTTGCGATACCGTATGCGGAAAAGAGAGCTCAACGTCATGGATTTTGACGATCTCCTCTGTAACTGGGAGGAGCTGCTCACCGAACACCCCGACGTCAGGGAAAGACTGTCGGAGCGTTTCCTCCATATCCTCGTCGATGAATATCAGGACACCAATATCATACAGGCACAGATCCTCGATCTCCTCGCGTGGAATCACCGGAACCTCATGGTGGTCGGCGACGACTCTCAGAGCATCTACTCCTTCAGGGGGGCCGACTTTACCAATATCATCCGGTTTCCCGAAAAGTATCCCGATGCGAAGATCTTCAAGCTCGAGACAAACTATCGCAGTACCCGTGAGATCCTCCACCTCGCCAACATGAGCATCGTCAATAACGAACACCAGTTTCAGAAGGAGCTCCGGGCGGTGCGGGGCGAGGGGATCAGGCCCGTCTTCGTACCGACGAAGGACGTGATGCAGCAGGCGGATTTCGTGGTGCAGCGTATCGATGAACTGATCGATGAGGGAATTGCCCTCCCTGACATCGCCGTACTCTACCGGGCACATTTTCATTCCATGGAACTGCAGATGGAGATGGTGCGCCGGGGGATCCCCTTCGAAATCAGGTCGGGTATACGCTTCTTCGAACAGGCGCACATCAAGGACGTGACCTCCTTCATGAGACTGATCGTCAATCCCCTCGATGAACTGGCCTGGAACCGTATACTGATGCTCTACCACAAGATCGGGGAGGTGACGGCCCGGAAGGTCTGGCACTTCATCTCGCACCAGGAGAACCCGCTGGGCGCGGTGTTTTCCGAGGACTTTATCAACTGCGCCGGCAGGGCTGCCACACCGGGGCTGACAGGGTTGCGAAAGACACTGAAAGGCATCGTCGACCTTCGTGATGGAGCGGCGATCATCGAGGCGGTGCTCGACGGCGGGTACCGGCACTATCTGAAGGAGAAGTATCAGGATACCGCATCACGTGAAGAAGATCTGGGCCAGCTGGCGGCCTTTTCCCTGCAGTTCGACTCACTGGAAGAATTTCTCAGTGATCTCGCACTGATGACAAATATCGCCGAAGAGCGGGAGCATGAACGTGCCGGCAGGGGGGACGACAAGGTCGTCCTCACGACGATCCACCAGGCCAAGGGACTGGAGTGGTCCGTCGTCTTCATGATCGGCTGTTCCGAGGGGAAGATACCGCTGGCGCGTGCCCTCAAGGAGCCCGGCGGTGAAGACGAGGAACGGCGGCTCTTCTATGTCGCAACGACACGGGCAAAGGACCAGCTTTACTTCTGTCATACCGCCGTCGATTTCATGAAGGGGATGAGACGGCGTCTCCTCGATCCGTCACGGTTCATCAAGGAACTGGCGCCGGCCTATGCCGACCCCGGCGAATTCCCCTTCGATCAGTGGATTGTAGATGACTACTGACCTCTCTCGTGATGGGACGCACGGTGACAGCGAAGGCGTCTGGAAACATCGAAGAAAGACCAATGACGGCTTCCCGCAGCATGTTGCGGGGAATGCGCTCGCTGTTCAGTTCACCACCGGTGCGGCCGCCGTTGTCTTAGAGGGTCTTGAGGGAGAGTTCCTTCAGTTGCTCGTCATCGACGGGTGAGGGTGCCCCCGTGAGGAGACAACTGGCCCGGTTGGTCTTGGGAAAGGCGATAATATCCCTGATCGATTCGGCACCTGTCATGATGGCGATGATGCGATCGAAACCGAAGGCGATGCCGCCGTGGGGGGGTGTGCCATACTCCAGTGCCTCCAGGAGAAAACCGAACTTCTCTTTCGACTCCTTTTCACTCAGTCCGAGGACATCAAAGACGAGCGACTGGATCTCTCTCCGGTGGATACGGATACTGCCGCCACCGATCTCCGAGCCGTTGAGGACGAGGTCGTAGGCCCGCGCCCGTACCCTGCCGGGATCGGAGGTGAGTAGGGAGAGGTCTTCAATGGCAGGCGACGTGAAGGGGTGGTGTGTGGACATATAGCGGCCTTCCGTCTCGCTGTAGTCGAACATGGGGAATTCGGTGATCCAGACAAAGGAGAAGGTGTCTCCGGGAATGACGTCCAGCTTTCGTGCCAGGTGGTTTCGGAGATTTCCCAGGGAACTGTTGACGACACCGGGAGTCCCGGCGATGATGAGGAGTGTGTCGCCCGTCGATGCCTCCATCGTGCTGTTGATCGCCTCAATCTCCTCTGTGGTGAGGAACTTGGCGATGGAAGAGGCCCACCCCCCTTCCTTTACCTTGGCCCATATGAGTCCCTTTGCGCCGTAGTCCCCGACAAAATCGGAGAGGCCGTCCAATTCCTTCCGTGAGAGCGTCTGTTTGCTTCCCGCATTGATAGCCTTTATCAGGCCCCCCTGTGCCGCCGTATCGGAGAATACCTTGAATCCCGAATCCTTGACTATGCCGGTGAGGTCTTTCAGTTCCAGTGAGAACCGTGTGTCGGGATTGTCGAGGCCGTAGCGGTCGATGGCTTCGCCGTAGGTCAACCGGGGGAAGGGTGTCTCTATTTCCCTGTCGAGACCCATCTTGAATATGTGGGGCATCAGGCCTTCTATGATGGTGATGATATCTTCTTCAGAGACAAAGGACATCTCCATGTCTATCTGCGTGAACTCGGGCTGCCGGTCGGCACGGAGATCTTCATCGCGGAAACACTTCACGATCTGGAAATACCTGTCGAAGCCGGAGATCATGAGGAGCTGTTTGAAGATCTGGGGAGACTGGGGCAGGGCATAGAATGTGCCCGGATTGATCCTGCTGGGAACGAGATAGTCCCTGGCTCCCTCGGGCGTGCTCTTTGTCAGGACCGGGGTCTCCACCTCTATGAATCCCGCTTCCTGGAGGTATCGTCTCGTCTCCAAGGCAACGGTGCTCCGCAGCATGAGGTTTTGCTGTATATCCTTTCGCCTGAGGTCGAGATAGCGGTAGGTGAGACGGGTGCTTTCGGAGGTATCCGTTTCCGATTCGGGGAGAAAGGGGAGCGGGCTGGACTCATTGAGTATGTCGAGTTCCGTGATGGATACTTCGATCTTCCCCGTTTTCAGTGACGGATTGGCCATATCGGCGGGACGCAGGACAACACGACCGGCAAGGGCAAGGACGAATTCATTTCGTATCCTGTGGGCACGTTCGTGCATGGCGGCATCGATCGTCTCGGGGTTGAAGACGACCTGCACCACACCCGTTCTGTCCCTGAGATTGACAAAGATGAGGTTTCCCAGGTCCCTTCGTCGTTCCACCCACCCCATCAGCACGACGTCGGCGCCGGCATGGGTTTCGTTGAGATCGCCGCAGTAATGGGTCCTCTTTGTGTGCGTTATGAAATCCGAAAACATATTACCTTTCTCCCGTATCGCCTGCCGGTACCTGCCCGATTCTCGCAAGCAGGGCGCTGACGATGCCGTCAGTGGAGCCGATATCCAGCAGTTCCTGTTCCTTGGTGGTCATGTCTCTCAGCGGCGCCGTCCCATCGTCGAGCTCTCTCTCGCCGATAATGAGGGTATGGGGGCAGTTGCATCTGTCCGACCGCTTCATCTGGCTCTTCAGACTCCTGTCGGAAACATCCATCTCCGATCTGATGCCCGCCTTCCTCAGTGCATCGCAGAGACGGAATGCGAATTCCTGTGCCCGTTCTCCCAGTGCCGCGATGAAGAGGTGGGGGGACTGCACGAAATCTTCATAGTTTCCGGGGACGAGTGAAATCAGACGTTCGAGACCGATGGCAAAGCCGATGCCGGGAATCTCGGGCCCGCCCAGGATCTGCGTGAGACCGTCGTACCGTCCTCCCCCGGCGACGGCATTCTGTGCGCCCAGGGACTCGGTGGTGATCTCGAAGGCCGTCTGTGTGTAGTAGTCCAGTCCGCGCACCATCCGCGCGTTGATCGTATAGGCCACGCCAAGGAGTGCCAGGTAGTTCTTGACCTTTTCAAAGTGATCGCTGCAGTCGTCACAGATATATTCCAGGATGGTGGGTATGCCGGCGATCGATTCCTGGCACGATTCCTTCTTGCAGTCGAAGATCCTCAGGGGATTTGTCTCGAGACGCCGCTGACAGTCGGCGCACAGTGTGTCCTTCTTGTCCTGCAGGAGTCTCTTCACATTGTCCCTGAAGGCCGGACGGCACCGGGGACATCCCAGGGAATTGATCTCGAGACGCAGGCCCGTGAGCCCCGTGGCCGAGAGAAAATGCATGAGCATGGCAATGAGTTCACTGTCGATGCGGGGATCCTTCAGACCGATGTACTCCACGTTGATCTGGTGAAACTGCCTGAATCTTCCCTTCTGCGGCCGCTCACGCCTGAACATGGGACCGATGGTGAAGAGTTTCGTCAGGGAGTCAGGCTGGTGCATGCTGTGTTCCAGGTAGGCCCTGATGACCGATGCCGTTGCCTCGGGGCGAAGCGTGAGATATTCGTCACCGCGGTCGAGGAAGGTGTACATCTCCTTTTCCACGATATCAGTCGTTTCGCCGATCCCCCGCTTGAAGAGTTCCGTCTTTTCAAGGAGGGGTATCTTTATCTCATGGATGCCGTAGCCGGCGAATACCTGTCTCGCTATGGCCTCGACATGCTGCCATTTTCCCGTTTCACGGGGCAGGATGTCCTTGAATCCCCGTATCGCTGTCAGTTTGGTCATAATGCGTCTCCTCAGTGAGAGGAAAGACTTCTAACACAGATCGATGGAAAGGGCAAGTGACAGAGGGTGCCCGAAATCGTGAGGACTTTCCACCGGTAAAAATGCGAGTCCATCAAAGAAATTTCTTCGCGTAGAGATGGGAGACGCCGGGCAGGTACAGGATTGCGAAGATTCTCGCGAGTTCAAGGGGGGCCTTCAGGAAGGCCGAGTAGCCGACCTTCGATCCCCCTCTGCCCACCCAGCATGGCAGCGGGTATTCTATGATGCCGTCACTGAGGGATGATCCGGCATGGCGTGCCAGTATGATACAACGTGCCAGTACTTCGACGTCGAATATCCATCGTGCCATAAATCGTCGCGAGAATACCCTTCGTAAGGCCTGCGTATTTCGAAAGAGTTTGGCGCCGCATTGTGTATCGTAGACGGGAATCCTGAGGACTGTGCCGGCAAGGGTGGCAAAGACCCTGCCGAGATAATGTCTCGACCGTTTGCGTACTATGGTACGCCCCAGGAGTCGTACCCGTGCACCGATGACGATCTGTATCGTGTCGTCGGAGAGAAGATCAGTGAACGCGCCGATCGTATCGAGGGGAGTTGACAGGTCTGCATCCCAGAATCCGATGTAATCACAGGTGTCTTCGAAGGCCCTGAGAAAGCCCCTCCGCACCGCCTCCGCCTTGCCTGCATTTCTTTTGAGATCGACATGGAGAAAGCGATCAGGATCAGTCGTCGCGAGTCCCGCAATGACTGCAGGGGTGTCGTCGCTGCTTCCATCGTTGACAAAGATGAAGTGCACCGATCGGTTTTCTGCGGCGAAGTTCACAAAAGCGCTCGGCTTCAGACGTTCCGCCTCATTGTAGCAGGGGATAATGATGGCTGTCCGTGTCATGGGGTCCACTGTATTCGTCAGTTCTGTGACCGGGAACGAAGTCCGGACGCAGGTGCAGTACCGTTACCGGCAGGGATGTAACGTCAGGATATGGCGCCTTCACGTCTCCCTCTATTTTACAGTGGCATTATATATCGAATTTTATTAATATTCAACTTCCATGGACTCGTCATGGGTCACAATGCGATGGATTCGTGCCGGTCAGTCTTTCTCGATTGCAGTCTGCAGCGACAGGAAAAGACGTTCTGCCCGATCGTCGACGGTACTGAGATCAGGAGTGATATATGAATACAGGTCCTCTTTCATCGATTCGCCTTCCCAAGCCACTCCTTCTGTCTCTCTGGATCCTCGTCGCCGCCATTGCCTATCGGGCATGCAATCCTCTCAATGCGGACTACGACCTCTGGTGGCACATCGTCATGGGGAGGGATATGCTCGCAGGGGCCGCCATTGAACGATTCGATCTCTACTCGTTTACGGCAGCCATGGAGCCGGTGCTGAACCATGAATGGCTGTCGGAAGTCATCATGGCCCTGATCTATTCAGCATGGGGTGAAACCGGGTTGATCCTGTGGCGCCATGGCATGACCCTGGTGATTATCCTGCTGGCGCTGAATCTGGCCGGCATGAGATCACGTCACGACCTGAGCCGGATCGTCGTTATCCTCTGTTTTGTGCTTGTCCTGAGACCGGGAATCTCCTTCAGGGTGCATCTCTTTACCATGCTGTTCCTGCTCATCCTTGTCACGATGCTCTATGTGTCGAGAAGGGGGGGGAAGCTTCCGGGGGTTTTGCCGGTGGGTATACTCTTTCTCCTCTGGTCCAATCTCCACGGTGCCTTCATCCTGGGTCTGCTGGTCTGGTATATCTATGTCGGTGAAGCCCTTGTATTGAAAGGGTATAAGGCAGGTTTCCCGCGGGTGATATTGCTCCTGGTCATCCCCCTCTTCGTTACGCTCGTAAATCCCTATGGAATAGGCCTCTGGCGGTTTATTGCAAGTGAACTGACCAATCCCTTCAGCAGCCGGTATATTTCTGAATGGCAGCGGTTTTCATTTGAAGCGCGGGAGCTGTCTTTTTTTGGTGTCTGTCTACTGACCTGGTTTTCGTATCTTGTCAGCCAGAGGAAAAAGGATGCCGCCGAAACCTGCGTCCTTGTACTCGCATCCCTCATGGGGTGTATGGCCGTCCGGCATACCCCCCTCTTCGTTATTCTGGCCTTTCCTGCAATGGCCCGTCATGTTGACGGCCTCATCGAGCGCATACTGAAGGCGGGTGGCACGGGAGCGGCACTGTCACAACTGCCGATATATATCGTCTCCATTGTCTTCGGTATATTTGCCGTACTCTTTGTATACACGGGAACTCCCGAACGGTTTGCCATCGCAACAGACAACGATCCCCTGCCGGTACAGTCCGTGGCCTTCATCGAAGGGAATAACCTGCAGGGTAATCTGTGGGTACCCCTGCACTGGGGCGGCTATGTCCTCTACCACCTCTATCCCGATATCAAGGTCTCCATCGACGGGAGATGGGCCATGGTGTATCCCCGCGACGTCATGAAGGACACC
>Ga0272442_10010353_pt1 | contig 11504 bp, 6 predicted proteins | sample SSMForm2O_FD_200262 | JGI IMG/M metagenome (GOLD analysis project Ga0272442, IMG submission 200262) | Marine sediment archaeal communities from Little Sippewissett salt marsh, Falmouth, MA, United States - SSM-Form-2O | ecosystem: Environmental > Aquatic > Marine > Wetlands > Sediment ...
GCGCGGCAGGCCGTCCCCCCGCATCCGGTGAATCAGGTCGCGCGTCGTGTGATAGAGCGCCTGCACGTCGTTCCCGTCCACGCGGTGCGCCTCGATGCCATAGGCGGCCGCGCGCCGGTGAATCTCGGGCACCGCCGAATGCCGCTCGACCGGCGTGAACTCGCCGTAGAGGTTATTCTCGACCACGAAGAGCACCGGCAACCGGAACAGCGCCGCCATATTCGCCGCTTCATGGAACATGCCCTGGTTCACCGAGCCATCGCCTGCCATCACGACCGAAATGTCGTCCCGGCCTTCGCGCTGGATGGTGAAACCTGCGCCCATCGCCAGGAGATAGCCCGCGCCCACGATACCGTTCGCCCCGAGGATGCCTTTCGACCCGTCGGTCACGTGCATCGACCCGCCCTTGCCCCCGCACAGGCCCGCCGCTTTGCCGTAGATCTCCGCCATCATCCGGCGCACGTCCGCGCCCTTCGCGATGATGTGGCCGTGTCCCCGGTGCGTCGTGTTGAGATAGTCCGCCTCCCGCAGGTTCAGGCACACGCCCGCGGCCACGCCTTCCTGGCCGATAGACAGGTGGATCGCCTCGGTCGGCAGTTTCCCCTCGCGAAAGGCCTCCGACAAATGCTCCTCGAAACACCGGATCCGGTGCATGGTGCGCAGCAACACGACATCCGAGACCTCCGGCGCCTCGGCCGCACCCGTCAGCAGGCCTGCACACGGCGCCTCGCCCCGAAACGACAGCGGGAACACCGGCGATGCTGCCCGGTCGACCGCACCCCGCCGCAAGCGCCGCAGGAGTGAATGCCGCCACCGCTTCACCGTCTGTGCCGGCTCGTCCAGCAGACCGGCCTTGCCCATCTCGCTCAAGACAATGGGATAGAGCACAAACGCCGGTTTCAGCACCGGTAACAGCTTCAACGCCTTCTGCACCGAGCCCTTCGCGATGATCTTCCGGCTGGCGATGGCCAACGGCACATTCAACCGCTGCATCCAGAACGCGTGGCTCGTCGCCGACGTCAGGATCATGTCGACATCCGGGTCCGCCGCCTCCTCCGGGTCCCAGTAGAAGCGCATCCGCGGACCCTTTGCGTCCAGATAGAGGTCCGTGTGGAAATCCGAGAAGCGGAACCGCACGATGAGGTGCGTACCCGCCAGCCGGTCGGCAATCGACGGCGTACGGAGGATCCGGTCCCACAGCGTCGAGAAGATCCGGACGAACTCCTCCTTACTCTCGAACGGCGTCATAGAATCCTCCCTCCTCGACCAGGTGTCCCACACGCGACAAGCCCGTCGCGGCTGGGAAAAAGTGCTCCGGCTGCTCCGGGCGATCTGTGGGCTCGGCAAGTCCGCTGGAGCGTGGGGGAGAGGCCTCGCCCCAACCGGGCTGTGGCACCGTGCCCTTGCCCCTGCTCAGCCGCCACCGCCAGTATCTGCGGGATAGTACACCTTGTCAAGCCCACAAAACCCAGGGGAAAAACCCGGAGTCGGCCCATCCGACCGGTCCACCCGGTCCGACCGATCTGTCCCAGGTCCCCCAATCCCCGCAGGGGATGGTCGAATAAAGCCCGGGGCTGAGCAACGGGCACCCCGGGTGAGCGTCCGAAACACAACATGAGCCCCCGGATGGGGGCGGCGGAACCCCCGGTCAACGCCAGCCGCCTCAGTCCCCCACGGGGCGTTCATCACGCCCGACGTCACGAGCATCCTACCGCGCGGCAAGCTGCGTCGCCTCGCCAACACGGGCGAAGGGCGCAAAGGCCTCTTGCTCCAGCAGCTGCCTCGCGAGCTGGGCATAACCCTCGCCGAGTGGATGGCTGGCGTCGGCGTAGCGTTCGCTCGGGAGTGGGGGAGCGACCCAATGCGGAATCTGCTGTGCCTCGAGCCAGGCCTCGATGACCTCCTTGATGCCGCGATACACCGCGAGACTCTCCGCTTCCAGCATAGGCTCGTTAAACGGCCCCACGAGGACAAAGAGGCGGTTCCCCCGCGCCTGCAACGTCCGCACGGCGCGCTGGAAGAAGTACCACTGGAACGAGTCTGCCGGCAGCACCCACACGAAGTTCGCTTGCGGGATACCCTTCTCCGTCCACGGTACCGGCTCATGCCGCAGGGCCGTGTCCGGCGTGGGCAACGCCAGTGTCACCTTCCCGAGCGGATTGCGGTAGGGATGCTCGAAGGCCCACGCCGTCAGCGACATCTCCCCGAAATAGGCCACCGCGAGATGATTCGACCACGCCCGGAACGGCAGGTAGTGTTCAGTGACAATCCCGACGCGTTTGGCGCCGGATTCCTTGTAGCAAGGGATCCGCGGCCAGAATTGCGGCACCAACTTGGGATGGTTAAAACGCGATTCCTTCTCGCTCTGCAAGTCGTGCCGTTTCGAACTCATCCACAGCGGATTGTAGTGCAGGAGCACATCTTGGCCCGATACGGCCCGGCCATAGTATTCGATCAGGCCCGCCATCGCCACCGGGTGGATACCGTTCACCCCGAGGTTCACAAAACGCGCGCGCCCGGCCTGTGCATTCAGATGATGCACCAACGTGTCTTGCGGCGCCACGTATTCGCCCCACACCACGGAGTCGCCCAGCACCAGTACCTGGTCATCCCCGGCGCTCTCGCGGCAGTAGCGGGCATAGTGCCAGTAATCGTTGCTCAGCGCATAGGGTATCCGGTAGTCCGGACCCGGCGCGAAGGTCTCCACCCGGGGCCAGAGCGCGGGCAGGCCCAAGCATACCACCAGCACGAGCGCCGCGGTAATGGCCCAGTGTACGCCTGACAGACGCACCCCATTCGAACTGAAGATCTCTTTCTGGTCCCCAGTGCCGGCAGGGTTGCCCGTCACCTCAGGCGCTGTTCTCTCGGAAGTACGCATTTGTCCTGGCCAGCCCTACTTCACCGCGTCGCCGCGGTAGCTGCGCACACAACGGAAGCCATAGATGTCATAACCGAAACAGGCGTCCGTGTAGGCCGGATCTTCATTGTAGCGGTAGGCCGAGCGACAAGCGTCCGGCGTCGAATTCCAGCACCCGCCCCGCAGCACCTTTTTGTCGCCCTGCTCGGGCCCCTTCGGGTCTTGCGCGGCGCTCTGCTCGTAATAATCTACCGCGTAGAAGTCGTTGCACCATTCCCAGACATTGCCGTGCATGTCGTAGAGGCCCCACGCGTTCGCCTTGCGCTGGCCCACGGGCCGCGGCTTGCCGCGGGCCGTGTCCTCGAACCACGCATGCTGCCGCAGGTCGCCGTCCGAGGATCCAAACGAATACGCCGTGTCGCTCCCCGCGCGCGCCGCGTATTCCCATTCCGCCTCGGTCGGCAGCCGGTAGCCGTTCGCCTCGAAGCGGCAGGTCCACGTCTTGAGGTTATAGGCCGGATCGAGCCCTTCCTGGCGCGACCGCTGATTGCAGTACCGCACCGCATCCGACCAGCGCACCTGCTCGACCGGATTCTTCTGGCCCTTCACCTTGGAGGGATTATCGCCCATCACCCGCTCGTATTCCTCCTGGCTGACCTCGTACACGTCGATGGCAAAGGGAGCGAGCGTCACCTCATGCGGCATCTCGTCGACCTCGCCCTCTTCGTCTCCCATCGTGAACGTGCCGCCCGGCACTAACATCATGGACACGCCCGACGGCGTTGTGACGGCCTTCGGCGCGGCTGGCGCCGCTTCCGCCAACGCCGCTGCGGGATACCACGCCGCCACCGCCACAAGCAGCAACGCCGCTGCTTCGTACCGGCCAAAACATGATCTACTCATGGGACTCCTCCAAATCTCTTGTCGCTCGCTCCCACGGTCCGCCGTGGGAGTGTATACCGGTCTCCGCTCACCCCCAATAATCCCCTCCGCAAAGCCCCCCTTCGAAGGGGGATTTAGGGGGATGTAGCCCCACGACATCACCGTAAGGAACACGCGCCATCACAAGACTCGCCACCTGTCTCCAAGTCATCATTGAATCATGACTCCAACCGCCGCTTGTCTACCAGGCCGGGGCGCCGTTCAGCGCCTTGCGCGCCGCTGCACGGATAGCCCGCGCATAGCCCAACACCGCCGGCGTGCCGGCACAGGCCGAAGCCGCTTCCTGGGCCCAGGCGCGCGTCAGCATGCTGAAGCGCATGCCGCCCGACTCGGCGTGGCCCCAGGCCAGGCGGTTGCACAGGTGGATCAACTCATCGCTCTCCGGAAACAATTCAGTGCCCGGCGTATTCACCAATTCCTTCAGCCGGTCGGCCGCGCGGCCTGCATGTGCGATATGATCCTCCGGCGTATTGTAGCCGAACAAGTCCATTTCCCGTTGCAGCTCTTCCTCGCTGTCGTTCGCTTGCGCAATCATCGCCTCGAGATAAGCGCGTACGGCCGCGTCGCCCCCGCATTCCTGCAGCCACGTCTCGAGTTGCGCCCGCGTATCGCGAATGAAGCGAAAGAACGCGATGTGCCGTTGTTGGACAATAGCCACATAATCCGCCAGGAAGTCGGCGTATTCCGTGAGGAATGCCTTCTCCCGCTGTTGTACACCCACTTCGAAGATGGTACGCCGCATCACCCCCGTGCCGCCACACGCGACAAAACCGACGTTTTGCGCATTCCTCGGCCCATGCGGCAACAGCGCCGGCTTGTTGCGCGCCGCAATCAAGCCGGCCACCGGCGTGCGCTCGACAAAGCCCATCAGGGTCTTCGCGCCCTCCTCGAAGGGATAGATGATAGCCTCGCCGCGCGGAGGGAGCTTCTTGCTCAAGCGCATAAACGCCTTCTCGCCCTCGAACCACACCGGCCAGGCCACTTCGCCTGCCTCCGGCAGGTACTGAGTGAATGGCTTCTTGCGGAAGACAAAGGTGCGTGGCGTGGCACTTTGTCCTCGAAGTACCAGTTGCGTCTTGTAGCCCGCGGGAAAGGGCCGCCGCCAGCCAAGCGCCACGTCCCGCTCGAGGTAATTCCGTTCCAGTTTTTCATAGTGCCAGATGGCCGGGGCCGTCAGCAGCTCCAGGTACAAGTCCTGTCCTGCCAGCATCAGCTTGACCGCCTCGAAGCTCGAGCCCTGCCGCTTATCCCCCCGCAACAGGGAAAGCACGGAAGCTCCCTTCGGCCACGCACACGCGAGGATGCCGCCGTGCCCCTCGAGCAAGCCCGCGAAATAGTTCTCGGCGGGCACAAACACCTCGTTCAGGCCCTCGAAGGCGCCCGGCAGATAGAGTACATCCTCGAGCTGCTTGCCCGGCATCATCCCCACCGCCATCGGGCAACGCAAATACACACCGCGCACACCCTCGCCGGGCATCACACACAGTGTGCCCGCCTCAGTGAAGCGAAACGCGCACGCGATAGACCCGCTGGCCGCCGTGAACTCCGCACGCAGAATCGCCAGCCCCGCAGCGTCCTGTACTTCCACGTCTTGAACGGCCGCCAACCGGGCCGTGTCCCCCGCGTGGCCGAAGGGCTCGATACGGAGGCTCACATCCCCCGACGTCAACACCACGCCGCGGTCATCCTTGGTGAATAGCGCGCGCCACCCCGCTCCGGTGACAACAGTCTCTCCTCCTTGCGCCCAGCGGTCATCGACCGTAAGTGCCGCCCCTGCCGCCACCGGCAGCATCCCAAGCACTACGGCCAACAAAATCCGGGTCAAGGCCATGCCCAATGCGTTGGAGCCGCATTCGGGCCCGGCAGGTGTTTTCGGCCGAGCCGTAAACATCGTTAGGGCAACACAGGCCATAGACTTTCGAGTCATTCCTTTCATGGCAGTACTCCCGTCGGCAACGGCGTTTCTCCGCGCCAGTCACCCTCGAGGTAGTACCGGTTTCGCAGCACGGCGTGGGCCCTGCGTTCCAGTTCGCCGGCCACCTCCTTGAATTGGGGCTGCGTCACCGCTACTCGCGCGGCCCGGCCACACATCGTTTGTGTCCATTGCCGGTACTGCTCGAGAATGTCCTGACGTTCCCGCAAGATCCGGCGGCAATGCTTCGCGAAACTCTGGAAATCGTCCTCGTACCAAAGCTCGTAGCGTATCGTGTCCTCGTACCAAACCCGCCCTTCCCGCGCCGCTGTGTAGCCCAAGAAGTCCTCGTAAATCCCGGCCCACTTGTCATTCCCGGGCATCTTGCAGAACGACTCGAAGAAGGACAGGGTCAGCCCGTCCCGGGTGCCCACGATGGCCAAGATGGCGTCCAACGCGTCAGCCGCCTGGCCCACCTCCGTGCGCGGCCGCTGCAAGCTCTGTTCCAGCATCCCGGTAGCCTCGGCAGCCAAGGCCGCCAATAGGCCCTGCCGGCCAGCACCTTCCTCGCTTTGACAGAAGGAAAGCACCTCTTTCAGGAACTGTTCGTACTCTCCAATGCGCGTATCGAGTCCTCGAAGGATACCCAGGGCGTCGTTGCCTAAATGCGTGACGAGGCTGCGGACCCCATCGCTATTCACGGCAAAAACACTGCCCATCACTTCCAGTATCCCGAAGTTGTGGTATTCCGACGCCGCCTGCGCGGGGTTCCAGTCCATCCGGTGCCGACAGAGTTCGCGGAAAAGCACCGGCTCCTCTGCGCTGCGGTAGCCGAGAACACCCTCGATATCAAGCTCACGCAAACCGCCTTCCACACCCCACACGTCCCACAGCAGGTCCTCCGGAGTCAACACCTCCGGCGGGGTCATCACATCGCGGTTCCATACATAGAGCAGTGCGCCATCGGGCCGGGACCGAAAGGAACGCTCAACGGGCAAGGCGTCACCGCCGAGGTCACCCAGATCGTCGACGCTCCACGCCCGCGCATACCCCGCGTCCTCGCCCCACACCGCCATCCGCCAAGCCGCATGCAACGGCGGGGTCCAGTCCACCCCCGCACCACGGCCTCCGGCGCCGGACACCAGTTCCGGACGCTGCCACATCGTAGCGGCGTCCAACAGCCCAAGCACGACCCGGCCCTGGGCCTCGGGCTGGGCCGTCAGCCGCGTAGCCCCCTCGACCGGCGTCATTTCAAATGCAGGCGCCTCGGCCCGTGTGGCCAACAGCACCATTGCCTCCGAACCGGCCAGACACCCCAAGGCCACCGGGCTATCCGGAAGCGGCGCCACCATGCCTTCCCGCATCGTGCTCGGATCCAGCACAAAGTCATTGGCCAGGCGGTCCGGCACGGCCACCAACGCTATGTCGGCCTGCACGCCAACACGTCCGGCCTCCTCCCCCAACTGCAATTCCACGATCGGCCGGCCGCGCGGTACACGAAGCGTCCCAGTGACCGGCCCTTCCCCTCCGGCCCCAAACACAACGCGGAGCGCGCACCCATCTCCATCACAGTGATCGAGTGCGATCCCGCTCACGGTACTCGCCTGCTTGCCGTCAGCGCCCGCCACGCACAGCACCAGCGGCTGCGGCAAGCGGCTTCTCTTCGGCAACACAAAGACCCCGCCACGCGATATACACAGCCGCAGCCAATCGTTCTCCACGACTACCGTGCCCTCCAGCGGGCCGGTCGTGCCCTCCGGCAGCAGCGGCCAGTCCTCCCAAGCAACAGCTTCCGAGGAACTTCGCGCGTCAAAGGGCTTGTCCCCATGCCGCACGGCAAACGACGCACCCGGAATCCTCATTGTTCGTGCGGATTCCAGCGTCGAGCCCAGCCAGTCAAAGCCAGGGTGGATCCGTCGTTCGATCAGATGCACTACTGGGGGCTCCTCGAGGCGCACCAGGCAGAGGTCCCACCACGGTGCCAAAGGCGACGTCGCCTGCGCGAAGCACACACTCTGCCCGTCCCCAGCCCACACCGGACTCGTCTGTACCCCCGGCGCCGCGGTTAGGAAACGGGTCGTCTGCGTGGCCAGATCCAAGAGGTAGAGGTGCGCGCCATTCTGAAATACCACCATCGTGCCGTCCGGCGAACACCGGGGCGCACTCCGAATCTTCGCCTCGGCCAGCAACACGGGCTCACCCGCCGTATCGCCGCTCAACGCGTACACGTTCTCTCCGGCAGCCCCGGCGCAGAGGTAACGCGCCCCACCGGGATACCCTTCGGGCAGATAGCTGGGATAGGCCAGTGCCGGCGCCCCATCCGGGCTGACCACGCGCTCCTCACCCGATTTCAGATCACGATCAACAATGCGCCCTGCGCGTTCAAACACGATCCGCGTGCCATCCGGCGACCATGCAGCTTGCCCGCCGTCACAAATCCGTTCTTTCTGTTTGCCCCGACGGTTGGCCACCCACACCCCCGGCGCACCGCCTTCGACGGAGTTGAATAGGATGCGCCGCCCGTCTGGCGAGAGGCGTGGCGCGACGTGAATCCCCTGATTGTAGAGAACCTGCTCCTCGTTGAACTCCGACTGCAACAAGATGCCCGTATGCGGCCGCGAGAAGAGCAATCCTTCCTCCTGAATCGCCTCACGCGTCATGCGTGCCTCGATAGCCGCACGCTGATCCGCTGCGATGGCTTGAAAGCGCAGCGTCCCCAGGTTCTCGACCTCATCGTCCCGGTATGCGAGATCCGCCCACGTGCTCCGCTCGCGCAGGTGTTCCGAGCGCACGTGCCGCAGCACGTTCAACCCCCAGGCCGCTCCCTCCGCCGGAAACGCGCCGACCACCTCCCAGGGCAGCACTATCTCCGCCGCCCAGTGGCCCGCACCGAGCTGCGTTTGCGCTTGCCATTTCTTCAGCGTTCGCGTGCTCGCCCGGCTGCCGATCGCGTTCACCACAAACGCGTGCATCGTCTCGGTATCCGGCGCGAGGAAGACCATCAAACTATCCTCGTGTGCCAGTTCCCTTATATCCCCATCCGGCGCGTCCGCACGCAGCGTATCCGGCGCCGGTTCCTGGCAGATCACGCCGAAATACAGCCCCGCCGGCGTATAGCCCATCCGGAACGAGGTCTGTTTCGCCGAGGCTAGCCCCGTGCGCAAGTTCCGGTACCCCGTCGCCACCGGAACCCCCTCCCAGGCCGGGTCCCCGGCCACCGCACCGTCCAACTCCGGCGCCTGCGCCAAGATAGGGCAGGTGTATTCGCGGATTTCGTTTCCCTGGGCCGGAGCGGCCTGGACTGTATCCGCACACCATCCAGAAAAAATCAGCAAAAAGAAAAGACTGAGAAAAAGGCTCTTTGGCATACCCGTCCTTTCAGGCGATTCGCTCAGCGCATGAAGTACTGCGAGGAGGCTCCTCCCGCAACAGGGATCTTGACATCCCGTCTTTGGACCGCGATCCCCGCCGCTTGGATTCGAGTGCCCCGCACCAAACACCGCCGTCCACTCCTAGAACTGAAAGTAAATGAAGGCCTGGTTGCTCGAGGTGGCAAACAGTGCGATGTACAGCAGCATACCCGCTACCAGCCCCACCCGCACGGCCCCCACCTCCAACAGGCGACGCAGCCGTGACTCGTAGAGAAACTGATAGGCCCAAATCGACAGCACCAGCCCCAGCATCAGCAGTGGGCAGCGCGGATCGGCCACGCCTGACACCGCCATCCGCTTCACGATCAGGCAGGCGTCGCTGAAGGTGTCTGCCCGGAAGAAAATCCAGCAAAAGCAGACAAAAACGAAAACTGCCCCTTGCTTCAACCGCGTCGGTACCCGGTCCCGATAGAACGCGCTGCGTTCCAGATGACGCGTCAGTACCCGCCCCAAGCCGTGCAGCGCACCCCACACCACAAAGCGCCACTGCGCCCCGTGCCACAAGCCCGAGATCAGCATCGTCAGGAACATGTTCACATACGTGCGCAGTTCCCCCTTCCGGTTGCCCCCCAGCGGAATGTACACGTAATCCTTGAACCAGGTCGACAGGCTGATGTGCCACCGCCGCCAGAAATCGCCCAGGCCCGTGGCCAGATACGGGTTGTTGAAGTTCAACATCAGCCGGATGCCCATCATCCGCGCCACCCCCCGCGCCATATCGGTATACCCGCTGAAATCGAAATAGATCTGCCAGGCAAAGGCGAAGGTCGCCAACAGCAACGCGGGCGCCTGGTACAGATCAGGTACCGCATACACCTCGTCTACGTACAGGGCCAGGTAGTCGGCCAACGCCACCTTCTTAAACAATCCCACCACAAATAACGACAGGCCGTCCGTGACATCCTGCGGCGTCACCCGTGGATTGGTGCGTAACTGCGGGAGCAGGTTCCGTGCCCGCTCGATGGGTCCAGCCACCAATTGCGGAAATAACGATACAAACGTGGCATAGCGAATGAAATTCGGCTCTTTGTCGACCTGGCCCCGGTAGAAGTCGATGCTGTAGCTCATCGACTGGAACACGAAGAAGGAAATGCCCACCGGTAACAGCACATCCGGCTCGGGCAGTGCGTAGGTCACCCCGAAGCGAAGCAACAGGGCGTTCAGGTTCTCCGTCACGAAGCCGCCGTACTTGAAGAAGCCCAGCAGCACCAAGTTGTTGCTCACGCTCAGGAAGAGGCCCAGCTTTCTACAGTGCCACCGTGCCATGGCCAACACGGCCAGGTAGTCGACCGCCGTCGAATAGGCGATCAGCAGTAGATAGAGCGGATTCCACCAGCCGTAAAACACATAGGACGCCAGCAGCAGCCAGAGCGAACGAAAACGGGTCCCCTTGACCAACAAATACACGGGATACACGATCGCGAAGAAGACCAGGAATATCCAACTATGAAAAAGCACGCCACGCGCCTCACGCCAGTATCGGGTTCATCCCAAGTCCCAACTCACAGAATCCAGGCGATCCCAGGCATTTCCCCCACAACAACCTGAAAAGATTTCAGCCGACAACCGGACCTCCGGACACCGGACCTTCTCGTCCTGCCATCCCAAGCGCTTTGACCGCCGTGACTTCAGCGTGGTTTCGTTGCAGACCGTGTCGATATCCGCTATCATGATTATCCCAAAACGGTCGCGTTGAACAAAACTCTCGAGGAGTGAATCCGATGAAAACGAGAAACCACACAGCAAAGGCCCGGATAACGCGTAGAAATCTCCTAAAACGTAGCGCACAGGCCTCGGGACTCCTGATGGCCCAGCCCCTCCTCAAACCCGGGCGCGTCGAGGCCGTGCCCTCGGAGTACACCCTGCTCAAGAACGGACTCATCGTCGACGGTACCGGCGCGCCCGCCATTCGCGGCCACGTGCTGCTTCAAGGAAAGCGAATCGCGGCCGTATCCCAGGCCCCCATCGACATCGAGGCCACCGTCATCGATTGCACCGGCAAGGTCATTGCCCCCGGCTTTATCGACGCCCATTCCCACATGGATTGGGTCCTGCCCCTCGAGGACAACAGCCTGCACACGGCCCCCTTCATTGCTCAAGGCTGCACCACCTTCGTCGCCGGCAACTGTGGCTTCGGAACCGCGGCCTTTCGCAAGGACACCACACACCGGGGACTCATCGATTCCGGGCTCCTGCCCGCCGGCAACATGCCTTGGAACACCATGGAAGAGTACTACGCCCACCTGCACCAGGCCGGCATCAGCCACAACATGGCCAACATGGCCGGGCACGGCACCACCCGTATCTCCCTGCGCGGACACGATCCAAGTCCACTCAGCACCGGCGAAATGAAGGAACTCCT
>Ga0272442_10010355_pt1 | contig 11504 bp, 15 predicted proteins | sample SSMForm2O_FD_200262 | JGI IMG/M metagenome (GOLD analysis project Ga0272442, IMG submission 200262) | Marine sediment archaeal communities from Little Sippewissett salt marsh, Falmouth, MA, United States - SSM-Form-2O | ecosystem: Environmental > Aquatic > Marine > Wetlands > Sediment ...
GGAGCACTTGTAGAAAATAATTTAACAGTATTTGATACTCATTATGATGCTTTAAAATATTATGTACCAGGAAGTGCAAGAATCAAATATCCTGGTGGTAGTTGGGAAGCATTTCCACCTAATACATCGTGGGAAAATGGAATTTGTTCTTCTGCTGGACATGGACATTTAAGATGGAACATTCAATCAGATAATTTAACAACATTTATAAATGGAACTTATATACATATAGAATTTGGTATAACAGTTAATAATTCAAACCTTAGTGTAAACGGAGCAAATGTTTATGTATGTACAGATAATACTTGTGATGTAAATTGTATAAGTAGTTACAAAAGTTATGAACAAACAAACAGTGTTTTAGTTAATCCATCAAGTAACACTAATATAATTTGTAGAGAAAACACAACAGAAGAAAGTAATTGGATGATATCTGAACAAGTTCATAGACCATGTGTAGATGGAGAATGTTTAGATGAAAATTGGGATGAATATGATACATTATATGAAATTTGGTCTGCTTATAATGATTCATGGAACCATGCTGGAGACTGGTTAGATTGGGAATGGGTATACAGATTTGATGGAACATCTGATAATACAGTTGGTGATTCAAATTATATGTCTTATACTATAGCAAACTATTCAAATGCAAACAGAACTCAATCATTATTAAGAATGAGATATAATGTTACAGATTGGGGTGAAGGAGAAGGTCACGACCCATATGTAGGAATTATATATTCATACCATAACAACAGTTATTATCATATGATTCTATACAGTTTTCAAGAAGTATTATTATTAACTAAAAATGGTTCTAACTTATATAATACAAATGATTCATCCCTTGTAAATGACCCATATGATGCTTATAATTATTGGTATGCAGGACCAGAAGGAGATTGGTCTTGTAATGAAACAATAGAATTTACATATTTGAATCCATTTGAATGTTATTACGGCGAATCAGGTATTTGGGTAAAAAACATATGGGACCCATATACAAAAAGAATACAATCAAAAGCTTGGCCAAGTAATGTAACATATCCGTGGGCAATGTGTTATGAACCAAGTGGTTGGATTGTAGATAAAAAATTAATAAATTGTTCAGATATATTTATGAACTTTACCAGAGATGATTCAAATTTAGGTTCAATAATTTATGATTCATATCCTGGAGTAAATGATTCAGTAACAGGAGCAGTAGGACAAACATTTACAACACCAGATGATGGAACATATCATAATGTTTGTAAAGCAGAATTTATGATAGAAAAAGAAGGGTCTCCAAAGGGTAATTTATATGCTGGTATTTGGAATGTAAAAGATTGTGGTGCAGGATTAAAAACAGCAAAAGAACCTCCATTAGTTAGAAGTTTACCAGTATCAGCAGATGATATAGATGGAGGACTTGGGGTAGAATCATATTACAATTTTACATTTCAAAATTCTTATTCATTAGCACCAAATACAGAATATGCAGTAGCAGTATACTTTAATGGATGGGCAAATTCATCAAATGATTTTTCAGTAAAGGGACATAGTGCTTCCTCTTATGCTGGAAATAGTATTTATTATTCTCCAATTTACAGTGGTTGGAATTGTACAGATAATGATATCTTTTTCAGATTATATGAAGAATCAGGACATCAATTTGATGAAAATGCTTGCTTTGGATTGGTAGTTTGGAATCCTGATTATCTTGATGGTTTAAGATATTATGCAGAATTTGATATGATAAATACATGGAAATTAAATTATTCAAGGGATGAAGATGCAACAGCAGACCAATTAGCAAATCATTCATTATATGGAACAGATGGAATTCCTTTAATGCACTTTAAGGCATTTGATTCAAAGGAGTATTCAGACCAAAGACAAGAATGGAATATAACTTGTGATTGGCCATTTCATAATGGAACAATAACACCTCAAGAATATGCAGATTGTACAAGTTGCTTTTTAAGAAATATATCAGAATTTTATACCTTTGAATCAATAAATAATAGAAGAATGACAAATTGTTCATTACCTGGTGAGTGGGATAATCAAAATGATTCTATTTATTACTATGCAAGTATTGGAACAAATTTATCATCACAAGGAGCATCAACTATTGATTATGAAAATGTAATGATGTTAGAAATCATAGATACAACAGATGGTGTTAATAATTGGCATGATGGAGCAGTAGTTTGCATTGATATTGACAACGACCAACAATGGGATGATAATGATTTATGCTTTGTATGGTGGGATGACGATGGAACAACATTTTATCGTATATGGAATGGAACAGAAATAAAATATTATGGTTATTCACCAGAAGAAAATTGTTCGGCAAGGTTTTGGGCTAATTATTCCAGTTGTCCTTATGATTGGGTTGCAAGTACTATAAGTGGAGAATCAAATGCTTTATTGCCATCATTGCATAGATATAGTAATCACAGAGTTTATTCAATGTGGGTACCTTGTAATTATTTTGTAAAAGAAGATGGAACATACTTAAATACAACAGATACATTTGGATTAAGTATTATGACAATTGATTCAGGAATCAATGGAGTTCCTTTACAAGAGGAAATAGTTGTATGGCAAGATTACAATGAAACATCTGGTGGCAATTATTTATCAAATAATACAAATGGTTCAGATTATTGGAATGAGATGTTAAATGTTACAAGTTATACAGATATAGAAAACTTTTATATATATGGAACAGATTGGAATGGAGTAAATGCATCACATATGCAATATTGGGCACATGGCAGATTAGGAAATGAAACAGGATATTTAAAACAAGATTATTATATATTAAATATATCTAAATTTTCAAATGTATCTGAATTAAGAAATGCATCAAAAGTACAATATGCAAACTTTACAATAAGGTTATATAATAATGGTTCATTAGAATATAATCTAACTAATATTACAGTAAATGAAACATTTCCAGATGGGGTAGAAATTATTTATACAAATGCTACAGATTATTGGAATCCTGGAGGGAATAGTTATGAATTTAATGTTACATGGCTTAATTCATCTAATGTAACAGAAATCATAATTGCTGTTAATATAACAGAAAATGCACTACCAAATGGTAGTATATGGAATAATTATGCATTTGCAACAGCTGAACAACCAGGAACAAGTACATATGATACTTGTTTAATATATTATGGAGCAAATAATGCACCAGTAATTAATTGGACATATCCAGCAAACAATTCAAATCCTTCCTTAATATTAGATAACATAAGTTGCTATGTATATGATGGAGATGGTGACAACATGGATGTATACTTCTTTAGTAATAAATCTGGTTGGGGAACTCAAACTGATACTTGGACAACATTATATAATGGAATTGGAACAAATAGCACAGTTACAGACGGATACTATAGAAGTAATCAAACCTTTAATAAAACTGATGAATATAATACAAGATGGAGATGGGGCGGAACTATATATAAATGGTCAGTAAATGTTACAGATGGAAAAGTTTGGACAAATGAAACCTTCTATTATACAACATCAAGTTCCAGATATGATGTAACAACAAGTAATGATGTAGTTTCAGCTGATGCTTACAAAGTATGGACATTTAGAGCAGGTGAAGGAAATTATTATGGAATATATGATGTTAATGGTGGTGGTGATGTTACTGCCACTGATGCATATTTAGTTTGGGCTAACCGTAATTAAAATGGAGATTAGAAATTAGAATTAAGAAAAAAAGGTGAAAAAAATGAAAATAAAAATATTAAACAAATTATTGCTTTTTGCAATAGTAATAACGCTGATGACATCCCTAGTTGTACCAATTACAGCAGAAACATATGATTCAGAAGATACACATTCAGGACATATTGAACCTTCTGATACAACTGTAGAAGTTGCAGATGCATTTAATATCACTTTATATATTAATACAGGAGGTGATACAACTAATGCTTTTACAGTTAGACAATTGTTTTGGAATGCAACATTTGCACAAGTGACAACAAACCCTGGAGGTACTATGAATGAAAATTTAAATTCATCGTTTTATTATCCATGGACAACAGGAAGTGATGACGGTAACTTAAATAATACAGATGGAGAATTAGATTATGGACCACAAGCATTTACTGGTGGCTTAACAACAACTGGAAATATAACAGCTGCTGTTGTAAACTTTTCTGCAGTTTCTCCTGGTGCTTGTTACATTTATATACCATATTCATCATTCGGAGGCAACAGTGGATTAGATATTGCAGGTGGAGCAGCTGATTTTTGGACAAATACAACAGTTAGAATATATCCACAAAATATGACAAATCTTGTAGCATCAGCATACAATTATACAGCAATAAATTTAACTTGGACAAATAATGTTGAAGGAGATAATACAACCCTTTGTGGTAAAGCTGGTTCATATCCAACTGGTCCAAGTGATTCTGTATTGTATAATGGAAGTAATATATCATACAACCATACAGGGTTAAACAATTGTACAACATACTTTTATAGAGCATGGTCATATAATGAATCATCAGGATGGCACAGTTTAGATAATAAATCAGCATATGCAACAACACAATGCTTTACTAATATATCATTTGTTGGTGTCCTTCCAGTCAATGGTTCAACTACAACAAATTGTACATATGATTTAACCCCAAATGTTACAATAAGAAATTCAAAAGGAAGAACTTGTCTTTATTGGATAAATGCTTCAGATGGTTCTACAACATCAGGTTCAGTTCTCAATAATTCAGTCACAATATCAATGACCGGTCTTAATCATAATACAACATATTGGTGGAATGTTTCAGCTGCTGAAAATGGTGTTTATGGTTCAGGAGATTCAGCACAAGTTTCTTATAATTTTAAAACAGGTATTGGTGGAGGTAATAATCCATCTGCAAATTATCCAGGACCATCAAATGGAGCAACAAGTATTGACCCGTATGGTTTAACATTTAATGTTACAGTAACAGATTCAGATACAGAACCAGACCCGATGGAAGTAACATTTTATTGGGCAAATGGCTCAGTAATAGGTGTAGATACTTTTACACCATCAGGAGCATCAGCCTCAACAACATTTGATACTTTTGCTTTAGCATTTAATACAACATATCAATGGTATACATATGTAAATGATACTGCAGGTTGTGATACAATTAGACAACCATCAAGTGGATATTATTCATTTACAACAGATGAAGCATTAACACATATTACAAAAGAATGGGCAGTATGCACAAACAACACAATCATAGAATGGATTAACGTCACAAACGTTGGAGAGATTGATTTATCAGGTGGATATATCAACAACACATATGATTATCTCAATTTAGTTAAAACTCATTATGGAACATCAAATGACACAGGTGACACAGGTAAATATACAATCAATTGGTTAAATACATCATATCCAAATAAAAGATACAACATAACAGCATACTTTAATTTAACAAGGCCAGTTCCAAATGGTACTTCATTCTCAGATACAGTCAAATCAATATTCAATGGTTCAACTTTAAATACATATACACCAACTGATTTACCAACAATGTGTTATTATGCAACAAAAGAAGCAAATATGTCTACAACACAATGGAATACAACTCATGTAAGATTTTGGATAAATGTAACTAATTGTGGTGATTTCTATCTAAACTTTGTTAGATTAAATGAAACATATTCTCCAAACTTATCTTATGTATCAAGTAATTATCCAGGAAATGAAACAGGTGAAACATTTAATATAACTCAAATAGCTCCAGGTGCTACAAATCTTACAGAGATTGTAGTAAATACATCATATACTTGGGATAAACAAATTCCAAATGGTACAAAATTATATAACAATATAACAATACATGCCAATGAAACATCTGATGAATTAGAAACAACAATGTATTTGTATGCTGGTGCAGTAACAGAAAGAATTAAAGTAATATATACAACAGTATATTATGATGTGTTGGCAACATCAGATACAGTATTTACTATAATTGGCGTTGCTTTAATGATAATGGCAATTATGGCAGTAGTAGTTGGAATGTATATGTATCGGCAGAATGAATGGTAGGGAGGAAAACTATTAAATCCTTCCTCTTCCTTTATATATAAGGAAATAGATTAGGAACTTGGTGATATGAAATGGTAAAAGAAAAACCATTATTTGTAATATATGCAAAAAGTTACAAATCAGCTATGAGGCAAGCAAGACATACTGACCGTGGTATTTATCCCCACTATGTAATTACAAGACTTGAATATTTAGGACCATCAAGAAAAGCAAAAGGAAAGAATAGATATTTTGCTTATGGTCATAAAAGAATAAAGAAAGTTGATGAAAGGCGATAAAAATGATAAAATATAAATATATTTTTAAAGGAATTAATGGAGGAAAATATTCTTATAATTCTAATAATATGGAATATGCAAAACAAGAAATTGCAAAGACATATGGATTAAAAAAATCCAATTTAAAGTTTGTAAAAAAAGTCAGGAGGAATAGAAAATGAGTAATTGGAAGAAACAAGAAAAAAGTCCAAATGCAATAAGCTGGCAAAATACAAAACATTCAGTTCATATAACCTTATATTTGAAGAATATAATGGGCATTGAAAGAGGACCAAGATGGGAAGTAGGTTTAGGACAGGGGTCAGGATTTAGTCATTATCTTGCACTTGACCATAAAGATTTTAATTCTAAAGCAAAAGCAATGCAATGTGTGGATAAAATTAAGAGTAAATATAATAATGGTTGGTTTTAATGAAAGTTTGTCCAAAGTGTAGGATTAATCCCCCACAAATCACTGTGCGGGATGATGATGGAAAAATGATAATGGTTTGTATATCATGTTATCATAAAATGAAGGAGTAGATAAAAATGCCAAAATATAAAATAGTTATTTACAAATATGAATTTGGTCGCCCCGTTTACGTAGATGCAGATGAAATAACCTGCAAAAATAAACCAGAAGCAAACAGAGAAGCAAAAAATATGGCAGATTATTATAAAAGAAAATGGGGAAGAATGTTTAGAATAAGTTATGATGTAGAAAAGATGTAGGTGATATTAAAATGCCAGTAGAAAGAAAAGGATTTAATATGACATATTCAGGCTGGGGACAAAAAGGACATCCAATAGATAAAGAAACCTTTAAAAGATATTGCAATGAACAAATCAAAAGTATGAAAGTTGCAATTGATAGAAAAGCAAAAGGTTCAACAGTAGAAGATGGATATTTTATGGAGCACTTAAACAAACTTAAGGATTTCTTCTTAGACCATTATGTGGAGTGATATAAATGACATATGATGTAAGCGGAACAGCAAGCTCAGTAATGGGAATTGCTGGTATGGGAATAGGATTAGGATTACTTGCAGGCACATCTCGCGCAGTAATGGACACAATGTATGGGGATAGATGGAGACCACCCAATAGAACACGTAGAACCTCCCGTAGACCAAAAAGAAGTCCATACCAAAGACCATATTATCAGCGACCATATCGCCCCAGATACAGAGGTTGGTAAATGATAAAACCATATCAATATAAAGGACATAAGATTTGGATAACAAAGTTATCAAATGGAAGATATACTTGGAGTGTTACAGAAGATTCTAGTATACAAAGTTGGTCTGAAAGAGATATGAAAGATAATGTAAGAGGACATAAAACTAAGACAAGTGCAAGAAACTCAGCTATTAAGGATATTAATAAATATCTAAAAGAAGATAAGTATGGTAATTGGTATGAATAAAAGATACAGACAATTAGAGAAGAAAAGAATCAAAAGAACTCAAAAACAAAGAAATAAAAACTTTAGAAAAGTAAGAACAGCTCGAGTATATTATAAGTGATATAATGCAAATAAGATATAAACCTAAAATGGTAAGAAGCAGATTCCTTGCACCAACCAGAGCTAAAATGATTACAAAAGAAGAAATTGATAATGCCATTTTAAAAAGAGCTAAAACACATCAACAAACGATACATGGCTCTTATGCTTTGAAACAACAAATTGGAGAGTATGCCAGAGAACCACATGACATTGATGTCCTTACTAAAAGACCAGCATTTCATATGGATAAAATGGAAGACAAATTAGATGAAATAGCTGGTTATGATGCTTACTATGAACAAGTAATGCCTATAATTGGAACAGAAGGAGAATATGTATATAAAGTAATGAAAAGAGTATTTGGTCCAGATATGTCAGTAGTTGATTATTTTAAACCAAAAAAAGGAATTAAAACCCGCAAGATTAAAGGTGTCAAATATGAGGATTGGAAATATGCCAAAAAAATATTAATTGATATTGTCAACAATCCAGAATTGAGACATAGACATCAAAAAGCAATGGAAGATTTAAGAAGAATTGAGGCTTATGAAAGGAGTTTGAAATAAATGAAAGAATTAACAGTATTTGATAAAAAAATTTTATATTATACACATAAACTTACGGGATTATCATTTTTAGGAGCATCCCCAAGTGTAATATTAGATAAATATTATGATGAATTAAATTTAAGTCCTGATTATTTACCAGATTTAAAGAAAATACAAAAGTCATGGAGAAAGTTAAAAAAACTTGGTTTAATAGAAAATCGTTATGGAAAATGGTCAACATCACATGAAGGATGGAAATTTTTAAGAAGTTGGAAATGGAATAAAAAACAATAGGAGTTTGAAATAAAATGCCAAGAACACTTAAAGGATATGATTTTTTAGAAAGATGCAGAGATGCATGGGATGAATATCAAGCTTTAAAACTTTACAGAGGACTTTATGGTGATGAAAATATCAAAGTTCTTGCTATGCAAAATCAATGGGGACAACCCTATACTGATATTTATCTTAAAAAAGGAGCTAAAAAGAAAAGGAACTTAAAAGCAAGATTTGGTTCACATATGAATTTTGAGGAGGAAAAATAAATGAAAGAAAAAGGCTATGAAGCTGGAGAAGAAGAAGCTGAAAAAATAGAAGACATTATAGAAAAGCATCAAAAGGAAGAAAATGCAACAGATTATGAGGAAGATGTACAACATGCAGAAAGGGTAAAAGAACCACGTCCACTTGGAACAGGTGAACCAATATATCTATATATTCAAACAGGTGTAGGGACTTATACAGTTGTTGATACTGTGTTTAATTCAAGAATAGAGGCAAGACAATTTGCAGAATCTAACTTCCCTAATCAAAAATATAAAGTAATGACAGAAAAGGATATTGAGGATTATATGAACAAATTACAACAAAAACAAGAAGTAGTTGATAAAACTATTGCAAAAGCAAGAGAAGTTGGTGGAGAAGTAAAAGAAGGAGGAAGAAGAGTTGCAGGAGGATTTCTCAGAGCATCAAGAGATGTAGCAGCTAGTCACGGAATGACCCGCGAAACTATGGAGCCTAGAATTCAAAGAGCATGGGGAGTTCAGGGTCCTGTAAAAGAACCATTACCACCAGAACCTTCAAAAGTTCAACCAAAACCCCCAGAACCTGCACCACCAGCACCAGAGCAACCAAGAAGAGGATTTGGAATTCAACCACCACAAAGAAAACCAATGGGATTTGGACAACCACAAAGACCAAGAGGAGGTATTAATATACCTCAACAAAAAAGAATGAGAATCAATATACCTCCAGGAGGAGGAGTATTTGGAAGACCAAGACCAATGAATCCACAAGCAAACCCACAACAACAATCAAGAAATGTTAGAATACCACCAGGAGGTGGAGTATTTAATCCTGGAAGAGGTATGGGAGGAATGCCAAGTGCTCGTCCACATGTGATAACACCAGGAGGAGTTAAACCAATGGGATATAGAGAACCTCCTAAAGAACAACCAAAAAAGAAAAAATCAAAAAGAAGGAGAAGGTAAAAGTATGAAAAAAAAGGGTAAAAAAAAGAAAAGTTGTTTAAGTAATACAATTAAAAAAGTCAAGTGGTGATATTTTGAAAGCAACATTAACATTAGAGATTGAGGGTTCTAAAGAGGAAATAGATGCAGTAACAAAAAGAGTACAAAATGTAATATCAACTAAAAGACCAAAAGTAAAAATGAAACCTTATGGTTTTAATCCACCACCAACGTGGAAAAAAACAGATAATAGGATGTGGTAAAATATGACAGTATCAAAAAAGCAAAGAGGAAGAAAAAGAAAAAGCGACTTACAACTAATATATGATAGAAAAGATGAATACAATCATTTGATATCAATAGGATATACTCAAGAGCAAGCAATCAAAAAACTCAGAAATATGGCTCCATTAAGTTCCTTACAAAAACTTGAATTAAGATACAAAAATAACTTTAAATCTTTTGGAACATCAGGCATCAGTATGAAAGGAATCAAAAGAACAAAAGAAGTAGAACAATTTATTAAGTCTCATCATTTAATTGATAGAGGAGATACATTATATTTCCCTGAAAATAAAAAAATGGAACGAATAAAACCAACAACAGTATATGGGGGAATAGAATCAACAAGGGTTTCGTTCTAAACTAGGAGGAGAAAAATTGAAAACAGAAAAAGAAAAACGTTGCATTCCGAAAGGAAAAAAACGTTACGGGATGGAGGCAATAATTGATTTATGTGATTGTAATGTAAAAAAATTCACAAGAGAATCAATAGAAGAATGGCTGGATATACTATGTCAAGAAAAAATTGATATGGTACAAGATAAACTTGTTTGGTGGGATGATTTTAATGTTCCAGAAGATGAACAGGCAACAGAACCGCACACTTCAGGAATATCTGGTGTTCAATTTATCTTAACAAGTAGCATAGTATTTCATACATTAGACTTAACAGGAGAAATATACATCAATATATTCTCATGCAAAGATTTTGATGGTCAAGTAGCAATTGATTTTACCAAAGAATATTTTGAAGGAAAAATCAGAGATAGTCTTGTAATTGATAGAGGTAATTATACATGAAGGAATTCAACGGAGTATTCATTATACCAACAGGGCTTGGTTGCAAAATAGGAGGTCATGCTGGTGACGCAACTCCAGCAGCTAAATTGATATCTTCATGTTGTGATAATCTTTTAATACATCCAAATGTAGTTAATGCATCAGATATCAATGAACAAACTGATAATATGTGGTATACAGAAGGAAGTATATTAGACCGCTTCTTATGGGGTTTAATAGATTTACAGTATCCACAAGCAAATAAATTATTAGTAGTAGCAAACAAACCAGTATCATATGAAACAATAAATCCAGTATCAGCTGCTCGGGCAACAATTGGACTTGATGCTGAAATAGTTGAATTGGAAACAGAATTTAAAATGACAGCCAAATTTGGTCCAAATGGAGAAGCAACAGGTGATGTAGAAGGAGCAGAAGAATTGGCAGAACAAATCAATGATTATGAATTTGATGCTCTTGCAATACATACAGAAGTTGATATACCAAGAAAAGTTGAATTGGAATATTTCAAAACTTGTAAAGGAGTCAATCCAATGGGTGGTGTAGAAG
>Ga0272442_10010356_pt1 | contig 11504 bp, 10 predicted proteins | sample SSMForm2O_FD_200262 | JGI IMG/M metagenome (GOLD analysis project Ga0272442, IMG submission 200262) | Marine sediment archaeal communities from Little Sippewissett salt marsh, Falmouth, MA, United States - SSM-Form-2O | ecosystem: Environmental > Aquatic > Marine > Wetlands > Sediment ...
CCTCTTCCGAGTATATCGGAGTCAAACACCTTTCAATGAACTCCAAAGCAAGAAGCACACTGTACTTTTCATGGTCATGCCTTGTGACAACCATGCCTAAATCGTGGAAAATCGAACCTAAAACCACCACAACTTCTGCGTCCTCATTTTTCATGCCGTAACACCTAACTATACTGGGCTTAACCTGCAAGTCCATAAGAATCCGCATCAGCTTAAGCGCCATGTTAGCAACTATCTTCACGTGCGTAGGACCATGATCCGTATAGCCCATACGATCAATAGCCATCACGTTCGCACACTTCCAGTAACTCTGCAACTTCACATCCGCCTTAACCTTATCCATAACATGCTTCAGCTTAGCGTTACTCCGAAAAGGAATGTTAAAAACATACGACACTCAAATCAAACTCCACTTATCAAGCACATATATTTCCGCATGAAAATTTAAACTTAGCCAACCAAACCGAAGAAACACTTTAAACCATCAACTCAACCCTTCTAACACGGTATGTTCAAACAAGCATGCTTTTAAGCAACCAGTGAATTCTTTTCAAAATGAAGCCTTGAGGTCTGCATTTGGGTAAGAAGAAAGTGTTAAGCGAAGGAGACATCAGCAAAGCAGTTTACCCTTCGGAAGGCGAAGTTTTAGGCGTCGTAGTGAAACTGCTTGGTTTCGACAGAATCCTAGTTAGGTGCCAAGACGGCAAAGAACGGCTCTGCAGAATTCGAGGCAAAATGAAAAGACGCGTTTGGATCCGCGAAGGAGACATCGTAATTGTTTCACCATGGGACTTTCAAAGCGACAAACGCGGTGACGTGACATGGCGTTACACGCACGCGCAAGCCGAAAATCTCCGAAGAAAAGGCATCCTAAAAATGTAATACTGCCTATTCGCTCCATCGGTACTTTTGCTTTTTACTTCTTAGCTTTTCTAAATCGCAGTTGAAGCAGAGTCCGTTGTGGCAGCTAATCAGTTCGCCGCAAGTTGGGCATTTCCAAGTTTTTTTCTGTTCTTCCAGAAATTTCTGCATCCCATGTTCCTTGATGAACCGTGAATTGTCTATCATGCTCATTCTGTAGCGGACTTTATATCTGGAGTCAAGGGTTTTCATCCGGTCACAGGGGAAATCAGGGCATTCAAAACAGAAATCCACTTCACCCTTCAACAGTCGAGAACAAGATTTTTTCACGAAAGCACATTTCTTGTTTCTCGCCCTGCAACCTGTGCAATAAGGTATTTTGATGCCTTTGTTTTTCAAGTCATTTGCCAATGATAAGTAGTTGGAGCAAAGTGCGCAGTTCATTCCGCAAGGCGCAATTAGGTCAGTGCTCAAGTTTTTTCCAGTTTCCACCTTTAACCACTTCGTTTTCCACGAAGTAACTCTGGTCAAGTGGTTTTAAATACTTCGCAAGGAATAGCATGGTGAACACGCATGTCGAGAAGAGCTCAGAAAAAACTTGCACATCAAGAAAAAACAGTGGAAAGAAGAGACAAAATGCGCGTGCACGACTTCTCGACTGAAAGAGCCACGGTAGAAGAGGTTTTCGACCAAGCCACACGCATGGTCATCTACCAGTTACTGAACAGCGGCATCTTGTACGAAGTCAACGGAGTCGTGAACGCAGGCAAAGAAGCTAGAGTGTACTGGGGCATAAATAAAGAAGGTAACGACTTAGCTGTGAAAATTTATTTGACGGCTTCTGCTGAGTTCAAAAAGGGTATGCTCAAGTACATTGAAGGCGATTACAGGTTTAAAAACGTCAAGCGTGACACAAGGTCGCTGATTTTCACTTGGGCTCAAAAAGAATTCAGGAATCTGGAGCAGGCTTCCCGAGCGAAAGTGCGGGTTCCCAAACCCATTGCAGTGAGGAACAACGTGCTTGTGATGGAGTTCATCGGGAAAGACGGTGTTAACGCTGCGTCTTTGAAGGAGCAAGCGCCAGATGACCCTGAAAAAGTTTACGCGGTTTTGCTTACTTACGTGCAGAGGCTTTACAGGAAAGCGGATCTTGTCCACGGCGATTTAAGCGAGTACAACATTATGATGTGGAAGGGTAAACCTGTGGTTTTTGATGTTGGACAGGGTGTTCCTACTTCGCATCCTATGGCTGAGTTCTTTTTGCGCAGGGACTTGACTAACGTGAATAGGTTCTTTAGGCGGTTAGGTGTTAATGTTCTGTCAGTTGAGGAAGCTTACAAAAAAGTTGTTGGTTAAAAATGTCGAAACCGAATATGTTTGTTAGAATCCCGAAAGAACGCATTGGTGTCCTAGTTGGTCCTGACGGGAAAGTGAAGCAGAGAATCGAAGAGAAGTTCACGGTTACGCTTGAGATTGAAAGTGAATCTGGTGGTGTGAAGATTGTGCTTTCAGAAAAAGCGCCTGATCCTTCGTTGCTTTTCAAGGCTAAAGACACTGTAACAGCTATTGGCAGAGGTTTCTCGCCTGAACACGCGTTTCGTCTGCTTCGCAACGAAGATGCCATATTTGACTTAATAGACTTGCGTCTTGTGTTTGGCAGGTCTGACTCTGACATCAAACGCGTTAAAGGCAGAATCATCGGGGCAAACGGTAAAACACGTAAGCTGATTGAGGAGTTGACTGATGCAAGCGTGGTTGTTTACGGCCACACGATTGGGTTAATTGGCACTTTTGAGCGGGTTGACGTTGCCCGGAACGCGGTGCAAATGCTTATCGACGGAAGTCAGCATCAAACGGTTTACAAGTATCTGCAACGGAAACGCAGCGAATTCAAGAAGCAGCGACTGGAGCTGTGGGAAAAACCACCAGAATAACTGACGCGCGATTTTTTGTCTATACCCCCTCTATAAATAGGTAGAACTTTAGCGTAGACGCCGTTTAGAACGTGTGGCATCAGAAAGTTTGAAGAAAGTGAACAAACAGTGCGCTGTTTAGTGTTTGCGTTTCTTGAAGTAGAGCAGCAAACCAGCAACTGCCATTGCAACCATTATGGCGATTATTGCAACGACCAAAAACGTTGGGAAAGGGTCGTCCGATGGTGGAGATGGAACAGCTATGGCGTAAACTTGACCTCCAGAGCTTACGTATGCAACACTGTTAACAACGACTGGTGAACTAAAACAAACCCAGTCATTCATTGTGTAGTTCCAGAGTATTTCTCCATTTTGTGCGTTTAAGGCGTAAAGCGTGTGGTCTGAGTTCACATAAACAGCATCCTTGACAATTGTCGGAGCTGAAATAGGAAATGGAATTCTTTCAAAAGTGTAGTTCCAGATTTTGGCTCCGCTACTAGCATTGAACGCGTAAAGTTCATTACCTACATTATATGAATAAAGAACATTATTCATTATTGCGAAATGTTGTCCTTGGCTGCCTGCATAAGGATTGGGGATTGAGTAGTTCCAAATTTTGATGCCGCTAATGGCATCCAAAGCATAAATGTCGGCCCAAGATGTCATTGCATAGACTATACCGTTTGCAACAGCAGGTCCATAATCTATAAAGTCGCCAGGATAATCCCAGAGTTTATCGCCTGTATATGCATCCACAGCGTATATTTTATCGTCAAATGAGCACACATAAACTATGCCATTCGCTATTGCGGGGGAAGAAACACCACCCCATTGTTCTTTTGTGAAGTTCCAGATACTGTGGCCATTAGTTGCATTTAGGGCACGCATATCTCTGCTGCCTATGTAAACAATTCCATCAGCGACCGCAGGATTTGAACGAACCGTTCCAAGAGGATATTTCCATAGATAGGAGCCATCAAAAGCATTCAAGGCGATAGTATATTGCTCTGTTGCAAAGTAAACTATCTCGTTGACCACAGCAGGAGGAGTTACCTCTTCACATGAGTTATCTTTGTAATTCCAAATTTCTGCTCCATCAGTAGCGTTGAAGGCATAAACATCAAGTCTATTAACATCATACATGCCACCCTTTATATTCCAAGATATTCTTGAAACCGCGCCCACATATACTGTGCCACCAACGACCGCGGGCTCTGTCCAACCTCTTGATTTATACAACTTATGTGTCATGCCCCATTCTGTTAAACTTATATTTGAATTCCAAGGTACGTGCCATTCTGTTAAATTCCATTGGATATTGGTTTTCCAGAGCAAGGTTGGCGTGAGCACTTGACTGCCTGTTGAATTATATGTTCCTACACCGCTACGAGCGGCATCTGAACGGAACATTGACCAGTCAGCACTAACAAACGGGGCCAAAGCTAAGCTGGTGACAATTATCATGCAAAATACAGCTACGGCTGTTTTCCTCAAGTCAACATCGCCTTTAATGTATAGTTTGAAATGTTAAAAGGGTTCTTATCAAAGTTTATTGACACAAGAAAAATGCTCTATCACTTTCTCAGTCATTTTTTCTTGATAAGCGCCGGTTTATGTTTACCTATGTCTGTAGAGTATGAGTTAAAGTATAATACCTATGTTTTTTGGCTGGGGAGGAGCTAATTTTTTAGGCTACTTTTCCCCACAGTTCATAAAGTAATGTGATCGAGTTGATTCAAACTTTCCTTCTTCAAATTCTCCTTATCATTGTTAATTGTGTTGCTCTAATGATGTTTGGAGTAGACAAGTGGCAAAGCAAGAGAAGAGGTTGGAGGATTCCAGAGACGAGGCTCCTTTTAGTTGCCTTCTTCGGGCCATTCGGCGCTTATGCAGGCATGTTGCTTTTCAGGCACAAAACTCGTAAGATCAAGTTCTTGCTTGTTCCAGTCTTTCTATTTATTCAAGTTATTTTAATAGTGTATTTTTACTTCGGTAAATGAACTTAGGTTTGCATATGTTTTTGAAGTAACAACTTCGGCACATGCTTTTCTCTGCCACTATAGCCGCTGTGTTGTTCGTGAAAGCGGATAGGACGATATATTATCTACTTCACTGTATTTGGCGCCACCAGAAGAGAAATAGGTGACGCTTAAGATAGGGAGTATGCGGTTCAGCATATTGCTTTGAATTTTCTGTTTTGGGACGTAAAGTTTATAATTAACTCGGTGTTCGAGAGTATCCGCTTTACCGATTAAGTTGTCGTAGTGATGTACTGACGAACGCGGATTTCCCAGAGAAGGTAGTTAACAGATGGAGATATTTGTTCTAGTACCCTTAATTCTAATTGTTACTTTCGTACTGGGTTTACTGTTCAAGCGAATCGGTATGCCTACTGTTGTCGGCCAGATTTTGGCTGGGATTCTGCTGGGTATTCCCCTGTTGAGGGGGTTTCTTTTTGACTCCGAATCATCTTTGGTTATAGTGGATTTTCTGGCGTATCTAGGTATAATTTTTCTGTTGTTTTTGGCTGGTTTAGAAATTGACATTGAAAAGATAAAAGAAACTTCACGCGAGTCACTTATGATTTCTTTGAGTTCAGCTCTTGTTCCTTTCGGTCTTGGATTCACGTTTATGATGCTGGTTTTTCCAAGTTACGGCTGGCTGGCTGCTTTGGTTTTCGGAGGAGCTATGATGGTGACGTCGGAAGCTACGAAAGTTAAGGTTCTCATGGACTTGAACAGTTTGAACACTCATTTAGGCGCTATTATGCTTGCGGCTGGAGCGTTAGACGACATTTTTGAAGTGTTGTTCTTGGCGCTGGTTGCAGTTATCGGTAGCGGTGGAGGTTTACTGGAGTTGGCTATGATTCCTGTGGAAATCGTGGTTTTCGCGGTGGTGGCTTTTGCGTTCTTTAAGGTTGCGACTAAGGTTTTTCGTTATCTTGACAGGAACGGCGGTAATCAAGCGGAAATTTTCTCGTTGGTTGTTATTTTCATTATGGTTCTTTCAGCTCTTTCTGAGGGTTTAGGTATAGGTTACTTGATTGGGGCGATTGCGGGTGGTTTTATTCTTCAGATTGCTATGAAAAGCATTCATAAGCGTCACCGGAAAGACATGGTGAAAGTTACTGAGCTTATCGCGTTGGGTTTCATAGTTCCGTTTTTCTTTGCCAACGTTGGAATAAACTTCGAGTATGACACTCTTTTCTCCAGCATTGGCTTGTTAGTAGCTACTGTTGTCATCGCGTTTTCTGGGAAAATCTTGGGGTGCATTGTGATAAAGCCTTTTTCGCGTTTAACACTGAAGCAACTTTACTACACAGGTTGGGCGATGAACTCCAGAGGTGCAGCAGAATTGGTGATTGCGTTAGCCGCAAAACAGCTTGGGTTGATTCCGCTGGACGTGTTTTCAGCGCTTGTAGCAATGAGTTTGATAACTACGCTTGCGTTTCCGCCTGTTCTTGCAAGGGCGATACGTAAAAATCCTGGGCTTATGGACGTGACTGCGTCGGAAACCGTTAAAGCTTAAAGCGTGCTGTTGAGAAAAAGTATTATTCTTAAATGACTCAATAATAGTGGGGAAAACTGTGAAGGATAAAGTTCGAATCTTAGTGGGTGTTGACGGTTCCAATAATTCTAAGAGAGCACTCGTGGAAGCGGTATCTTGCGCTAAGAACTTTTCTGGCTCTGTGAAGGTGATTACAGTCTACAAGCGAGGTATGGCAGAGAAAGCTGAAGAGATACTTGAAGAAGCAAAGCAGTACATGGAAGAAAAGAAAGTTGAGTACACTACATCAGCGATTCTCGGCTCAAACCCTGCCAGAGCCTTAAGGACCACTGCTGAACACGAAGACTTTGACCTTATTGTTGTGGGCAGCAGAGGATGGGGCAGCAAAGCTTCCATACTGCTGGGAAGCGTATCTAGGCAAGTGGTCGCCAACGCAGAATGCAATGTTCTCGTCGTTAAAAAATAGGGTTAGCTGCCGTTCTGAGTTTTGGCTGTTAGCTGTGTGGCTGCTCGACTTACGCGCAATTTTTTGTCTATACCCCCTTATATAACGCCGTGATATGCAATGGGGACTCGCGCCGCATTTAGGTAACTATTTTCAGCCTAAACACAGCTACGCACTCAAGTACTTTCCCCTCGATTGTAAACCTTGCTTTCTGAGCGGAACAAGGCACTAGCAAACTTTTTTTACTAAAAAATACTGAAAGGCTATGCCCGACCTCTTAGCGAGACCCTGTTACGCATGCGGTAAGCCTATCGGCGGAGGATACAAACACTGCCCGAAATACAACATTTACCTATGCTTTATGTGCAAGCTCATTTTGCAGGGTATGACAAAAGAGTTTCCAGTTAAGTGTCCTTTGTGTGGTGGAGAATTGAGGTTGTAAATGGAGGGTTTGCTGGGGCTCTGGACCTGAAATTAAGGAGAAAAGAGAAAGATGTAACTACTGTTGCATTGTTACATTTAATCCAGAGCCCTCTCAGCCCCTATTCTCTCCTCCAATGCATTTTTTGCCTATGAAACTAAAAAAGGGGAGATGTGTTTTTTATGTGTGTTTTTTGTTGCTGTTTAGCGTTTTCTGAGCATCAGGATAAGTACTATCCCGACCACGACGATTGCTACGATTATGCCTGCGACTGAGGGTATAAGGTACATGTCGGCAACTGATGCTGGCGGTGGTGTAGGTTCAGCTGTAGCTGCAGGAGCTTCCTCCACGTTAATAGCGGTTGCTGCCTGTGATGACCAGTAGGATTCAGAGCCTTCGAACGTGGTGATAACACTGTATTCGCCTGGAACCAGTGGTTCAAACGCCAGCTTGTAAACACCGTTTGCGTCGCTTGTGGTTCTGCCAACCTCGTAGCAGTTGTTGTTCGGATCAAGCACACTAATGACAACTTCGACGCCACAAATGTCTGTGGGCTTCGGCTGCTGCATATAAAGGTACTCCATCCACGGACTCATGTCCTCATCAGAAATCGCTGGAACTCCATTTGCAAAACGTGCCACCTGTGCCGACTCCTTTGCGCCAGGAGACTCGTCAGTCACCATACCTTTAACCAGTACACTGTCGCCATGCGTTATTACGTCGTCCTGTATCAAAACGGAAGTGGCGGTTGGACCTTTGCCGATGCAATACACGCGGCCATCATAATTGTTGAATGCCACGAGATACCCATCAGCTATCGCTGGATTTTGCCACCAGCCCGAAATATTCCACACACCTATTCCAGTGTGAGCATCGACAGCATAGATTCCCCCGCCTCTCCACATGGGAGTGTTAGGGCTGTGTTCGCCAGTTGCAACATAAACTTTGTCATCAGCTATAGCAAAAGTGCCGCTGCCAAGCGGATATGTTCCATACGCCGTTTCAAGCCCTGAATTACCTGTTGAGAATTCCCAAAGGATTTCTCCATTTGTTGTGTTGAATGCATGTATCTTTCCGTCGTAAGCAACCCCGTAGAGTGTGCCATACGCTATCTGCGGATTTGAAGCTCCGAGACCACCCGTACTTGAAGTAAACATACCCCAAGCGCTCTCGTAAGGTTCAGTGGGACCCCATTTCAATGTGCCAGTTTGTATGTCGTAAGCGTAGAATTCTCTTGTCTCCTGCTTAAAGAAAGTGAAAATACCGTCACCAATAGGAACTATGAAATAATTAGGTCGGTTTGCTACGTTGCTTGTAATATTTATTGACCATTTTTGACTGCCTGTCGTCGTATCGTAACCCACAACGTTTATGATATTGTCGTCAACTTGGCCGGCTGCAATGAGTACGCCTTCACCTATGCAAGCAGGTCTTAAGGATGGCGCTTCCGGTATCGTGGCGATCCATTGTACTCCTTCTGTCCAGTTTTGTGTAGTTCCAATTGGCGGTCTCCATGACCAAGCAGCGGATCCAGTTGTTCCCGAGTACATGTATTGCGCATAGCTTGAGTTCCACATGGCTAGTGTTCTGGCTGCTGTGTTAAGCACGTAGACTAACAGTTCTCCGTTCGGTCCTGTTGTTATTCTGCTGCTGCCTGACAATATGTCCGTAAGCGTCAAGAGTTCTTCGCCCGTAAACGGATCAAACATTTTGTATGATGTGCGACCGGTTTGCCATAAGTATGGAATAGCTCCGTGTTGGTTTGGTGAATCATAGTTGTAGATCTGTCCTAGCGATAGACTAATGTCATGCTGCCATAGCACTTCTCCAGTGCGCAAGTCCACACAAACGGCGCCGCCAGAACTGCCTTGGTTAGACAGTGGTAAGTTGTAGAAGAGTTTGCCTTGCATGATTATCGGTGGTCCAAATTTGGCTTCATATGATAAGCCTGTGTAGTAAGCGATATCACCTAGGTCGCCTCCGACTATGCCGCCCCACGCTTGTTCTTTAGTCCAAACTATGTGGCCTGTTTCAGGCGCTGTAGAATATGCATTAAAACCGCCAGAAGATGTTGCTCCGCTTCCGTAAGTCACCGGCATGCCCAACCAATTTCCGCCTATCGTGTACCATTCCCTGTTCTCTCCATATATTGGGCGTTCCCAATATTTAGTTGGCAGCGGAGTTGGGTTCCAACCAGATATCTCCTCTTCTTGCACAACTAAAGTAACTTCTGCGCTGGTAGCGGGTTCATAGTAGTTTCCGTCTATTCCGGTTTGCCCTGGGAAGCTCATTTGAAATGTGTATGTGCCGACAGTGTCTGGAGTGTATGTGAAGTATGTTGATCCTAGTGCGTCTGAGTCGATAGGCCCTATGGTTTCCGTTCCATCAGGTGTGGTTACTTCTATTGTGAAGTCCTCCCACGCTGTATGACTGTTGTCAGAGTGGAGCAAAGGTATTCTGTCAAGCCAAGCCACCACTAGGGTTGACTGGCCAACACCGACAGGATTTGGTGAAACAGTAACGTAAGCATAGACAGGAAGATCGGCTGCACTTGCATTGGGTACTTCTGAAAATGCCGCAGCAATTGTTAACGTCAGAAACAGCGTAATCGCAATAGCTTTCGTATGTTTTCCAGTTTTCATTTTTTCTTCTCCTTTTAAGTATATGCCTTTTAAAGGCTTCTTTGGTAAAGTTGCGCCGCCGTTTTTAAGTTAAACTCACCTATCGTGAGTGCCAAAAAAATATGGTGTCTGATTAGCATAACTAATAAAAGAACATTGAAAATTGGTAGTTATTATGTACGAAGAAATACGAATTGCAATCGAAGTTGTTTCAGCTATCATGTGCTTCATACTTCTACGATTTATGATAAAACCGTATGAAATCACCGGAGAAAGCAGATACATTGGGTTACCTGCAGGATTTGGCTTTCTAGGGGCAACATACGTTGTCTCCGCCTTTGTTTACTACATGGAAAGCCAAATGGCACTTTTCCCTCTGCTAAAGATATTTTACATTCAACTTATTGCAAGAACGTTCGCATTCCTTTTCATATCTATTACATACTATTTTTCCAAGAAACCCACTGAAAAAAGTCGATTGATCTGGAAAATCACTTTAACTCTATTAATTGCCCTACTCATAACTTCACTCCTAATAGTAAGCATACCTGACGTTACTCTGTATAGCTATAGAATTGCCCGTAACATCTTTCGAGTTACAAACCTAATCATCATTTTATACATTTGCATCCATACATTTAGAAGCCACATAAAAAAACCAGACCCAAAAACAATATTGATTCCTTTGGCATACATCATTCTGTTAGTAAGCCAGTATTCGGCGCTTTTCTATCAATTGGATGGGAGTCTTTCCGCGTTTTTTGCGGTATTGATACTTCGTTTAGTATTCCTATCCGTTTTTCTACTCGTTTCATTTGAAGCTTTTTACCGCGGCAAAAAAGAGGCATAGAGATGAAAAAGATCGCGCGTAGAGACAAAATGAAAATCTACAACGACCTTTTATCTATTCTTCAATCCGAAAATAATAACGAAGTAGTATTAACACAGCTTCAGCTAAAACTTAATGTTCCTTTTGACAGGCTAAAACAATATCTTATACAGCTCAGGGAACTCGGCTTGATTGAAGATGAAACTTCACCTAAACTAACGAAGAAAGGCAAACAGTACATTCATGAGTATCAGAATGTCCTTGATTTCATGAAGCGCATGGGTCTTGAATACCGATAGAAAGGACGCAGCACAACCTTGTATGTAGTAGACAAAAGAGCATTTATGGGTATGCTAAGGCTCTGAACTGGCAGAAATCAATGGAAACCGTATTGAAACAGAAGGCATTTGATAATCTGGTAACGTTTTATGTGGCTCGCCAGCTTGAGCACTTTTTGACGAATATAGGGCAGGCTCGCGCCGTATTTAGGTACCTATTTTTAGCCTAAACACAGCTACGCACTCAAGATCCAAATCATCCTGAAGTCTTCGGGGCCAGAGTCGTCATCGCCCGCCAAACGGAACTCTGTTTTTTCCTGCATTAAAAGGTTTACGTAACTGTTTTTCACACCTTAATAGAAAGGCAAAAGGTATTGAAGGTCAATTTGCTCGATTTTTTTGATGGAGAAGTCCAATTGTTAGAACGTAGGTTCATATAAGTTTGTGCGGTTTTCCCCTCAAGAAGTTCTTGTCTTCTTCAAGACAACACAAACCAGGGTCTTGGCTTGTAGACTTGGGCTCTATAGACCCCGGTTCAAATCCGGGCAGCCCCATATCAAGTGCTGAACCCGCTTGGGGTTCAGGGATGGGCACCCTCAATTCTGCTTCCCCCACCTTATTTTACCGGC
>Ga0272442_10010357_pt1 | contig 11504 bp, 10 predicted proteins | sample SSMForm2O_FD_200262 | JGI IMG/M metagenome (GOLD analysis project Ga0272442, IMG submission 200262) | Marine sediment archaeal communities from Little Sippewissett salt marsh, Falmouth, MA, United States - SSM-Form-2O | ecosystem: Environmental > Aquatic > Marine > Wetlands > Sediment ...
TCACCGAATGGTGTCGGCAATTTGTACTTCGACCAGATTATTCTTACCCGGTCTATATGCACTTCTAATCCGGCTGGTGATATTAATGGCGATTGCGAGACTAATTTCAAGGATCTTAGCGTTGTGGCGGAAGATTGGCTTACAACCGGCTTCTGGCCGTGGCCTTAATTAGGAGGCGTTTTAGATGAGATTTTTCCAAAGATACAGTTATGCTTTTAATTTTTAAGGAGGAGTATTATGTGTAGAAAATTGTTTCTTTTAATTTATATTGTTTCACTGCTGGCGTTTTCGGCAGGTGCATTTGCCGAACAGGAGTCGCCAACCGGGACGAACTGGACCAATGCCGCCCCCGGCGACAGCTACTGGAAGACGGCAGACAACTGGGATTATATCGTGCCGACAGTTGGTATTACCTGGGGAATAGACCTCAATGATACGCCCTGTATCGTTACCGCCGACGTAAACGTAACGACAGCGGAAGGCTATATCGGCGACGATGCCTACGACCCGATTTCCGACCCCTGCAATCCGTCTTATGACCCATGCGATCCCAATTTTGATCCTAATTACGTTGTTGGGACAGGTACTGGTATCCTGACCATAAACGGCGGTTACATAAAGACATCCGATACCAGCTGGGTTGGTTTTTACGGCGTAGGCGTATTGAACATAACCAGCGGCGGGTTCATAGTTTCCAGCGGCGGCGCCTTTGATAATATTGTTCTCGGGCAGAACCCGGGGTCAAAGGGCACTGTCAATATGACCGGCGGGAAGATGATCTGTGCAAAAACTCTGTATGTTTATGAAGGCCCCTCGAAGATCAACTTGGATGCCGGCCTGATTAAGGCAGGTTCGGTTGAAATTTTGCCGGGTTCGAATATCGATATCGAGGCAGGTACGTTGATAATTGGCGGCACTGATACAAGCACTGATCAAACAGGCCTAGTTACTGCCTGGGCCATGGGTGGACAGATGACAGCCTACGATGGTGCCGGTTATCTTATTACCGACTTCAACGACGCAGATGAAGATAACATATTTACTACTGTGACGGCAGCTCTATACGACCCGAACGGCGCTGCTTACCCAAGCCCTGTGAATAATGAGACAATAGAGTATGACACAACCGGTATTACTCTCAGCTGGACCCCGGGGGTAAATGCCGACAAGCACAACGTGTACTTCGGCACCAGTGAGGCTGATGTCAACGCAAGTGCTACACCTGTCAGCAGCAATCAGGACGCCAACAGCTACGGTCCCGTAACGCTTACCTTAGATACCACTTACTATTGGCGGATTGATGAGGTCGATACCGGCGGTCATCCGGACAGTCCGTGGACTGGTCTGGTCTGGTCGTTTACGATGCCGAACTATCTTTTTATCGGTATCGAAGGCTTCGCTGATAATGCCGATATGCTGAATACGTGGTCGCCGGCCGGAGACGCGAGTTTGTCGCTGTCGACAGATCCGTTTAAGACGCATGGCCATTTCCAGTCGATGGAGATTGGTTACAACAATGTTACCAACTACTATTCAGAAGCTGTTCGTACGTACGCTGCCGCCCAGGACTGGACCAAAGATGGTATCAATCAGTTTGACTTCTTCTTCCTTGGCACCAAGGGTAATGCGCTGGAGAAGCTGTACGTAATGGTTGAAGACAACGCCGCCCAAACTGCGACAGCGGACTGCACCGGTGACGCGAACGACTTAAAGGTTTCGAACTGGCACGAGCGGAAGTTCGGCCTGCAGGATTTTGTTGCCGATAATCCCAGCATCAACCTGGCTGCTATCAAGAAGGTTTCTATCGGCGTTGGCGACAGAAGCGCTTCGGTGCCTGGTGGTGCAGGTACCATATATGTTGATGACATCGTGGTTGCTCCCCCTGTCTGCGTGGACAGGCCATCAGGCGACCTGAACAATGACTGCATGGTCGACTTTAAGGATTTTGCTGTTATGGGTAAAGCATGGCTTGTAAATAAAATGTTTCCGTAGAACTATGGAGGCTATTGTGTTTATATGCCAATAGTTAGTTTGTACTATTCAGGGCCTATACCAAATTGGTATAGGCCCTGTTGCTTTTGTCGGGGTTGAGATTTGACGGTGGGGTTAGCAGCATTTTGAGTGTATAAAGTGTAAAAAAGTTGTTGACTTTTACCAGAAAACCTTTGAAAATACCACCCCAAAGTGTTTGTGAGTATTGAGAACGGTATGGAGGATCAAGTTTGGGGGCAGAAAGGCGGGTTGGTAATGGAACTTAAAGGCAGTCAAACAGAAAAAAATTTATTAGAGGCGTTCGCGGGTGAATCGCAGGCAAGGAATAGATATACGTATTTTGCCAGCCAGGCCAAAAAAGAGGGATATGAACAGATAAGAGCTGTTTTTGAGGAGACAGCCAATCAGGAAAAAGAACATGCCAAGCGTGAATTCAAGTTTCTGGAAGGTGGTGAGGTCGAGATTGCAGCGGCTTTTCCGGCTGGTGTTATTGGTAGTACACTTGAGAACTTAAAGGCGGCGGCGGCAGGCGAAGACTATGAGACAACCGAAATGTATCCCGGCTTTGCTGAAGTTGCGGATAAAGAAGGCTTTGCAGAGATTGCGGATGTTTTCAGGAATATTGCTGTTGCAGAAAAACGTCATGAAGACAGGTACCTGGCATTAGTTAAAAACATAGAAGAAGGCAAGGTGTTTAAGAAAGACGCTCCTGTTCGCTGGGTTTGCAGAAACTGCGGCTACGTGTATGAGGGTATTGATGCTCCTGATATTTGCCCGGCTTGTGCACATCCGCAAAGTTATTACGAACTGGAAGCTGCAAATTATTAATATGATAAAAGATGAAACAGCTAAAACCTAATATTTATGCAGTCGGTGCGATTGACTGGGACAGAAGGTTGTTTGATGAATTGATCCCTCTGCCTGACGGAACAAGTTACAATGCTTATCTGATAAGGGGCAGCGAGAAAACAGCTCTTCTGGACACGGTTGACCCGACGAAAAGCGAGGTATTGATAGAGTCGCTGGTCAGACTTGGGGTTGAGAGAATCGACTATGTTATAGCCCACCACGCTGAGCAGGATCATTCCGGCAGCATATCTGATATATTAATACTTTATCCTGATGCAAAGGTTGTAACAAATCCTAAGTGTAAGGGTATGCTTATTGATTTACTGGGGATTGATGAAGACAAATTTATTACCGTTGATGACCGAGAAAAGCTTTCGCTGGGTGATAAAACGCTTCAGTTTGTTTATCTTCCCTGGGTTCACTGGCCCGAGACAATGGGCACATATCTGGCCGAAGAGAAGACACTTTTTTCCTGTGACTTTTTCGGCTCACACCTTGCATCAAGTTGTATGTTTGTAGATGATGAGCCAGTTGTTTATGAGGCTGCAAAGAGATATTACGCAGAGATAATGATGCCCTTCAGGACGACTATAAGGAAAAATATCGAGAAGATAAAGGATTTGCAGATAGATATGATTGCTCCGAGTCACGGCCCTGTCTACGAGAAGCCGCGGTTTATTATTGATGCTTATAAAGAGTGGGTTAGCGACGAGGTCAAAAACGAAGTGGTGCTGGCATATATTTCAATGCATGACAGTACAAGAAAAATGGTCGAGCATCTTGTGGACGCCTTGATCGAAAGAGGTATTGTGGTTAAACAGTTCAATCTTACTGTAACCGATATTGGTGAGCTGGCGATGTCACTTGTGGATGCTGCAACTATAGTAATCGGTTCACCTACGGTACTGACAGGTCCGCATCCATGTGCGGCTTATGCGGCATTTTTGGCCAACGCACTTCGGCCTAAGACAAAATTCGCTTCTATCATAGGTTCGTTCGGCTGGGGCAGCAAAATGGTTGAACAGTTGACAGCTATGTTGCCAAATCTTAAAGCCGAAATCTTAGAGCCGGTAATAACAAAGGGTTTTCCAAAAGATAATGATTTTATAGCTCTGGACAGATTAGCTGATGAAATCTTGTGCAGGCACAAAGAGCTTGGAATTGTAAACTGATACGTTCAAATTAGGAAAGGGGATAACTATGGCCCGGAGATTTCAAATATATAAGTGTGCGGTGTGTGGTAATATCGTAGAGGTTCTTCATGGCGGTGTTGGTGAATTGATCTGCTGTGAGCAGCCGATGGAACTGCTGGATGAAAAAGAAGCTGATGCTGCAAAAGAAAAGCATGTGCCGGTAATCGAGAAAACCGAGGGCGGTTACAAGGTTACAGTCGGCAGTACTTTGCACCCGATGGAGGAAAAACACTATATCGAATGGATTGAGTTGCTTGCTGACGGCAAAGCGTATCGGCAGTTCTTAAATCCAGGCGAGGCGCCCGAAGCGATATTCGACGTTGAGGCAGGGTCAGTGATAGCGAGAGAACATTGTAATATTCACGGATTGTGGAAGGGAGAACTGTAATGAGTATTAGTTTTAATGCGGATGAAATCTTTGAGATGGCAGAGGAAATCGAGCGAAATGGCGTTGAGTTTTATCGCAAAGCGGCCCAGAACGTCAACGACAAGAAGACAAAACAGATGCTGCTTGATATGGCGGAGATGGAAGATGGGCATCTGAGGACTTTTCAGCAGATGCGAGAGGAGCTTGACTCTGCCGATAGAGTGGAGACAGTTTTCGACCCCGACAATCAGGCAGCACTTTATCTTCGGGCGATGGCTGATGCTCGCGGCAGCGAAGGTAAAATAAGTCCGACCGAAGAACTGACCGGCAGAGAAACGCCAAAAGAAATTCTCGAAACTGCCTTGAATTCCGAAAAGGATTCGGTTGTTTTTTACTTCGGCTTGAAGGGCTTAGTGCCCCCCAAAGCCGGCAGGGATAAAGTCGAGGCGATTATTACCGAAGAGCTGGGTCATATTACCACTTTGCTCAGGCAGTTGGAAGCGTTGAAATAGCCGGTAAATTCTGGTTTGTCTCAATTATTAAAAGCGGTGCAATCTGAGGAGATAAAAGTGCTGGATCTGGAGTCTCTGTTCAAGCTGAGCTATGGTATGTGTATAGTCAGCTCGGAAAAGGATGGCAGATTCAACGGCTGTATTGTCAATACTGTATTTCAAATTACACCTGAACCACCGATGATAGCGGTCAGCATTAACAGGGGGTGTTTAACGCACGAGTATATTCGTGGCAGCGGTTTTTTTAGTGTTTCTGTTTTGTCTCAGGAGACGCCGATGAGTTTTATCGGGCGATTCGGATTCAGGACCGGCAGAGAGATAGACAAATTTGAGCAGCTGCATTACAGAATAGGCCAAACCGGCGTACCAATAGTACTGGATAATACCGCGGCTTTTCTTGAGGCTGATGTTATCGAAAGTATTGATGTTGCAACACACACATTATTTATTGCCAAAATTGTAGCCTGCCAGATGCTTGATAAAGACAGAGAGCCTATGACGTATGCCTACTACCGTGATATTAAACAGGGCAGAACACCCAAAACTGCTGCTACATACATTGCGACAGAATCGAAGGCGGTGAGTAAAAAAGGAGCTGAAAAAATGAAGAAGTACAAATGTACCATATGTGGGTATGTATATGACCCGGTTGTTGGTGATCCTGATAATGGCGTGAAAGAGGGCACCGCTTTTGAGAATTTGCCGGACGATTGGGTCTGCCCGGAATGCGGGGCCGGCAAAGATGAGTTCGAGTCGGTTGAAAATTAGCCCAATGACAGCCTGTGGCCGGACTGTCCCTGATAAAAAATTCAGGTTCAGCAAAAATACCGGAAGTGTTCGTATTTTTAAATAAATCATTTTGACAGTGATATGGGTTGAGCGGTATAACTGGAAAAAATATGTGAACAAGCAGTCTTTTATTGAGGGAAAAACAGGCAATGGCAAAATCATCTCCTGAAAGAAGGACTAATCGCAAACGCCGATCCTTATCCACCAGATCGATACACGCTGGTGAGCCGAGGAAGAAATATGCCGATTCACTGATGACCCCTATTGTTCAGACTTCAACATACACGTTTAGAAACAGCAAGGCAATCGAAGATTATACCAAGAGGGGCAAGGAACATTTTGAATACGGCAGATACGGCAATCCAACCGCCCAAATTGCTGAAAGGCGTCTCGCGGATCTCGAAGGCGCTGAAGCCTGTGTAGTTTTTTCATCCGGTATGAGCGCGATAACTACGACTATACTTTCTCTGCTTCAATCGGGCGACCATATTGTTATTACCGACGACAGCTACAAAAAGACACTTGAGTTTTGCAAATCATATCTGAAACAATTCAGCATCGAGTGCACTATTGTTCCGTTCGGAGATTATGAAGTTCTCGAGAAGGCAATTAAGAAGAACACACGTTTTATATTTTCCGAATCACCAACAAATCCCTACCTGAATGTTTTTGATCTCGTCAAGATCAAAAGAATCGCAGACAAACACAACGTTTTAACGCTCGTAGACAGCACGTTCAGCACACCTTTGAACCAGCGGCCGATAGAGTTCGGAATGGACCTTGTTCTACAAAGTGCAACGAAGTACCTTGCAGGGCACAATGATATCTTAGCAGGGGCGGTGCTCGGGAAGACAGAACTGATCGAGACCATACGGAATCTGCATAAGTCAATGGGCGGCCTTATCGACCCTCACTGCTGTTATCTTTTGCTGCGAGGGCTAAAAACGTTTCCTTTGCGGGTAAAGAAGCAAAATGAGTCAGCTTTAAGGATCGCCGAATTCCTTGAAGGACACCCGCGTATCAAGAGAGTCTATTATCCTTTCCTTAAAAGTCATCGGCATTATGAAATAGCAAAGCGGCAGATGACCGGCGGCGGCGGGGTCGTTACTTTTGAAATCAAGGGCAATATCAGCACCGCAAAGCGATTCTTAGATGCCCTGAAATTGTGCTATATTGGTCCAAGTTTTGGCGGTGTTGAGACATTAATAACGCATCCTGCCCTGGTGAGCTACTACGACTGTACCAGGAAGGAACGTTATAAATTGGGAATCACCGATACGCTTTTCAGACTTGCTGTCGGCATTGAAGATGTCGAAGACCTGATAGCTGACCTCCAGAGAGGTTTGAGACAGTAAAAGTCCGTGCGGATTCCGGCACAGCCGAAATGTAATACAGGGTGGATACTATGCAGGAAATCAAGCCGGCTTTAAGTCAGCAGGATATTGTTTGTGCCGATACTGCTGCGCCGCCAAGTGGTTTAATGGTTTTTGGGGCTTCCGGCGATTTGACCGGCAGGAAATTAATTCCGAGCCTGTTTGATATTTCCATACGGGGCCTGCTCAGTGAACAGTTTTATCTTTTAGGCTGCGGCAGAAAAAAACTCTCAGAGGCCGAATTTCGGCAAACCGCACAACAGGCGATACGGCAAAACTGCGCCGATGTATCTGAAAAGAAACTGAAATCTTTTGCCGAGAAGCTATATTATATAAGCGGTGATTATGGTGAAGCTTCGTTTTATGACGACCTCAAAGTAAGGCTCGGCGATTTGAATAAAAAGCACAGAGTTGACGGCAGTATAGTTTTTTATTTAGCTGTGCCGCCATTTCTCTACGGTAAAATAGTAGAAAATCTCGGTTCGTCCGCTCTTTGCAGTTTCGATGGAAACCAGCAGGTCAGACTGGTCGTGGAAAAACCTTTCGGCAAAGATTTAGCAAGTGCTGCCGAATTGAATGGTATAATCAGTAAATGTTTTGATGAATCCCAGGTTTACCGCATAGACCATTATCTCGGCAAAGAGACCGTTCAGAATATCCTGATGTTTCGTTTTGCCAACGCCATTTTTGAGCCTGTCTGGAACCGTAATTATATAGATAGCATACAGATTACAATAGCTGAATCGGTTGGGATTGAGCACAGGGCCGGTTATTATGACAAAAGCGGCGCTCTAAGGGATATGTTTCAAAATCACATGCTTCAAATGCTTACGCTGGCAGCGATGGAGCCGCCGGCATCTTTCCAGGCAGACAGCATCCATGACGAGAAAGTCAAGCTTCTGCGCTCGATTCGGCCATTTGACTCGTCACCGGGATCGATGAACATCGTAAGAGGCCAATATACTGCCGGTCAGGTCAATGGCGCCGCGGTGCCTGGATACCTGGACGAACCCTGCGTAGAGCCGCAATCAAAGACAGAAACTTTTGTCGCAGCAAAGCTGTTTGTCGACAACTGGCGATGGCAGGGAGTTCCTTTCTATCTGCGAACCGGCAAGAGACTTGCTGCCAAGGATACCGAGATTGCCATCACCTTCAAAAACGTTCCGTATTCGATGTTTGTTTCAGCAGGGCTGGACCAGATTCCGCCAAATGTCCTGGTATTGCAGATTCAGCCGGAAGAAGGTATTTCCCTTAGCTTTCAGGCTAAAAGGCCCGGCTCAAAGATTTGTATGGGAACGTTGAATATGAGTTTTAGTTATGAAAGTGTCTTTGGAGTTAATATTCCCGAGGCGTATCAGCGATTGCTTTTGGATTGTATGGCAGGCGATCAGACCCTTTTTACCAGATATGACAGCGTCGAGGTCGCCTGGCAATTATTAATGCCTGTGCTAAAGGCCTGGGAGCAGGAGGGTTCGAATACTTACGAATACGCCGCGGGTAGTTACAGCTTTGCACAGGCTGATAATCTTATTGAATCTGACGGCCGAAAGTGGCGAAAACTTTCGGAAGCTTAGAAATTTTCGTTGGGAATCGGTGTTTTGAAAGGAAAATAAAAATGTTAAAGGATGGCGACAAAGGAGTAATTATTCAGCGGGACAAGCAGAGTTATGCGGTGGCTCCTCATATTCCGTGCGGAGTTGTCGGTCCCGATACCTTGCGGAAACTTGCCGATGTGTCTGAAAAGTATGACGCGGCAGCCCTTAAGATAACCAGTGCGGCAAGGATTGCTGTAGTGGGTTTGAAAGAAGAGGATATTGATAATGTCTGGTCGGAACTTGGCATGCAGCCGGGGGCGGCGGTTGGGCTTTGTGTCAGAAGCGTCAAGGCTTGTCCGGGGACAACGTTTTGCAAGCGCGGCATACAGGATAGTCTCAGTATGGGTATGAAGCTCGATGAGAAATATCATGGACTGGAATTGCCGGGCAAGTTTAAGCTCGGCGTCAGCGGCTGTCCAAACCAGTGCGCCGAGACGTGTATAAAAGACATCGGCCTTGTGGGCATGAAGAACGGCTGGAAAGTCCTTGTCGGCGGAAACGGCGGCGGCAAGGCAAGGCTCTCAAAAGAGCTTCTCAAGGATGTCTCAACAGAAGATACACTTGAGCTGATCGATAAGATTCTCGAATACTATAAGGCCAATGCCAGACCGCATCAAAGGCTCGGGGCCTTGATAGAGAAAACCGGTTTCGACCAGTTTAAGGCAGCGGTGCTTGGTGAGTAAACGGATCGACCGAATAAGGGAAGTGCTGGACAGGCTATACGAAAAGTACAACCATCGCCGATTTATAAAGCCCGACCCGCTGCAATTTGTTTATCGATATTTTAATCGTCAGGATATGGAAATTGCTGCATTTCTGGCGTCTGGTCTTGCTTACGGCAGAGTCCGGCAGATAGAAAAAAGCCTGACAGAATTATTGGGTCTTATGGGTGAGAGCCCTTTTGAGTTCGTACAAAACTTTGATAAGCAAAAGAGATACAAGCTGGAGAATTTTAGGCATCGGTTTACCAGCGGCCAGGATATTTCGGATTTGCTGGTTTTATTAAAGCAAGTTTTGAGCCGGGACGGCAGTATCGAAAAATTTTTCATTAGGGGATATAATCCCAGCGATAAGAATATAATCGGTACCTTGTCGCAATTTTGCGATTCGCTTCTGGATATATATGCCCAGGGGCACAATGGGGTAGTCCCGAGAGGATTGAGCTATTTATTGTCCAGTCCCGCCCGAGGCAGTGCCTGTAAACGGCTTAACCTTTTTCTGCGATGGATGGTGCGGGACGACGACGTTGATACGGGGTTGTGGAAATCGGTTGATAAGGCAAAATTAATTGTGCCGGTTGATGTGCATATGGGCAGGCTCTGTAAAATTTTAGGCTTTTATAATCGTAAGACGGTTTCTTTGTCGACAGCGGTAAAAATTACAGAAAGTTTTGCCGAAATTGAGCCGTCCGACCCAGTAAAGTTTGACTTTGCATTATCCAGAATTGGTATTGTTGAAAACTGTATCGGCAAAACCAGCCCAAAATGTAATGTATGTGAGTTATTTGAATATTGTTTGAAAAAGGACAATTGAGGCAAATGAATTCCAAAGCGCTTGAAAAATATACTTCGGCGATAACGCTTTCGGATATGGAAATCTTTGTGTTTCCCGAGCTGATGTACAGCCTGGTTCTGGCTAATATTATGAGTCCGATTATCTGGCGGTGGCGGCAGCTGGACTGTTTCACAAAGCTTCAGGGTAAAAGCAGCTATAAAAAGCTGATGAGGCTTAAACAATTCATAATGGACGAGTATGAGTTTAATCTTGACCTGGAGACCTGGGGTCTTACCAGCCGGGACAAAGAGCTTGAGCGATTTAAAGAGTTTATTTCGCCGGAAGATATTGCCAAGAGTAATGCCCTGTTTGGTTACCAGGGCGACAAATATTATTTTGATGTTGATATCCGCAAACATTTCGGCCTGGATAAATACCATAGTGATATTATTCCGTACTGGAAGACAGAAACGGTTGAGGCTATGGATGCGTTTGTGCACAAGGCTGGTTATGAAAAGCGGGCGGGAGAGTGCGTTTCACTGTCGGCATTGTATGCAGCAGCGGCGTTTATCGTCTGCGATATACCACTGGAAGATATTTATATGATACTGACGCCCTTGCACTCTCAGAATTTCATCGATATACAGGACGGTGTCCTTACCAATAACAGAAGACTGGTTACAAAAACGATGTGGTTCAACGGCACCGCTATTTCCAATAAGGCCCAGCGGGCACTGCGAAATGAAAACATTACGATCGTAGCCCATCGAAGCGGCTATGTTCATTGCCTGTATCCCGATGCGACGATAGACAGAAAAGCTTACAGGCATTTTACCAGGCAGCTGAATTCGTATTTAACGACGGAATTGACGCTTTCTATCCTTGCGAATTTCCTGCGATTTCGTAGCGACTATCAGAAATTTTTCCAGGCCTGCAGGGATTGTCACGGCCAGGGGCAGTTTATAAAGGCTGAAACACTCTTTCATTATGAGCATGGCAGTAATTTCAGAATAGCAGACAAAACACACGATAAATTACTTGCCGAAATTTCGGAAGAAGATTTTGTTCCCTACAAATTGCCCGGCAGAATCCGCTGTGATGAGTTTGAACAGTTTATAAGGGAAAAAAATATTGATCTGATATCTGCCGAGGGTAAGGAGACTCTACTTAAATATGTTGATTCGATTATCCCTGATGCAAATCGGTTTGTCGATGAATTGGCCGACTTTGTGCATACCGAACCCAAATTACCAAACCAGGATGGCAGTTCCCTGGCCGGTGCTCCGATTGAAATTTCGGTTGGCCAAACCAGAGAGCGGATAATTGACTATCTCCAGCAA
>Ga0272442_10010358_pt1 | contig 11502 bp, 14 predicted proteins | sample SSMForm2O_FD_200262 | JGI IMG/M metagenome (GOLD analysis project Ga0272442, IMG submission 200262) | Marine sediment archaeal communities from Little Sippewissett salt marsh, Falmouth, MA, United States - SSM-Form-2O | ecosystem: Environmental > Aquatic > Marine > Wetlands > Sediment ...
TGTACCCGACGCTTCAGAGCACCCTGCGGCACGAGATCGAGCACGCCCTGCAAACCCTGGGGGTGAAGCAGCCCGGTGGTGGCCGGAAGGTGAAGAAGTACCCGAAGTACCCGACAACGGCTTCGTTCGGGCTGGCCTACGCCAGCTACAAGAACGCCCGCGACTACCTGCTGCACCCGAAGGAGCTGGAGGCGAACGCCGTTGCGGCCTACTACGAGGCGAAGAGGTCGAAGCGCCCGGTGGACGTGGTCATCCGGAAGTTCGTCGAGAAGTGCGCCGTGGGCCTGACCGGCTCGATGGAGGAGAAGAAGAAGCTGGCGAAGGCGGTGGAGACGGCACTGCGCAAGGAGATCAGGACGCGGTTCCCGAAAGCCTTGCGCAAGCGCATGCCCCGGACGTACGACTTCGAGAAGCCGCAGACCGCCCCGCCGGGGCAACCCGGAATCCTGACGCTGTTCGCCTCGCAGAGGATCAGCACCGTGGATCAGCTTCGGCAGTGGTTGATGGATCCGAACACCATCCGGATCATGACCGACTACGCGAAGAGCCGGGCAGTGGAGAAGGACGAGACGCCTTCCATGTCCCTGGTCGTCACGGGCATCAAGCTGTATGCCCGCAAGTGGGGCCTGCCCAGGGCCGAGGTGGACAAGCTGATCGACCAGATGCAGAACATCTGGCGTCTCGGACTCATGGTTCGTATCAACTGACTCGACTGGAGGAACTGAATGATCGTCTACATCCTGGGCGAAGCCCATTCGGGCAAGTCCGAAGCCGCAAGGTATCTGTGCCGGAAGCACAACCTGATCGAGATAGCCCTCGCGGATCCGATGAAGAGGTTCCTGATGGAGCTGTACGGCTTCACCGAGGAGCAGCTTTGGGGTCCGAGCGGGATGCGAAACCTGCCGGACCCCCGGTTCCCCAAGGATGTGCCGTCATTCGATACCGGGGACAGCTTCGAAGCCGACCGTCACGGCATTGCGGATCCCGGCGAGATCGAGTGCATGAGCCCCAGGGAGGCTTGCCAGAAGTTGGGGGGAGCCATGCGGAGTGTCTGGCCCGACACCTGGGTCCGGAAGCTGTTCGAGACCTTCAAGGAGCTGGAGCGGGGTGGTGTCGGCTACCTGCCTTCCATGGGCCTGTTCGGGGAGGGGTACCCGCGTCTGGGAATGACCCCCGAGCCCCTGGGGCCGTTCGAGGATTTCCTGGTCCCGGACGTCCGCTACCGGAACGAGCACGAGGCGCTCCGGGAAGCGGGCGGCATCGGCATCCGGCTGGTCTCCCCGACATCGGGGAAGGGGCTGGAGGGAAAGCTCGCCCTGCACCGCTCCGAGACCGAGCAACGGACGATTCCGGACTCCGAGCTGACCGCCGTCATCAGCAACGACGGCTCGCTCGACGACCTCCGGGCGAAGCTGGATGCAGTTCCACTGACGCAGGCAGTCGTCTGGAAAAGATCCGACTAGCTCTTGACAATCCTGTTCACGTACCTATACTAGGTTGTGACACGGCGCTGACAAGAAGCCGGTCCCCGTTGAAGCGGCGTTCTCAGGGTTTCGTCCCTGGGCGGTAGACAGTCCGCAAAGACCGCAGAGGGGAACGGTGGGCGGTTGGAGAGGTCCCGAAGCCGCGAAGCGGCGGGGGCGTAGCCGGGTGGAGGCCCGAAGCGGTGCGCAACGCGACGGGGCGAAGCCGGGCGGTGTCAGGTTCGACTCCTGACCGTGTCGCCAGTTGTTCGGCGTGCAGAGCTAGCCTCGGCGGCGGCGAACCCGGAGAACCAGGAAGCCACCTGGGGGCACGGGAGCCAAAAGCGAGGAGTGGCGGCTGGCGAGGAAGCAGCTTGGCTACCTGCGACCTTCCGGGTTCGAGCCCCGGCGCGCCGTGCAACGCCATTTTCCAGGGAATTGCGATGAACGAGCGACCGATTCTATTGAGCATCGACCTCGATTTCTTCTCCTACGAAGACCCGATGTGGGACTGGGGGCACAGCGAGGCTTTGTGCCCCGAGATCATCTGGGCCGTCCGGTTGCTTTCCACTCGGCAGTCGGGAATCGACTTGCTCCACGAGACGAGACTCGAACGCGCAGATTTCCACCCCCTCAAGACTTTGGAGGTCATCCGGGAAGCCGGTTGGCAAGTGAGTGACCAGTGTAAACTGACACTCTCCGATAGCCACATGTATGCCTTTTCGGCCTTCGACTCATATACCAACGCGCGGATTGTCAACATCGACGCGCATCACGATTTGGGGTACGGGACCAGGACCGTCATGCGAAAACGCTGGAAATCCCAGCACTTGCAGTGCGAAGACTGGCTCTGGTTCCTTCTCCGCAAGCACGTCCGCATGGACGCAGTGGTGGTCTACCCGACCTGGAAGCCGGACGGCGACTGGGGAAGCGGCAACCACTGGGACGGAACCAGTGTAGGCAAGCGAGTGTGGGGAACCACCTACTCGCCGGACGTGCTCCGCGCGCTCGCGGGAGAGGTGGTCGGCATCCACATCGCCCGCTCCGGGGCGTGGCTGCCTCCCTGGCACGACCCGGTTCTCCCTGCCATGGTATGGGAGATGCTGGCAGATACTCCCATCCAGCTGGACGACGTCCAGGTACTTGGCGACGTGGACCCCATGAAACCCAGGGATTTCAGCATCGAGGGATGCGACTTGCTGGAGGAGAAGCGCGAGAAGCGCATCGCCGCGCTCCGCGCCCTGAAGAAGACACAACAACAAGTGCCAGGCACTTGATTCGAGGCGGAATGTCCCAGTCAACGTTGTTCGATGCCAGCACCCTGGACCCGACCGGCCCGGCTGCCATCATCCCCATCGACCGCAAGCAGCTGTCCTGCGGCAAGTGCAAACTCGCCCATAGCCGGACGAACGTGGTGCTCGCTGAGGGAAACACGGTCGAGCCCCTGGTCATGTTCGTCGGGGAAGGTCCCGGAGCCCAGGAGGACGCCACGGGCCGGCCGTTCGTGGGACGCGCCGGGCAGCTGCTGGAGAAGATGATTGTCGCCATGGGCCTGACCCGCGAAGCTATCTATCTCGCAAACGTGGTTGCGTGTCGACCTCCCCAGAACCGGCAGCCCGAGCCCGAGGAGATCATGGCGTGCATGCCCTTCCTGATGGGCAGGGTCCGCGCCGTGAGGCCGAAGGCCATCGTCGCGCTGGGAGGCACGGCCGCGAAGACGCTGATACGGACGCGCAAGGGGGTTGCGGACTTACGTGGCAAGTGGCATACCGTTGGTCAAGAACCAGACGGGATACCGGTTCGAGTCACCTACCACCCCGCTTTCCTGCTCCGACCGCAGGGAGCCCAGTGCAAGGGAGCCGCGTGGCGGGACCTCCAGGAGGTCATGGAGAAGGTGGGGCTCCGAACGCAAGCGAGCACGCCATGACGTACCAGTACTCCGGGATCGACATCTCCAAGTGGCAGGACCCGACGAAGATGGACTGGGAGGGTCTGGCCCGGCAACACGACTTCGTGATCATCCGGGCCTGCTACGGCGTGAAATCGGACTGGGCCTTCGAGGAGCACTTCAAGAACGCCCGAGCGAACCATGTCCTGGCCGGGGCCTACCTGTTCTACCGGCAGACGCAGGGCTGGGAGGAGCAGTTCGAAGCCTTCAAGGGGGAGCTGGACAGGGTCGGTTTCGGGGAGGGGGACATCCTCCCGGTCGTCGATCTGGAGTGGAACGAGCAGTACGACGGCAAGGTGGATCCGGCCAAGTTCAACACCGGGGCTCGCTCTCTGGTGGCCCAGTTGGCTGACACCTACGGAGGGTGCATCGTCTACCTCGCGCCGGGGTTCTACCAGACGCTGGGCAAGCCCGAGTGGCTGTTGGAGTACCCGTGGTGGATCGCTCACTACGGCGTGGACAAGCCCTGGTGCCCCTGGAAGGACTGGATCATCTGGCAGTACACCGGCAAAGGCGAATCCATGGCGTACCCCTCCGGTGTGGATCTGAACTGGGCCAACGAGCTGCCCCCGGTCGTGGACCTCGTCCCCGACGTCGTGGACCACGAGATTCCGGACCTCGCGGAGCACGAGCCCTACGAGGACGTCGAGGATCCCTACGAACTGGAAGGTCCGGAAGATCCCACGGAGCTTCCGACCACGCCCCCCACCCGTCCGGATCAACCGACGACTCCGGACACGCCCCTCGCCAGACGAAGCTGGTGGCAACGCCTGGTTGCCTGGTTGCGCCTCTGGCTCCTCTCCCGCTGAATATCGACGTAACGCCACGTTACCTTGACCTGCCCGGTCGAACACGGTACGTGTGGTGTGCCTCGATCAAAGGAGTACACAATGATCAAGGAAGCCTTCATCACCTGGATTCTGACCACGATGACCGCCATCTCGCCTCCCCACCGGCAGCACTGGGAACCTGCTGCCCAGGAGTCGCACGCGCAAGCAGACGCCCGGTACAGGGAGATTGCCGAGACCATCGTGGGCGGCTTGTTCGACAAGGAAGTGGAGCCCCCGCTGAAGGGGCCCAGGGGCCGGCAGGCCAGCGCCATGCTGGTTGCCGTCTGGTGGGGCCACGAGTCCGGATACCGCCGGGACGTGGACCTGGGTACCGGACGGGCCAAGACGGCCAAGGCGGGCTGGAACGACTACGGCCGGTCGTGGTGCATGGGCCAGATCAACCTGGGACGGAAGCGCCGCCCGGACCCGGAGAACAAGGGCAAGTGGATCGAGGATTCCCCCCTCACCACTCCCGAGGGCTGGTCCGGACGGGACCTCTGCCAGGACCGCCGCAAGTGCCTGCTGACCACCCTCCGTGTCATGCGCGGATCGGTCAGCGCCTGCCGCAAGCTCCCCAGGGAGGAGCGCCTGGCAGCCTATGCTGCCGGAACCTGCACCAGTCCGGCAGGCAGACGGATAAGCCGGACGCGGATGCGCCACTTCTGGCGGTACTACCAGACGAAACGTCCTGCCTATACGGATGCGCAGGTTCTGGAGGAGATAGCGAAGGGGCCGAAGCTGCTGAAGGACAAGAAGGTCAGTGGGGACACTTCGGTAGCTGCTCGCAAGCCGTGATGGTGGCGGCACAGTCCAGGTAATCCTGGGTGGTGTTCGGCATGCTCTCGCAGACCTGCTGGCAGGTTTGGCCGTCTGCGGTGGGCTCGCCCTCCTCGCAACCCAGCCCGTCAGGTTTGGGGCCGATGTTCTTGCATGCCGACGCGCAGTCGGCTTTGACGTCGGGGTTCGGGCTCGGCGGCGGCGTGTCCGGGACGACGTTGTTGCCGTTCGGACAGCCCGCGACGGCCCCGGCAAGTAGGACTGCCGTGGCGAACAGGGTGATCTTTGCTCGGAGTTTCATGTGGACCTCACGTTCCCGAGTACTTCGGGGTGTGTTGGATGACCCAGATGTCGCGCATGCGGTGCGCCACCCTCTGGGTGAGCCGGAACCGACCGTACTCGCCCCAGTCGGTGCCCCAGCTGTTCTGGCCCTTCCAGAACTCGTTCCGCCAGTAGCCGTACAGGAACATGGCGTGACCGCCCTTGCGGGGACCGGGATCGTCGAGCAGACCACCGGAGTAGTCTTCGAACGGCTGGCCGACGTCCATGCCGAAGCAGATGACGCCCTTCTCGTACAGGGCCTGCTTCATGTCTGCGATCCGCTGGTCCCCGATGGAGTCGATGCGGTAGTAGCCCTTGAGCCACTTCTGATCCGCGGCCTTGCGGTAGGCGTTCCAGCTGGGATCCTTGTTGACCTTCCGCTTGATGAAGTCGAAGACGTCGTTGTAGAGCGCCCGGCCGTTCTTGTCCTTGGCCCACAGGTCGAAGGGCCACGCCGACTCCGGGCACACTCCGTAGAACTGGACCGCCTTGAACAGGTAGCGCAGTCCGGATCCTCCGTCCTCGTAGTGGTCCCCGTGGAGGAACCTGGCGATGAAGTACGCGAACAACGCTGCGGCATCCCACTTGTGGCCGTTGATCGCGGCGACGGTCGTGAACGCGCCCGCGCCGGATTGGCCCACGCACGAGCCCGTCCAGTCCTGGTTCTTGACCGGAGGGCAGTAGTCCTCCCAGTCGGCCTGGTCCCCGAAGGTCGCAACGCCCTTCAGCAGATCCCCGATCTTCTTGTCGCGCCAGTCCCGAGGGTCCGGCTTCCATCCGTAGGCGGGTTTGAATCCCATCGTCAGTTCTCCTTGGACTTGGCGGACAGCTTACCAGGTTCCGCGTCTTTCAGAACCCCCGGACGGTCCTTCCTGGTTTCCTGTGCCTTGCCCGAGATGAAAGCGCCGAGGGCTTTGATGGCCTTGACCGGGTCGATGCCCACGGCGCGCATGAGGCGGATGAAGCTCTGCGCGCGCGGGTTCCGCTCCCCGAACTCCACCCACTGCTCCGGGGTCTTGAAGCGCGTGGCGAAGTTGAAGATGACGGTCAGGGCAAACCACGTGATGGCCCAGACCAGCTCCTGGTGTTCGTTGTAGAACCTGACGAGATCGTCCATGGGGAACCTCCTGACGGAAGCGTGGCAGATGTCCGCCACGCGGTCAACGGTCTTGACTACGCGCGGTTGAGGTGCCAACCTGGTATTACAGGAGGTCATGTCCTTGCAGAATCCCGTCCGTTGCGCAGTTTGTGGTAAGCTCATCGACAGCGGTGAACCGGTGGTCCAGATGAGCACGGGCAAACTCCGAAAATCCCAGGTCGTTGCCAGCAAGGATTGGGGCGTCGCCCACAAGGCGTGCTTCAACCGGGCCATGCCATCACCGAAAGCCGCTTTGGAAGAAATCCGAAAGCTGGCGAAGGCCGGATGAACAAGGTACTGGACGAGCTGGAATTTCAGGTGGAGGCTTCCGGATACGTTCCCGGAACCCCCGAGTACGCACGCCGGTTGCGTGCCGCCAAGGTCGACAGGTGCCAGCAGTTCCAGAAGGTGTCCCATTGCTCCAGCTGCCGCGCCTTTCTCGACTGCACCCTCATCCGGGACCATCTGCGTGATTACACTGTCGGGAGAACCAGCGATGCCGTCGAAGAACCAGGTCAAGCTGATGCCGGCTCCGACCCTGTTGGAGGAGTTGGTGAAGAAGCTCGTGGCCGAGCCGTCGCGGGTACGTGTCCGGAGCCAGAAGGTCAACGAGTTCACCAACCATCTGGTGATCCAGGTCGCTCCGTTTGACAGGGGGAAGGTGATCGGCAAGGGAGGCAAGACCATTGAATCCATACGCTTCGTGTTTATGGCGATGGCTAGCCTTCAAGGCTGCAAGGTCTTCATCGAGGTGGACGAGCCGCGAGGGGACAGGAATCCACGAACGGCTGCTTGAACCGACTGGGGAATCTGCATGCTCGCTTGGATCCGTCGATGGTGGAGGGGACACTTGTCCCGAAGAAACAAGCCTTCGATCAGCTTCAGGGTTTCGGCCGAGGAGAAAGCTCTGGTCGAACACTGGGCTCGCAGGAACGGGACCACTGTTTCGGAGTTCTTGAGGGACGCCGTCACCCACGCCATCCCGATGGACGAGCGCCGGAAGTTTGCCAACCAGTGGCAGCTCGGGGAGTCGCTGGGAGTCGTCGAAGCCGAAGCCGATGCCGCCGCCGGGCTCCTTCCCGAGGCGATCGAGGACGAACCGGAGGACGAGTCCGGGGTCACCGCCCTCCACATGCCACGGGATCACACGTGCGCCCACCTGGACGACACCTCCTACCCGAAGTTCTTCTCCGGGGCGACGTGCTACGGCACGTGCGACCACCGGGTGCAGCGTGGCCGACCGTGCTTCTGGCCGTCCCAGACGGCCCACCAGTGTGATCACTTTCGCCCCGTCCGGACGCCCAAGCGCTCTTGACAACTCGTAGGTCACTGGCTAACTTGCGGGTTGAAAGGAGTTGCTCATGCAACTGAGCGAGATGATCGCCCTGCTCAAGGGGCTCAAGGCGTCCGTCGTTCTGGCGGGCAAGGTCGCGGAACTGGCCCCCGAGGTCCAGTACCGGGTTTTTCTCGTGGCGCGCAAGCTGGAGGCGGTTGCCAAGGCGCGCAAGGACAAGGCGAAGGCGGCGCTGCTTGTCTTCGTCGAGCAGAAGGGTGTGCTGGACGAGAAGGGCTCGCAGCACTTCACGTTCGCGGAGGGCAAGGCCAGCCGCACGAAGAAGGTCGGCAGCTCTCCGGATGTCGAAGCCGTGGAGAAGCTCCTGGCAGCCAAGGGGCTCGACACGGTGCGCGCGATCAAGCACGTCCAGCGGACGGACAAGGTCGCGGACGTCTCGGCGCTGGAACAGCTTGTGAAGCTCGGCGTGATCACGCGGGACGAGCTGGATGCCTGCTACCCGGTCTCCTACGCCTTCAACGCCTACGAGACCAAGGACTTCAAGAAGGAACTGACGGAGGGCATCGGATGACGATCCAACGCGACGACGCACTGAAGTTCATGGAAACCATCCTGCCGATGGTAACGCTCAACATCGAGAACGACGGGTTCCTGACGCCCGTGGCCTTCCTGTTGGTGCGGGTGAGCCCGGAGACCGGCAAACGGTTGGAGAAGCCGGTCATGAGCATCTGCCCGTTGCCGTGGAAGAACCGGGCGGAAAAGCTCTACATGCAGGATCAGCTCAGGGACGTTGCCCGGAGGCTCGACGCGGAGCTGGTGCTGCTGGTCACCGAGGCGTGGTATGCCGAGGGCTTGACTCCGCAGCAGCAGCAGGAAGCCGAGGCGCACATCGAGGAGCACGGTTCCCTGGCGGGGTTTCCAAACATCCGGGAGCGTGTCGTCGCACGCCTGGAGTACGGAACCGGAGCCGAGTTCTGGGAAGCGGAGATAGAGCGGGTCGACAAGCGCGTGCGTCTCGCGCCGTTCGAGAACACCGAGCGGAACCAGCCGCATGCGATCCTGCACTTTGGGGTTGACAATCCCCATCTCACTAACTAACTTAGGCTTGCACAACAACTCGCCGGACGCTAGCCGGCGGAAAGGTGATCCCATGAGCAAGCAGATCGAGCGACTCCCCTCCGATGCGTTCTCCCCCCGCACCGACCTCACCTACGTGGACACCAACGGGCTGTTGGACCTGTACGAGAAGTTGGCCTTCCGGTCCAACCTCGTGTTGGTCGGGCCGAAGGGCATCGGCAAGTCGCTCTCCCTCTCGGCGTTCGCGGCCAAGACGGATACCAAGATCCTGACCTTCGACTGCTCCGAGGACGTGCGGCGGTCTCACTTGCTGGGCATGTTCGTGCTTCGCGGCGCGGAAACACCCTTCGTTCTCGGTCCCCTCGCTACTGCTTTCGAGGTAGCGAACGAGTGCGGATCGGCGATCCTCGTGTTGGAGGAGATCAACGCGCTCTCTCCGCAGATGCAGAAGGTCTTGAACAGCTCCCTCGACTTCCGCAAGCGGATCGAGGTCCCCGAGGCGGGCGCGGTCTTCCAGCTGAATCCGGGCTCGAAGCTCTGGATCTGCGGCTCGATGAACACCGCAGTGTACGGTGGCGTGTACGAGCTGAACGAAGACCTCAAGAGCCGCGTCCGGCTCGTGCCGATGGACTACCCGGAAGTGGCCCAGGAGCAGAAGATCCTTGCCGAGGTGCTTCGGGCCCAGGGTCTCCAGGTCGATCAGCGGATCGTCAACCACGTCCTGACCCTGGCGCACGAGACGCGCCAGAAGGCGATGGACTACGCGCTGAGTACGAGGGACGTCGTCCAGGTGCTCGAAGACACGTCCTACGTGGGCCTGGAGAAGGCTCTCTGGCTCGTGACCGGCAAGTTCGAGGGCGAGGACCGGGCGACCATGGCCGAGCGGATCCAGTCGATCTTCGGGGTTTCCGTCGCAGCGTGATCTTCTCGCTTGACAAGCGGGGCTCACAGGCTTAGCTTAGCTTCTACAACCAGTTTCGTCGGGGTCGCAAGGCCCCGAATGGAGGACCAATGTCCGATTCCAACCAAGACTTCGACGCGCGCGTGAAGCAGGCCCGACAGCGGGCCGTCGCCTTCAAGACCGTCGAGACGTTCGGCGGCGTGACCCAGCGGCGACTGTGGCTGCGCGACTCCGGGTCCGAAGGCGGGGCCACGGACGGCCACGCGATCCACGCGCCCTTCCAGGATCCGGACTTCTACCGGATCGTCGAGCACGAGATCGCCCACGTGCTGTTCCAGAGCAACTCCCTCGCTCGAAAGAAGTTCCTCGAAGAGTACTGCGGCAAGGTCGAGACGGTCACGCAGCGGGCAGGCGTCCAGGTCAACATCGGCGGCTTCCGCAAGATGATGCAGGCGATGATCGGGATCCTGGAGGATCACCGGGTCAACTCGCTCTGGGGGTTGCTGTATCCCGGCAGCTACATGGAGATCCAGGCCCGGAATGCGCAGCGCGCGGAGGAGGCGATGGATCATACCAACCGCTCCCTGCTCGCCTACATGGTCGTCGTCCACGCCGGGATGGACGCGCCGCAGAGCCCCTTCGCGAAGTACCGCCCCTTCGTGCTCGAAGCGCTCCGCAAGGTCGAGAAACGGGGCTTCGGCGCGACGCTGCTCGCCACGAAGTGGCTCGTCACCCAGCTTGTCTCGGAGCTGATCCGGGAGCAGACGGGCCAGACGAGCCCGCAGGCCCCGCAACAAGTTCAGAACTACGATCCGCAGGGGGGTGCCAAGATGATGCTCCCCGGTGGCGGCGGTGCTGGTGGCGGCGGTGCCCAGCAGCAACAACAGGGTGGCGGCGGCGGTCAGCAGGACCCCAATGCCCTCGATCCGGGTCAGGGCGGCTGGTATCCGCCTCCGGTCGGCGGCGACCTCCAGACCCGCAGCAACGCCCTGAACGACCTGGAACAGGCGGCGGACGCGGACAACTACGAGGACGACAAGAACGATTTCCAGGATCCCAAGTTCCCCAGCCGTCAAGAGCTGGGCGACGCGGACGATGTGGCCGACCAGGTCACCGGCATCGACGCCAACGACCAGGCCCAGATGGACGACTTCATGGGCAAGTCCGAGGAGGAGATGCAAGGCATTGTCGACGAAGCCGCTCGCGCCATGCGGCAACAGATGAGCGAGGACGACTGGACGAAGCGCGACGCCATGGCGAAGGTCGTGTTCACCGACGTCAAGCGGAGCGACGTGGACACCACGGTCGAGATCAGCCCGGACGACCGCAACACGATCAAGCGGCTGCGGGCGCAATTCTTCCGGGTCATGGGACGCACCAAGACAGCCTTGGCCGACTCCGGGACCAAGATCGACATCCAGGCGTACATCCAGGCTCGTGCGGCCGGCCAGATCGGAGAGTGCTTCGAGCACGAGGTCCGGGGCCAGGGCTTCAAGTCGGTCATCCTGCTCGACCGTTCGGGTTCGATGTACGGGGACAAGACGCGGCAGTGCGAGCGCGCGGCACGCATCATCGCCCGAAGCACCAGATTCCCCTTCGTCGACATGAACGTCTGGGGCTTCAAGAGCACGGACAACGGTCAGGTGGACATCGACCGCTTCGACCGCATGATGGACACCTACACGACCAAGCGCAGCCACGTGGGCGGCGTCACGCCGCTGCACATCGCCACCCGGCTGGGCGTGCGGTACCT
>Ga0272442_10010359_pt1 | contig 11502 bp, 6 predicted proteins | sample SSMForm2O_FD_200262 | JGI IMG/M metagenome (GOLD analysis project Ga0272442, IMG submission 200262) | Marine sediment archaeal communities from Little Sippewissett salt marsh, Falmouth, MA, United States - SSM-Form-2O | ecosystem: Environmental > Aquatic > Marine > Wetlands > Sediment ...
ACACAAGGCTGCTCTATATTGAGACTATCGGCAACCCCAAAAATGATGTTCTGCAATATGAAAAGATAGCTGAGATAGCCCACGAAAACAATATGCCGCTAATGTGCGACAATACCGTCACCTCACCGATTTTGTTCAGGCCCATTGAATACGGCATTGATATCGTCGTTCATAGCTGTACAAAGATTATCGGCGGACACGGCAACAGCATCGGCGGAATATTAATCGACTCGGGAAAATTCGACTGGACAAACGGCAGGTATCCCGAAATCACCGACCCCGACCAGAGTTATCACGGCGTAAAGTATGTTGAAACCTTCGGCGAAATGGCATACATCATAAAGGCCAGAACCCAGTTTCTCCGTGATATGGGTGCGTGTATGTCCCCTTTTAACGCATTTTTGTTCCTTCAGGGCCTCGAAACAATACACCTGCGCGTCCCCAGGCACTGCGAAAACGCCCTCAGGCTTGCCAAGTGGCTCGAAAAACATCCCTCGGTTAACTGGGTCAACTACCCGGGCCTCCAATCCCATCCGGATTACAAACTGGCAAAAAAATATCTCCCCAACGGACAGGGAGCAATACTCGGCTTCGGAATCAAGGGCGGCAGGCAGGCCGGTGTTAAGTTTATAAATAGTGTTAAGCTGGCCAGCCATCTTGCAAACATTCTTGACAGCAAGACGCTGGTGATTCACCCGGCCAGCACCACACACCAGCAGCTCACCGAAGCCGAACAGCTTGCAGCAGGGGTAACCGCCGATTATATTCGTGTCTCGGTTGGAACCGAACACATTGATGATATAATAGCCGACTTCGAACAGGCATTGAAAATAAGTCAGGGGTAAAAACTATGTGGGAATACACCGAAAAAGTCAAAGAGCACTTTTTCAACCCGCGAAATGTGGGTGAAATAGAAAATCCCGACGGCACCGGTGAAGTAGGCTCCCTCGCCTGCGGCGATGCTCTGAAACTCACATTCAAACTCGATGAAAAAGGCAGAATCGCCGATGCAAAGTTCAAAACCTTCGGCTGTGCAAGTGCAATAGCAACTTCATCGGTCTTAACAGAGATTATAAAAGGGATGACAATCGAGCAGGCTGCAAAAGTTACCAACAGGGACATTGCCGATTATCTCGGCGGCCTGCCCGAGCAAAAGATGCACTGCTCGGTTATGGGCAGAGAAGCCCTCGAAGCGGCTATCGAAAACTATCACACCGGCGGAAGAAAAAAACACGAGCTTGAAGGCAAAGTCGTCTGTAACTGTTTCGGAGTAACAGAAGATGAGATTGAAAGGGTAATAAAGGACAACAACCTCGCAACAGTTGAAGAGGTCACAAATTACTGCAAAGCCGGCGGCGGTTGCGGCGGATGCAAAGGCGAAATTGAAAAGATAATAGAAAGAATAATGCCTACAAGGACCAAAGAAATCTCGGCAAAAGCCCCGGCCAAAGGACGAAAACTGACCAACATCCAGAAAATCCAACTGATTCAGCAAACTATAAACGAGCAAATCAGGCCGGCACTACGCGCTCACGGCGGAAACATCGAACTCATCGACATCATACAAAATAAAGTCATCGTGGCATTCAGAGGAATGTGTGCACAGTGCAAAATGGCCGAGTTCACAATGAAAGACGTCGTCGAAGCAAAATTAAAAGAACTCGTTGCAGAAGACCTTTTTGTGGAGGAAGACAAAGAATCAGCTCAACAGCCGCACAATCACAGGGAGTAGAAAATGAAAACAATATACTTCGATAATAACGCAACCACAAAAGTAGCAGAAGAGGTCCTCGAAGAGATGCAGCCTTACTTCTGTCAACTTTATGGCAACCCCTCAAGCATGCACACCTTCGGCGGACAGGTTGGAATCAAAATCCGCACCGCAAGGGAAAAGGTCGCCGCCCTACTCAACTGTGAGCCTGACGAAATCATATTCACCGGCTGTGGAACTGAAAGCGACAACGCCGCCATAAAAGGCACATTGGCCGCCGTCCCGAACAGGAGAAAAATCATAACAACCAGGGTCGAGCACCCGGCCGTCCTCACCGTCTGCAGGGAGCAAGAAAATCTCGGCTACACTGTCATTGAACTGGGCGTCGATAAAAAGGGCAACCTGGATTTGGCCGAACTGGAAAGTCATCTCGATGACAACACCGCTCTGGTAACAATAATGTACGCAAACAATGAGACCGGCGTAATATTTCCGATTGAAAAAATCGCCGAGCTAACCGCCCAAAAAGGTATTGTCCTCCACACCGATGCAGTGCAGGTTGTTGGCAAGATGCCTCTGAATTTGGCAAAAAGCAACATTGACCTGCTAAGTTTTTCCGGCCATAAACTCCACGCACCAAAGGGAATCGGTGTCCTCTACGTAAGGAAAGGCACAAGACTCTCCCCCTTTATGGTTGGCGGACATCAGGAAGCAGGACGAAGGGCAGGCACTGAAAACGTCCCTGCAATTATCGCCCTGGGAAAAGCGTGTGAACTGGCCGCCCAAAACCTCGAAGAAGAAAATAATAAAGTCAGAAAACTCCGCGAAAAGTTGGAAAATGGCTTATTGGAAAATTGCCCCGACTCTCAGCTAAACGGCGATAAAGAAAATCGCCTGCCGAACACGAGCAACATCAGCTTCGAATATATCGAGGGCGAGGCAATTTTGCTCATGCTCGATAAATTCGGCATCTGTGCAAGCAGCGGCTCGGCCTGCACCTCCGGCTCTCTGGAGCCAAGCCACGTATTAAGGGCGATGGGTGTTCCTTTCACCGCCGCGCACGGCTCTATTCGTTTCAGCCTCAGCAGGTACAACACCGAAAAGGAAATAGACTACACCATCGAAAAAATGCCCGGAATCGTAAACCAGCTCCGCCAGCTTTCCCCCTTTGTCACCGGCTAACACGATAACTTTAGCTATGCTGCCTATGCTGTAATCCACGACCGCTATATCATTTTTCTCTCTTTTTTTTTGATTTAACACTCATAAAATGCATAATTCTGTTGGCTATGAATTTCATCCAATTTCTAAAACAGTTTTTGCTATGTCCTTCACAGACCGGCGCAATCGCCAAGAGTTCGGAAGGGCTTGCAGATTTAATCACCGACACAGCAGAGCTGTCAAAGGCTTCTGTAGTAATCGAATTCGGTTCCGGTACAGGCGTTTTCACTGAGAAAATTCTTCAAAAGACTCGAGCCGGTACTACCTTTTTTGCGATAGATATCAATGCTGATTTTATCCAAGCCACTCGAAAAAGATGTCCGAACGTTCAAATCTATCACGATTGTGCAACAAATGCCGGCAAGTATCTTAAGATACATTCGCATCGATACTGTGATTGCATTATATCTGGATTACCCTGGGCATCTTTCACCGACCAACTTCAGGACCATTTGATTGACACGATACTCGATGTACTCAAACCAGGGGGTAAGTTTTTGACCTTTGCATACCTTCAGGGGCTGTTATTGCCTAACGGCCGCAGGTTTAAGAAAAAGTTGCAGGCTAAATTCAAAAAAATAACTACTACCCGAACAGTGTGGATGAATATACCGCCTGCTTTTGTCTATTGTGCCGAAAAGTAGGATAAGAATGATTCGCTTTACAAAACCGATGCAGCAAAATGACAAGCCTGTCCCCCAACCCTCGAACGCTATCTATTAAATTAACTCCGCTTAGCTCATCCGCATCATTTAGCTCTTTACACAGCAGAGGATTCTTTCACAAAACAGGTCAAAGCGTACCGCTGACATCATTCCTTGTTGAGTTCGTAACCCGACCTGTACGGATATTGGTCAAACTTCTCTCCGCCCCCCACCACTCTTGGGTCGGCAGTCTTTTTTAATTCCGCCATCAGCATTGCCGACAGCTTCTTCTTGACCTTTGCATATTTTGGGTTAGCCGCCACGTTGCTTATCTGGTCAGGGTCTTTTGAAATGTCGTACAGTTCTTCCGCCGGACGCCTCGCAAACGCCAGCTCGTAGTAAGGCTTAATCTTTGGGTCATCCTGGTTATTAACGAGATACCGTTTTGTCGGGCTGTCGTCGCAATCGGCAAAACTGCCTATTGGGTGCGTCGCGCCTGACGCAACGCCAACCGGCCATCTCTCAGGTGCGAAGTTACGGATATACAGGTGCCTTTCGGTGCGTATCCCCCTGCACGGATACCCCGCAAGCGATGGAACCTTCTGGGCCGGCACATGCCTCTCCTTGCCGAATACTATGTAGTCGCGCTTCTTATCCACCAGTCCCTCTTTCGTTGATAGCAGCGTCGGCAGTAGCGACCGCGCGCTCATCTGCGCTGGGACCTCGACACCTGCAACTTCCAGAAACGTCGGCGCAAGGTCCGCCAGTGACATAAAATCCTTCACTCTCCGGCCGCCCTTGATTTTCGCCGGCCACTGTATTGCCATTGGAACATGCACCCCCATATCATATATATTGCTTTTGCACCGGGGAAACGGCATCCCGTTATCGCCCGTAATCACAACGATGGTATTGTCCAATTCCCCTTTTTCCTCAAGAAGTTTCATCGCCTCGCCGCACTCGCGGTTAAAACGCTCCACCTCGAAGTAGTAATCCGCAATGTCGCTGCGTATCTCCTCTGCATCGGGATAAAATGCCGGCAGCCGTATCTTCGAAATATCCATACCCGATTCTTTCCCGCTGCCCTTTTTGTATGGCCTGTGCGGGTCGCTGGCGCCGAACCAGAAGCAGAAAGGTTTGCCCTTAGGCCTGTCCTTGAGAAACTCCTTGAAGCCTCCCTTGTAGTTCGTGCCAGCCGGATGCGTATCCGTATAGCCCCCCGCCTTCAAATTCCCCGGCCCCCAGCTTTTACGCCAGTAGCCGACATGGTAGCCTCCCTTTTCCAACAGCAGCGGATAGACCGGAAACTTAACGTCAAGCGTCGACCACAGGTTTGCGTTCTCTTCCAAACGCCAGTGGTACTGCCCCGTCAGTATCGCCCCGCGGCTTGGCGTACACGATGGACTTGATACGTAGGCGTAATCGAATAACACCCCGTTTTCGGCAACCCGGTCGAATGTTTCGGTCCTGACAACCTCATCGCCGTAAGCCCCCGCATGCGGCCACCCCCAGTCGTCGGCAATGCAGAAAAGAATATTCGGACGACAGCCTTTCCCTCTCCCGGCCGACCTCTCAGCCCGCATACATCCCTGCATCGCAAATACCGCTAAACTCAAACCTGACAGCTTCAAAAATTCTCGACGTTTCATAGTTAATCCTTTCAATAGCTTTTTAACCCCGATGTTACACTCCCAATCTTCTTCTATCTGAAATTAATTATCAACAACGTTTTCATATTTGGTTTGTTTTCGTAATTCTTCAACTGCTCGTTTAATAACTGAATCTGTCCCATTTACGACCTCTGCAATCGTAGGCTCAACTCGTATTTGAGCTACATTCCCATTGCCTTCAATTATCCTGCCGTTTGCATCGCAAACATAGCCATTAGACACGCGTACGACCAAATTGCATGGCAATTGAACGTAAACACCTGTTCCGGTAAGGTTACCGTGCGTATCAGTACCAATAGTAATTGGCCGTCCGGTGCTCACCATACGACAGACAAACAAATCACATGCACTTCCTGTAATTGCATTTATTAATAAGGCCACAGGCTTTGTATATTGCCGGTTACCCATTGGTGTAAAGTAAGTATCTCGTTTTGAAAAGTTGTCATGTTCTGGACCATTTTTTATATAAGCTGTACAAACTTTTTTACGGGAAGTTATCAAGCTTCCTATAATTCTTGGTTGTGCTGTACTAAATCCGCCCGGATTTTCTCGAACGTCAAGAATAAGCCCCGGTGTTGTTTTTAGTTTCTCAAGGGCCGCGTCAAATTCGTCCGCTATTTCCAATCTTCCTTTGAACGACAATATGTGAATATACCCATAGCCTGACGGATGGGTTCCATACCAGATAAACTTGTTTTTCTTTATATGAAAATTAGGGCGAATAATTTCTTCCCTCCTCCTTGTAAACCTTTCTAATTTTGCTACCTTTTGTAGTCTTTCGCCAGGTAAAATAAACTTCACTTTTACTGTGCTGCCTTTTTCGCCGTCAAGGATTCTTCTATAAGCTTGCTCCAAAAAGCATCTTTCAGACGAATATATTTGCATTAGTGGCCTTATCTTGTTTATCTTTGCCTCGATACTTGAGCCATCGATGGCCACAATAACCGATCCGCGCCGAAGACCGTTTTTATAAGCCTCTGAACCATTTGCAACATCGGTTACGACTGCTTTTCTTTCAATCATACGCACAGACATTTGAGGCGAAAATCGACCGAGACTTGGGACATCTTTGTAATTGCATAACCACGAGTGAAAATCCTTCAATTCCCTTATCAACTGGTAGATAAGATGGTAGAACTCTTTGGTTGTTCTTGTCCTTTCGACTCTTGGACGATAACGGGCTATGACCGCCTGCCAATCAATACCTTTATGGACAAAAAACGAGAAATGTTTGTCTACCGCCTCGGCTAAAATATCAAAGTTTTCTAAGCGTTCGTCTTTTGATAGATGCATTTTCGGCGAACCAGCATCTTGTGGCTCATTGCGTAAAACAATACCTTTGCCGATATGCTCGATTACATCACTATTCTTTTTGCCTGAACTTTGTTTAGGGCTTCCTGAACCCTCATCTAAGTGTCTGATCCAGGTTATTGGTCGTTCAAGTCCTGTTTCAGCTACCAGTCGAATACCTTTGATATTAGGGGCATCAAACTCACAGGCTCGTCTATAACAGGTTAGCGCGCGTTCTCGGTTACCGGATAAATCCTGAATATATCCAAGATATACGTACACGTAACAAAGGTCCTTTTCATCTAATGCTGATGGTTTCTCGTCAGCTAAATGGCGAAGTATCTTCTGTGCCCCTTCAAGGTTTTTCTTCTTACCTTCTAACATTCGTCGAACTTCCGAAAGTTGTTTTTTTGCTCTCCCGACGTCAAGGCTTCTTTTATTGTCTTTAGAAGAATGAAATGAATCTCGGCTATTTTTCACATCTTTGAGTTTAAGCTTAATTGCGCCGTCAATAATTGCCACATCAGCTTCATTCTTGATGTGCATTCCCCCCATCAATTTGTAATAACCAACAGCACTTCGAGGTAAACCAATCCATTTGCCGGCAAGTGTGCCCGTCTGAATTTTATCAACGATTGCATATTCGTTGCTAAAGGCCTCTCCGGCTCTTGGAGACGGGTCATGCAGTATTAGGCAGTTCTGATTTAATTGTCCATTTTCATCTCTACCATACCCAACCAATGTAACCCAATGACCTGCTATTCTGATATATTCATCTTTAGACAAGTTATATTCGTACCAACCCACATTTAGCCATAATGCTCCACTGCCCAAAGTTCCGTGTTTAATCCAGCTTAGTCGGGGGACGGAAAACCTGCTTTTCATTTCCGGTGGGTGCTTTCGCCATCCTTCGTACTCAAGCTGTGATATTTCATAACCGCGGTCCTTGACATATTTTTTAACGCCGCGCATCAGCTTTGTTGTTCCGGTGCCTTCCACGAGACTCGTATCCATATATGCTTTCGAAGCTAATAGTTTTACCAGCCTAACTTCATCATCGAACGGACTTCCTGAATTCTCAACAAGCTCAGGAAAACCATGGGAATCCAGCCACATAAATGAATTGGCGATTGCAACCAGACAACAGTATTCACTTCCGCCTCCGGCGAAATGGGCTCTACTGTCAGTTTGTGTCAAATCAGGAATTGTATATATATTATCAGTATAAAATAAAGGTATATCAGCCTCTCGTGCTCTAACCATATTCGAAAAGCATAACAAAGCGCACAATAAAAATATTGTTAACCGCACTTCCAAATTATGTTTGATTATCATTAACTGCCCCGCAGCACTATCGAATCTTCCTCAATTATAACAGCTTTCTATATTTAGCTACTCTTTCCATAATATGCTAACAGAAAACATCTCTTTTTGACAGGGCAAACTTATCACATATTTCTTACCGTTTTGTTGCATTTTTCCTTTTTTCCTCTATGAATAAAGCCCTCTACTGCCTCCTTAACTACCTCCTATTGCTGCCTGCAGCTCGGATTATTGTTATTGTCTCCTGTCCTTTACTTCTCATCTTTCTAATTCTCTGCTCTGCCCCTGGGCGCTTTCCATCTCACTTTTCTAACCCTTCTCACTTTACCTGACTTTTTCCTCTTTTTTCCTTGATTTCCTAAGTAAATGCTCTATAATAGTATTGTCCTCCGTATTTTGGATTATATAACGAGGAGATTGATAATAATGGAGATTTTTCCTTTTCAAGTAAGTTTTCGAAAACCTTACTGCGGTATCTATATATAAAACATTAACTTTTTTTAAGAGGCCAAAGCAATGAACCTTGGGTTTAGTCGCAAGTTCAAAATTCAATTGTCTCTGGCGGCTGTTTGTTTTTTTCCGCTCTTTTCCTCTTATGCGGCTTTTGCCGGCTCGATTGTCGGCTGGGGAGGTAAGGTCCTCGGTGTGGACCTTAGCGGCGGCTTTATCACAGTCGCCGCAGGAGGCTACCACAGTCTTGGCCTGAAGGCCGATGGCTCAATAATCGCTTGGGGAAGCAATAGCTATGGCCAATGCAATATCCCTTCACCTAACAGCGGTTTTATCGCCATTAGCGCAGGTGGGTACCACAGTCTAGGCCTTAAGGCCGATGGTTCGCTCGTCGCTTGGGGACGCAACAACTATGGCGAATGCAATATCCCAGAGCCTAACAGCGGCTTTATCGCTGTCGCCGCAGGAGATAAGCACAGCTTGTGCCTTAAAGCCGATGGCTCGATAGTCGCATGGGGGGACAATGGACTTGGCCAATGCGATATCCCTGAGCCTAACAGCGGATTTATCGCCGTTGCCGCAGGTGATAAACATAGCCTAGGCCTTAAAGCCGATGGCTCAATAGTCGCATGGGGAAACAACGGCTGGGGGCAATGCGATATCCCTGAGCCTAACAGCGGCTATATCGCCATTAGCGCAGGAGGCTTGCACAATCTGGGCCTTAAGGCCGATGACTCGCTCGTAGCATGGGGACACAACAACCAAGGGCAATGCGATATCCCGGAGCCGAACAGCGGTTTTATCGCTATTAGCGCAGGATATGGCCATAGCCTGGGCCTTAAGCAGGACAGTTCGCTCGTCGCTTGGGGATATAACGGCGATGGCCGATGCGATATCCCTGAGCCTAACAGCGGCTTTATCGCCATTAGCGCAGGAGGTCAGCATAGCTTGGGCCTTAAGACAGATGGCTCGCTCGTCGCCTGGGGTTCTAATCTTTCGGGTCAATGCAATATCCCACTACCTAACAGTAGCTTTACCGCCATTAGCGCAAGTTCGCGTCACAGCTTGGGCCTTAAGGAAGATGGCTCAGTATTAGTAGTCTGGGGAAGCATATCTGATGTTACTTTGTCTAACAGCGGCTTTACCGCCATTAGCGCAGGATATTCCCACGACCTTGGCCTTAAGGATGACGGTTCGATAGTCGCATGGGGAAGCAACAGGGAGGGTCAATGTGATATCCCTGAGCCTAACAGTGACTTTATCGCCATTTCCGCAGGAGAGTCCCACAGCTTGGGTCTGAAGGAAGATGGCTCGATAGTTGCCTGGGGAAGCAACGGCCTTGGCCAATGCGATGTCCCTTCACCTAACAGCAGCTTTACCGCAATCGCAGCAGGATGGTTCCACAGTCTGGGCCTTAGGGCCAATGGCTCGCTCGTCGCCTGGGGAGACAATTATTATGACCAATGCGATGTCCCTGGGCCTAACAGCGGCTTTATGGCCATCGCCGCAGGGCATTTCCACAGTCTGGGCCTTAAGGCCGATGGCTCGGTAATCGCATGGGGACGCAACTACGAAAGTCAATGCGATGTCCCTTCGCCCAACAGCGGCTTTACCGCCATTTCCGCAGGATATGGTCATAGTATGGGCCTAAAGCAGAACGGCTCGATAATCGAATGGGGAGACACCTATTTTTTTCATATCCCGGAGCCTAACAGCGGCTTTACCGCTATTAGCGCAGGAGGGAACCACAGTCTGGGTATTAAGCAGAGCTGTGGATATATGCTTTTAGGTGATATGACCGCTGATTGCAGGGTTGACTTTGCCGATTATGCTGTGCTTGCAGAGCAATGGTGTCTTGAACAATTATCATGGGACGTTGGTCCTGATGGTGGTGATGGTTTTGTCAACTTCCCGGATTGGGCGGTCTTTGCAAATGGATGGCAGGATACGACTGATATAAATGCCTTGGCCGACTTCGCCGAGCAGTGGCTGCTCTCTGACCTCTATTGTGCTGATATTGCACCTGACCCTGACGGAGATGGTTCCGTTGACATGCTGGACCTTGCCGCTTTGGCTTCCAACTGGCTTATTGACTGTAACTTCGACCCCGGTAATCCAGCCTGTGTACTAAAATAGCTGTCTTGATGTTGGTTTTCACGAAGCAGTATTTCATATCTTGCCTATTTTAACACCGATGCCGGAATCTAAAAAACCTGTGTGTTTTTCTACACACAAACGAATCTTTCTTTCGATTTCTCCGCCTTTTTTTACAAAACTCGTTTTTTCGTTAAAAAAATCCGCTCTTTTTTCCAAGCTTCGACTCACCGCTCTTGCCGCCAAAAATCGTATCAATCGCGCAAGTATGTAAAAGAAAAACCGAACTTTTCCAAAATTTTTTTTACCCCTCTCTTTACAAGGACTTACAAATTTCACCTTATTCAAATCCAACAAATTTTCGCATCAAACGCGCAACTTCATCTAAATATAGAGAGGGTATTGTTTACCCCCTCTTATAAAAATTTATGCCTGAGGTATATAGGAGCCTCTTAAAATGACTACCGCACCACGAATCACAAACCACGAATCACAAACCACGAACAGAAAAAACAAACCCAATTTTCTAAAGTATCCAATGAACACAAGCCCAGTTATGACAAAGCATTACGACAATTTCCATCTCTTCGAACGCCGAAAAAACAAACCCAATTCAAACCCAATCAAACCCAAACAAACCCAATCCCACCCCTGTTTTTGAGCGAAAAATTGGGGTCTTTTGTAGCAAAGAGGAGGCCCCGAAATGGTTTCTCGAAATCATTTAAGTCACTGCCGGAGGAGGGACTCGAACCCTCACCCTGTTGCCAGGACGGGATTTTGAATCCCGCGCGTCTGCCAATTCCGCCACTCCGGCCGGTTCATTTGTCTTCTAATATCTATTATGTAATACGGAATAATAATTTATCAATAACTTACAGTCAATAATCGATTAAAACTATGTCTTCAGGAATCGCTATTACATCTCTGCGCCCGGGACCCAGAAGCTTTTTTATCTGGCTGCTGTGTGCACCTGCCAGCCTCCTCAGTTCACCGCTGCTGAAACTGCTAACAGCCTTCGCATTATCATTTAACATAACGACCGCCCCCGCCTCGAACGTCCCCTTAACTCCCACAATACCGCTGGGCAGCAGGCTCTTGC
>Ga0272442_10010360_pt1 | contig 11501 bp, 10 predicted proteins | sample SSMForm2O_FD_200262 | JGI IMG/M metagenome (GOLD analysis project Ga0272442, IMG submission 200262) | Marine sediment archaeal communities from Little Sippewissett salt marsh, Falmouth, MA, United States - SSM-Form-2O | ecosystem: Environmental > Aquatic > Marine > Wetlands > Sediment ...
TCATGTTTCCAGTTCTCAATTACTCCTACAGGCACAACATCGTAGTGTCCATTTAGAATCAACGATTTCCCTTTTCCGTGACCTTTTAGCGTTCCCACGACGACAGGCATATTACTGAGGTCTTTCGTTGGCTCAATGCCGGACCCTGGGAAATCCTTGAGTTTAGCCGCATCGATTTCCCACATGTCAATTGCAAATCCCATTTCCTCCAGGTTCTTGCGGATAGAGTTTTGCAGTTTTTTATAGTCATCGCTTTCTGCTTTGCCATAACCTGGAGGCGTAATGGTTTTGAAACTTATGAGCTTCCTCAAATACTGGACGAGTTCCTCTTTGTTTGCATCTATTAACTGCAGGACCTTTTTTTCTTTTTCAGATAGCATTAAAACACTCCTTATTAATTCCCCCCTATTTTAAGCTAAACTCAGGGAAGTAGTTCAATCTTGTGAAGCAAGCCAGTATCGTATATGCCATTCAGGCCAGGTGTCATTGCCGTTGGTCGCCTGCCAGGCATAGCCTCTTGTTTCTTAAATGGGTCTTGCTTTGAGCCATTGCGGAGCTTCACTTACTGCTCTACGTTTTGTAGCGACTGATGGCCTGGTTATGCCCCAGAAGAATGTTCCCGGCACTTTTCCTGTGTTCTTCACCGAATATTTCCACCCTGGAGTCCAGTAGCCCAAATCTCCAGCTTTTAGAAGCACCTTATTCGCTGTGCCTTTCTGTACCTTAGTTATGTCTTCACCCCAGTACATGGTGAATTCTCCCACTAAAACGTAGTAAAACTCATGGCACATGCCGTAATATTCGTCTGCTGTGCCGTCATCCGAAGCCTGCATAGAAAAGCTATTTGTCTGTTTGCCAGGAGCCATGAAGTATAATCCTATACCGCCAGCTCCTTCTACATTTGCCATCGATGTAATATCACAGCCTGGTGACAAATCATCCGGGCCAGATTTCCAATCGGCCATTGTAATCGCTCTTGGTTCAATTCTAGATTCGTTCATTTATTACCTCCTGTGTTTTTTAATCAGCAGAGATAGCGCTTTCTAAGCATTCTTTGTTTTGAGCCACTGCAGTTCACTGGATGTTCTGCATTTTGCCTCGCCTGTTGGTACGGTTAGGCCCCAAAGCCATGTCACCGGCACTTTTCCTGTGTTCTTCACAGCATACTTCCATCCCGGAGTCCAATAACCCAAATCTCCAGCTTTCAGAAGCACTTTATTTGCTGTGCCTGCTCGTATCTTAGATGCATCCTCCCCCCAATACATTGTAGCCTCTCCCACTAAAAGGTAATAAAACTCGTGGCATGGACCATAGTATTCCTCTGCCGTACCATCATCTACATCCTGCATAGAAAAAACAGTTGTCTTAATTCCAGGCGGCATAAAATACAACCCTAGCCCCCAAACCCCTTCCACATTTGATATGTTTGTAATCTCAGCTCCAGGCACAATTGTATCAGGCCCGGTCTTCCAGGCACCCATTCCAATCGCTCTTGGTTCAATTCTAGATTCGTTCATTTATTACCTCCTGTGTTTTTCAATCAGCAGAGATAGCGCTTTCTAAGCATTCTTTGTTTTGAGCCACTGCAGAGCTTCACTGGGTGTTCTGCGTTTTGCCCCGCCTGTTGGTACGGTTAGGCCCCAAAGCCATGTCACCGGCACTTTTCCTGTGTTCTTCACAGCATACTTCCATCCCGGAGTCCAATAACCCAAATCTCCAGCTTTCAGGAGCACTTTATTTGCTGTGCCTGCCTGTACCTTAGATGCATCCTCCCCCCAATACATTGTAGCCTCTCCCACTAAAAGGTAATAAAACTCGTGGCATGGACCATAGTATTCATCTGCCGTACCATCATCTACATCCTCCATAGAAAAGCTATTTGTCTGTTTTCCAGGAGCCATGAAATATAATCCTAAGCCGCCAGCTCCTTCTGCATTTACCAGCGATGTGATATCACATCCTGGCGACAAACTGTCCGGGCGAGATTCCCAATCGGCCATTGTAATCGCTCTTGGCTCAATTCTAGTTTCGTTCATTTTTTACCTCCTGTGTTTTTCAATCAGCAGAGATCAGGATGAAATCTTAGCAGGCACTGCCTCGCTAACACTCCATGATCTCCTGTGGGATGTCATTTAGCCTTTCTGCGGCTGTTGCCGTTATTAAGAACTGGTCTTCAAGTTGCTGGTCACCTATATCTGGAAGGTAAATTGTCGGCTCGAGTGAGATGACCATATTTGCCTTCAACCTGCTATCTGCATACGCCTTATCGTGAGTAATTTGGTGGTATCCAACGAATGGCCATTCATGCACCTCCAGGCCTACTCCGTGGCCTGCTCCCCAGTCTTCGCTTCCCCATGTCTCTCTGAAAATATCGCGCACGGCCCTATCGACTTCGGAAGCAAGTCTTCCTGGTTTGGCTGCCTTCCGCGCAGCATCCTGTGCCTGCAAAAGTATCTTGAAGGTATCCTTTTGTTTCTGAGAGGCATGACCCAGAACAAAGGGCCTTGCAATATCACAACAATATCCATTGTACATTGTGCCAAAGTCCAGCAACCAGGCATCTCCAGGCTCCAATTTCCTTTTGCCACAGTGCCACCACCAATTGAGATAGTTTGTGTCTTTCCCTGAAGTAACCATAGTATAATGTGGAAAGAACTGCGACCCGGCAACACGGCATACACGTTCAATCTCTGCGATAATCTCCGCTTCCATAACCCCCGGGCGAGCGAAATTAACCGCAGCTTCTATGCCTTTCTTCGCTATTCTGCCTGCCTCTCGCATACACTTGATCTCATATTCTGATTTCACCGCCCTCTCGCTCTCCAGAATGTCCGATGCCACCTCTATCGAATCAGCTTTAACTTCCTTCTGAAACCGAGCATACAGCGATGGGTTCATCGAGTACTGCCCTGCTATTCCTACCTTTGATTTCTCCAGCTTGTTCTCGCGCAAGTACTCATTCAACATGTTAACATGGTCTCTGGCCGGTTTTACATTCTTCACCCAGGTACACTCAGAGCTGAAATGATGTGCCTCGTCCAGCTCCAGCAGGGTGTCCAGACTTTCATCACGAGGCAAGATAGCCATCGTGTCGCCAAAGTATGGTTCGTATCCCGTGAGATACATCACGTGCCCTCTCTGGCCAAACCGCAAGCTACCAGGTCCTGAATAAACCACCAGAACGTCAATCCCTTTGTCCTCCATTTTCGCTCGAACGTTTTTAAGCCGCCTTGCAAACTCCTCCTCAGGAGGCATTGCCTGTCTCACTAAACTGTTTTCCATATCTTTCTCCTTTTTACTTTATTTGATTAAGAATGATAGATAAATACTGTTCTCTTTCTCACATGTACATCAAAGGCATCAACTCCTTTTTCTCAAACTATATTCTCCTGCCAAGCAGATTTAAAGCCATTAGATAATTGCCATGCAGGCAAATATTCTGCAGGTCAGTCAACAGTTTCACAGCTTCATCCTTTTGACCATTCTGCCACAATATCATGGCCAACATTTCACGCTCAGCAGCTAACTCAAATTCTGCAGCTTCACGTTGTTGCCAGGTATCTCTTACCAGTTTAATTCTATTCTCGTAGTCTCTGTCCACCATTCTAGTGACTGATTTAGTTGCCCACCATGCCGAATGCAAATCAGGTTCATCCACTCCCACATTGTATTCAAGCGGAGTATTTCCCTTAGCTCCTGCCCAGATAGGCTGAAAAACATTTTCGCACGGGGAGGACATACAACACCACATTACACAGCCAATATCAACCGGTGGATAGCTCCTTAAATGCCAGACTTCGGAATCGCGGGTATAGGAATTGCAGATAAGGTAATGGCCTGCATCACCACGATAACCTCCGGGATTAAAGGCGTGTGGTGGAGCGTTCTCATAGCCATGGTCTCTAAGAAGGGCCATTAAGTCGCGAACAGTGGCTGTGCCTATTTTTGGCGATAACAAGATGTCCATTTGTTTCATACGGTCTACGTTCCACTCTTGTCCAAGCCTCTCGCCATATGCATCTTTGAAACTGAATGGCCCGCCAGAGCGGTCATGCCAGCCTTTTTCTACAGCGTAGTCAATTAAGTCAACGCTCGCCATGTCGTAATCACTCTCAAGCAACATTTCGTTGGCGTAGAAGAAGGCGCCATCGTCAGGGCACTTTTTAGCAGCCCAGTGACGAGAGGCACATTCAATAGCCCAGACTTCATTGGGGTCAGCGATAAGATATGTCATTCCTGTCCAATCTGGATAGCCAAAAATTTGGCCATAGTTATCCTGCAGTTGAGCAATGAGGTTCACTCCTTCCCTGGCTGTTTTGCATCTCTCCAGGACCAGTTGCATATATTCCTCAACTGTAATTCCACCTTTCTGCAAACCTTGCTCCCTGGTATATATAGTATTGCCACATATGGCTACCCCATACTCATTTATGCCATCTACAGGGTGCCTTTGGCCAAAGTCATATCCATCATTGGAATAGTAGGCATAGGTGGCTGACACCTGGCTCATGGTTTCACTCTTGAGCTTGAGTTCTGTCCCTGGTGGGTATGTCGCTCCAGGGTGATAGGTTAAGTGTCGACATGGATGTTCTTCGTCTTCGCCATCTTCGTTATGAGCCATCAACACGCTGCCATCAGCAGTAGCATTTTTGCCAAATGCTACACTTGTGCAGTTCTTTCTCATTTGTTGCTTCAATGTTTCGAGCCTCCTTTTCACCACATAGCCTTATCTAGTCTTTCCTGAGAGTTTTTTGCTTCAGAAGCATCCCCATCCTTTGTTTATTTTTCCATGTCCTTCGATTCTCCACTCTCTTCTGATACCAACATGGGCTCGTTCTGGGTGAGAGCGAGTCCATGTATCAAAAGGAGGAATGAGAAAAGGAGGAAACTTCATATATTCATTAGCCTATTTTATCTGATCAATCCTCGCAAGAATCTGCAACCCTTTTCCATTTTAGAGCCAGGGGGCGAGGTGTGTCAAGCAGTTGTGCTGGCTCATTTTTGCCTGTTGCTTCGCCCCTGGGATATACTGTGATTGAACGGCTGGCAGGGACATTATCGAACCTGGCCAGCAGGAAAAGCAATGCCTGACATTCTTTCCAGAGAAGACATTCTGAGCTTGCTCGGAGCAGAACCTCCGCTTGTGGAGAACCTGTGCGACGTAGCACAGCAGGTTCAACCCAATGGCATAGACCTGACTGCGAGAGAGCTATTTACCTTCTCCTCACAGGGCAGCGTGCCTGTAGATAACCATGAAAGAGTTCTTTCCGATACTTCGCCACTTTCTTTTGCCAGCGACGGTGGTATCGAACTGTCTCCTGGTTGTTATCTTGTCACTTACAACGAGGTGATGCACCTCCCTGCGGACATGATTGCGCTGGCGCTGCCACGCTCCAGCCTTCTGCGTTGTGGAGTCAGCGTTCACACTGCGGTATGGGATGCCGGCTATTCTGGCAGGTCGCAATCGCTTATGGTTGTGTACAACTCGAGTGGATTTCACCTGCAGAAGAATGCTCGCATCGTGCAGCTTATTTTCTTGCGCCTGGGCCGTGAGGTAGCTGAAGGCTACCATGGCATTTTCCAGGGAGAAAATACCTGATGCCTGAGATATTGATAGGGACCTGTTCATGGACCGACCCGACACTTCTGGCTACGGATTTTTACCCTGCAGAAATAAACACCGCTGAGAAGCGGCTTAAGCACTATGCGAGCCAGTTTTCGCTGGTCGAGGTTGACAGCACTTACTACTCGATGCCGGCGGAGAGGACGGCAAGGCTCTGGGTGGAGCGGACGCCATCGAATTTCACTTTCAACATCAAGGCGTTCAGGTTGTTTACTCAACATCCCACAAAGCTTGAGGCTTTGCCTGCCGACCTGCGGCAGATGGTATTACCAACCCGCAAGCCAAACCTGTATTATCGTGACCTCCCTGCCAGCGTAAGAGACCATCTGTGGCAAAGATTCGGCGAAGCGCTGCTGCCACTGGATAGCGCAGGGAAGCTGGGCGTCGTCCTGTTTCAATTCCCCCAGTGGGTTTACCCCGACGACGCTTCCAAAGAATACCTGGTGGAATGTAAGCGCAAACTGTCCCAGTTCAGGCTGGCAATCGAGTTTCGGAACGGTGTCTGGCTTGATGAAAACAGGAGACAGGATACACTGGACTTTCTCAGGGGGAATAAACTGGCTTACGTTTGTGTTGATGAACCACAGGGCTTTAAGTCATCGGTGCCGCCGGTGATTGAGGCAAGCTCGGATATCGGGGTTGTTCGTTTCCACGGCAGAAACAGGGATAACTGGCAAAAGAAAGGCATAAGCGTTGCGGAGCGATTCAAGTATATTTACAACGATGAGGAGCTTGGCGAGTGGCTGCCAGGGCTGGCTGGACTTGCCACAAAGGTTCAGCAACTTCATGTACTGTTCAATAATTGCTACGGCGATTACGGAGTCAGGAATGCTCATGACATGGGCAGGCTGATGAAATCGCAGATGCATTTGTTCCCCGACTCCCTGAAAACTCGGAAAGAGGAAAACGCTGGCAATGCACAAGAGCGTTCCACCTGATTCAATCACCTTTCCGATGTGGGGATAAACCTCGCCACTACCTTGCCTGACTGTATATTTGTAAGGTATCAATTTATAACGCTAGATGAGTCTGAGAAATTAGGACCACTCGTTTATGATCGGGACATACAAGTGATCATGAACGAAGGGAATCTACAAACAGTTGTGCTTGTTTTCTGTAGTATTCTATCTACTATAGGTTGGCTTTTGCGAGGAGATGGGTTATAATTTCGCCTCGAAATAGAGTAGCTGGGGAGATTATTTTAAGATTGGTATTGCATTTCCGCCTCAGTTCATTATGGTAGATTAGTCAAATTTAACAGATCTCAGCAAAGGATGGTTCAACAAATTGCACTATACTTATCTATTCGGCGATAATTTTAGCGACAGACTGTGTCTCGGTAATAAGGGCGCTAACCTGGTTACCATGACCAGGATCGGGCTTCCCATACCACCAGGATTTACTGTCTCCATTGACGCCTATAAACAATGGAAAGAGACCAAGTTGCTGCCAGAGGAGGAAATCAGGGAGGCGCTTTCCATTCTCGAACAGAAAATGGGCAGACGCATGGGAGAGGGCCTGGAGGTTTCGGTCAGGTCTTCCGCACCTGTATCCATGCCTGGAATGATGGATACCATCTTAAATATTGGTGATTTCTCGAAAATGACCAGTGCTATTAAGAGCATTTTCGAGTCATGGGACAGCATGCGGGCAATTGAATACCGCCGCCTGAATAATATCAGTTCGACGTTGGGCACTTCCGCTGTCGTGCAGGCAATGGTATATGGAAATAAAGATGATTCTTCGGGCACGGGGGTTGTCTTTACCCGTAACCCCAGTACCGGTGACAGAGGGCTTTTTGGCGAATACCTGTCAGAGGCGCAGGGAGAAGACCTTGTTTCGGGAGTGAGAACACCTGAGCCGATAGATAAACTGAGACAGGTAATGCCGGCTGTTTATGAAAAGCTTGATGGCCTCGGTAGAAAGCTCGAGGAATATTTCCGGGATATGCAGGATATAGAATTCACTATTGAATCAGGTAAGCTTTATCTCCTCCAGACCAGGAATGGGAAACGCAGTGGGTATGCAGCAGTGAAGATTGCTGTTGACATGGTGTGGGAAGGTACCCTCACCATGAAAGAGGCGATTATGCGATCCACTGTCGATGACATACGCAGTATGCTGCATAAGCAGCTGAAGAATCCCGCCAGCCATAAGGTGCTGGTAAAGGGACTTAATGCGGCGCCTGGAGTAGTTGGGGGTAAAGTAGCCTTTGATTACACCGCTGTCCAGAGAATGACGAATAAGGGCTTTCCCGTGATTCTGGTGAGAACTGAGACCAGCCCTGATGATATCCAGGGGATTGCTGCCGCAGATGGTGTGCTCACACAGAAAGGTGGTTTGACCTCCCATGCAGCTATTGTTACCAGAGCCATGGGCAAACCATGTGTCTGTGGCGCTGAAGAAATTAATATTGACTGTGAATTAAAGCAGTTCACCTTTGGAGAACAGACAATTAAAGAGGGTGATGATATTACTATCGATGGTGGCAGTGGGAATATCTATATCGGGCTCCTGCCGGTAAAAGAGGTAGGAGTGAGTACCGAACTTAGTACATTGCTGGCATGGTGCGATGGATTTAAGCGACTGGGTGTTCGTGCCAACGCGGATACTCCGGGAATGATTGCGCAAGCACGGCAGTTTGGTGCTGAAGGAATCGGACTTTGCCGTACAGAGAGGATGTTCAATGCTCCTGAACGCCTTTCTGTTATTCGCGAATTCATCCTCGCCAGGAATGAAAAAGAGCGGAGAGAGGCACTGGATGAACTACAGGATTTGCAAACAAAAGATTTCGGAGCACTTTTCCGAAAGTTAAAAGGATTACCAATCATCATCAGGCTTCTGGATATGCCTCTGCACGAATTCCTTCCTCATGAAGACCAGGTGGATGACCTCCGCGTACGCCGGCAAATTGCCGACCTCAAGGAAACCAATCCAATGCTGGGGCACAGGGGCGTTCGACTGGCGATCACAATTCCAGAGCTGTATCAAATGCAAATTACTGCCATTCAACAGGCGATGGAAGATGTTCCTGCAAATGTATCCATTATGCTCCCGCAGGTCATCACTGCCAAAGAAACAGTGCTTGTCAAACGTATGTTGAAGGGGATGAATCTGAAGTTCGGTGTAATGGTGGAGACCGTACGAGCTTGTATGAGAGCAGGATGTCTGGCTGAAGCGGTGGATTTCTTCTCTTTCGGCACCAATGACCTAACTCAGGCAACCTTCTCTTTCAGCAGGGAGGATGCCGAGAAGAAGTTCCTTTCATTATACCTTGAACTTGGTATCTTGCGGTATAACCCATTCGAGACGTTGGATATCAAGGGCGTGGGCCGTCTCATGGAGACAGCCCTGTTCTGGGCGCGGCGCAGTAAGCCAGGCATTGAAGTTGGTGTCTGTGGTGAGCAGGCTGGAGAGCCTAACTCTGTTTACTACCTCCACGATATGCTGGTCGATTATTTGAGCTGTAGTCCTTTCCGCATACCAGCAGTTAAATTGGTTGCAGCACAGGCAGCCATCCGTGAACGGTGTAATAATCCACTCCATGAAGCAGGCGACCCGGAGGCAACAGTGCCGTGTGTGTGATTAATTATACCTGAGGCGGGCATTCCTTTTTGTAAACAAATAACTCGGAGTTTGGTCTTTGTGGACCACGACTCATCCCAGAATGTTATCCGTCTATCTCTGCCTCCGTATTAGTTTCGTGTACCGAGGGACTCCAACCTTATCTTGCCTTATGAAGTGCTCTTGCTTGCGGCGTTGAATAATTTATACGCTCGATTTTCTGCGGCGCCTGAGATAAAACACCAGTGCAGGAATCCATATCCAGCAGAAGATGCCAATCCAGATAAGAGCAGTCACGATGCCTCTCAGGAATGTTACCAGGCCTCGTATTGCTGACCTGATGGCGTTGGAGGGACTCCATGGCCCTGCCAGGGCTCCCGGCTCGCTCAGGCTTATCTGGATAAACGACATGTCCGAGGTGCGCTCCAGGTATTTCATGCGTCCTTCGATTTGCTCGATTTGTCCTCGTATGTTAGAGAGCTCGTGCCACACCTGTATTGTATCCTCCACCGATTCCGCCCTCTCCAGCAGTGCCAGGTACTGGTTCTCGGTTGCCTTCAGGTTGTGTAATCGGGCCTGCAAGTCGACATATTCCTCGGTTACATCCATGCTATCGGTGCTCTCATGGGGAACATCTATTGCCAGTTGCCGAAGTCTGTCGAATGCCTGGTCGAATTTCTCGACAGGAATGCGGATGTTCATGTTAGCCGAGGGCCCCTCATCGGTCTCGTATTTATCTGATGAAACAACATACCCGCCCAGTCCATCAGCTATGCTGGCGATTTCGCCCATGGCAGTAACTACAGACTCTACCTCCAGTGATATGCGACCACTTTTCACAATCTTGCGTTCGACATTTAAGTCAACGGGGATTTCCCTGCCCGGATAGCCTTGCTCTTCAACGTACTTTTCGGTTGCCTCGTCAGCCCATTCTTCCGACGGTGCTGGCATTGATGGTGAGGGCATCGATGGAACGCCTGCTGATGCACAGGCTCCGGTTAGAGTTAGTGCCAGTACGAGCAACAGAGGAATTGGGAATTTGAATCGCTTAGTCATCTACTTACCTCCTTGAAAAACATTTAGCATTACATGAAGCATGGGCATATTTGCTATTCTAACATTAAAAACGTGAAATAGCCTTCAAAGGTTTATGGTTCGTGCGAAGATACTTGTGCTGCATAGCTGCATGGTGGGGCTAGAAGGTATTGAGAGCCAGCGCTGGGAGGTGTAGAATAGCAACCTGTTATTCGGTGTGGGAAAGTTGATGGATCGAGGTAGAAGGTGATGCTGATATGAGCCTGTTTGTAATAGTCTTAATTCTTTGCTCTGCCTTCATGCATGCGGGCTGGAACCTGTTGGCTCATCGTGAGAGGTCCGAGACGGTTTTCTACCACAGAATGTTGCTGCTGACAGCCGTGATTGGCTTTGTGCCGGGGGTGGTGAGCGAGGCACTAACACATTCTCTTACACTTGAAGCCTGGATATGTGTTGCTTGCTCAGGACTTTGTAGCGGGGCTTACTTTTTCTGGCTGTCACGCTCATACGAATCCTCGGATTTCACTGTGGTTTATCCTATAGCGCGGTCTTTGCCCGTGCTCATAGTTGGACTTGGTGATATGTTGCGGGGAAGGTATGTGACGTCTGTTGGATGGGTGGGAATGTTGCTGGTGGTTTGCGGTTGTATTCTTGTCCCGCTCCGCTCGTTTGGAGATTTTGCTCAGCAGCGGTATCTCAATCGAGCGAACCTGTGGATGTTCTTCACTGCGCTGGGAACAGTGGGTTACACGTTGCTGGATAAAATTGCTGCCGAGGTTGTGCATCAGGGCCCGGCAACGGCTGCACGATACGGGTACATATTTGCCCTGTTTACCTATGGAGTATATGCTTTGTTATTACGCATATTTAGAAGAGAAGGACGAAGTTCAAATTCAGTTGGCTGGAAAGCTCCCTTTATCGCTGCATGGCTGCATTTCGCTGCATACTGGCTGGTGCTCTGGGCGTATCAGTTGTGCCAGCATGCCAGCTATATCCTTGCTTTCAGGCAAATTAGTATAGTCATTGGCGTGATAATGGCTTTTGTTATTTATAAAGAACAGGGACGGGTGATTCGCCTGGCAGGTACGTTAGTGCTTGCCACCGGGCTGGCGCTCATCAGCCTGTGGGGTGGGTGAGGTGTTGCTTGGGATAAAATCTGCTACTATGGCTCATAAATATTAGACTGAAGGTGAGGTTTGTGTGCTAGACTATCGCTTAATTATCTTTTACGTGCCGCGATACTCTTTAATTGGTGGCTTGCAAACGGTCCACAGGAAAC
>Ga0272442_10010361_pt1 | contig 11500 bp, 7 predicted proteins | sample SSMForm2O_FD_200262 | JGI IMG/M metagenome (GOLD analysis project Ga0272442, IMG submission 200262) | Marine sediment archaeal communities from Little Sippewissett salt marsh, Falmouth, MA, United States - SSM-Form-2O | ecosystem: Environmental > Aquatic > Marine > Wetlands > Sediment ...
AGCGTTCGGGGAGGAGGTATAAAGGTCGCTAACCTCGCGGTTCGGGATACGAACCTTGATGCTGAATCTCTTCCTCGTCTCAGGATTGACTGTAATAGACACTTCTCCACTCCAGGGATAATCCGTCGCCTGGACCATCGTGACATTCGTACCGGCCACGTCCTTGACCGTCACGGTGCTGCCGATGAAAAGATTAACGTAAATACTGTCATCGCTCTTGACATACATCCAGGTCGGCAGCATCAGCAGAGTTCGGGGAATATTGCCCACGCAGCAAGGGCAAACATGCCAGTCGTAGCGAAGGCGGCGCTCATCCAGAGGATTTTGATAATAAAAGTTCTTCCCTTCCAAATCCATGGAGCCCAAAAGGGCATTGTAGAGCGTCTCCTCATAGAGATCGGCGTACCTGGCGTCGTGATACGTCACGTTCAGCTTATGCTGGAAGAATATCTCGCCGCAACTGGAGCAGGACTCACAGTACCCATTATGACGTAGCGAGTAGTCGGGGCCGAATCCTTCCGACGTCTCACCGCTGCCCACGCCGCCGGTGACATAATACTTCCTGTTGACGATACTGTCCCAGAGCGACATAACGGCGCTGTGGTAGTCGATATCCCCGGTTTCCATCGCGACATCGGCCATGCCCGCATAGGAATAGACCGCGCGGACGGCATGCCCGACCGCCTCATACTGTTGGATAACCGGCACATGACTCTGGTCGTATTTAGAACCATTTTTTCGGCAATCCAACAGGAATTTCGCCAGCTTGATATACTTATCTCCCTTCCCTTCCCCCTCGACTTTATTCACGAACCGGCCGAACCGCACCAGGCCGATTTCCATAGCCTGATGGCCGTCGTACCATTCCTTCTTCGGCGGCGGGCCGATGGTGTTGTCCCAGCAATCGGCCAGCCGTTTGGCCGCGTTATATAGCCGGAGATCTGCTCCCTTGGTGCTGATGTGGTGAGCGACGGCCGCATCCAGAAAATACCCGGCGACATATCCCTCGTGATCACCCCGATACCTCGGCGACCAACGTTCGCGATCGCTCAGCGTAAAAGCCGTCTGAATGTAGCCATCCGATTCCTGGGCGGCCAGAATCTTCGGAATCCAGTCCTCCAGCGTCACTTTCATAACCTCCTGCGCCTGAATAATTTCCCGATCGCCCCGGGGATCAATCATCAGGGCAATGCAGATCGCCTCAATCGTGTTATACACCCAGGCATTGGAGAATACATAACCTCTGTGACGTTCATGAGGTTTGCCGGCGAGCTTGCTGGCGGCGTCGATGAAATTATTGATGCCGCCATGTTTCAAATTCGGATCGGATATCTTTTCGATACAATGGGGAATCCAGTTGACGATCAGCGCCTTCGCCCGGCTGTTCCATAAAGGACTATCAATCGAATATCGTTTTGTGTCGATGATATCCAGGTGGGTGGCAGGCGGCGGTAAAGTCACCTTAACCTTCAAGGTCGAGGTGGCACTCAACGGCTCCTTGCCGGCCGTCAACTTGAGGACATAATCACCGACCTCAGAGAACGTCGCGGTCGTCGCCGGCGAACCGATCCGGGACCGGATACCTTACTCCAGGTTACTCTCGGTGCAGCGCCCTTGCCAGCCAGCGTTTTAATCGTTACATCCAGATAGGTCTTACCGCCCAGGATGACCACGCGATCAACGCCCGCATCGACTTTGGGTGGAAAATCAGGCGAGGTGCCGGAGTCATAGACTTTCCATTCCAGAACGCCGGTCGAGTAAGTATCACTGGAGTCGATCTCGAGCCTGAGCCTGGACGTTCGCACCTCCTCAAACGTTGTCGTGTTATATTGATTGCCCTTAACTTCCAGGCCTGATACATTTCTCACCGGAACAAATTTCTCGCCGTTCCAATACAACAATCGACAAGCTTTCGGTAAGCGAACGCCGCGATTGTCATCCCACCAGTACACATCGATTTTATGAGTGTTGATAGGCTGGCTCCATTCGTATTGGACCCATTGGGTGCCTCGTCTGGGCCAGTTGCCGTAGGAGCCGCGACGTCGATCGCGCGACCGGGTAGGATCGTACTCGTCATTCAGCGCGGTCAGCGACGTGTCGCCGGAGACATACGAACTGGATGGCTCTGCAACGACGGCGAGATTTGCAGCCGAATCCTGTGATCCGAAAGTCGTCCCGTAAAATGTCGCCATCATACCAACTAAAAATACTGGCCTGAAAAAAACTGTGGATAATGCTTTCATGGGTCATCTCCTTGATATTTATATTAAAATGATGATATACACCTTAACCTCGATAAGCAATAAAACAAATCCCATGTTTCTGCCAACCCAGGCGATCAGATTATGTTTGACGAAATGGTAGTGTGGACTTTAGAATCGTGCCATTCGATAATTTATGTAAACTTTATCATTGCGTGAATCCATGAATACGTTTGTGTCAGCTTTGTACCTCTTTTCGCTGGTTGCTTTTCCCAAAGCGCTCCATCCTCCTGAGCAAAGCTGGTTTCCCCAAGCCCCCGCCCTGCCGCCCGTTCATGGACCAAACGTTGTCGTTTCGGATGTCCGGACGCTCATTCGGGCCTTAAAAGAGGCCGAGCCCGGACAAACCATCCTTGTCAAAGACGGTCACTACATGATGCCCCACTACGTTCAGATCAACAAAGACAATGTCACGCTGCGCAGCGCCTCAGGCCATCGCGAGCGCGTGATTCTCGATGGGGCGAACAGCCGTCACGGAGAGTTGCTGGGCATCACCGCCTGCTCCGGCGTCACCATCGCCGATCTGACCATTCAAAACATCAAATGGAATGGTTTCAAAATCAATTCGCAGACGAATGTTCAGAAATTGACCATTTACAACAGCATCATTCACAACATCTGGCAGCGCGGGATCAAGGGTGTGAAAGTGCCCAAAGAGAACCGCGATAACGTTCGTCCGAAGCATTGCCGCATCCAATACTGTCTTTTCTATAATGACCGACCGAAACGTCTGAGCGACGATGTCAAGGATATCGCACAGGGTAACTACATCGCAGGCATCGATGTGATGTATGCGACGAATTGGATTATCAGCGACAATGTGTTTGTCGGGATTCAGGGCAGAACGTTCGAGGGACGCGGCGCCGTGTTTATCTGGCATACTTCGCAAGACTGCATGATCGAGCGGAACATCATCATCGACTGCGACGTCGGCCTGCAACTGGGTAATCCGCACCGGGACAGTGAAACCATCTATCATTGCGTGCGCTGTACGGCCAGAAACAATTTCATCACCCGGGCGCCCGAGGCGGGCATTGTCACGGTCTATACGAAAGACTGTAAAATCCTTAACAATACGATTCACGATCCCGATAGCCGGCTGGGACGGCTAATCCGTACGGTCTTTACGAATGATGGTCTGCTCATCGCCAACAACCTGCTGAGCGGACCCCGAATGCGCAACGAATCCAAAAGCAAGATCACATTCCTCAACAACCTCATCAAAGATCTTACGGACAGCTTTGCCGATCCGGCACACGGAGACCTGCACCTAACAAGCGGAGCAACCGACGCCATCGACAAAGGCACTGCGCTGCCGGAAGTTGTTGAGGACATGGACAGAGAGCCGCGTGACACTCGGATAGATATCGGCGCCGACGAACTGACAAATTAATTGTCACCGTTCTTTTTCACTGACGATAACTTTCTGTTTCTGTGTAATCGATTTTCCATCAACGGTACTGCGCGCTGTAACAATGTGAATACCCGGTGACTTGAATTGGTGCTGAACCTCCGTATAGGAAACGTAGTCACGAATCACCGTACCGTCACCGAAGTCAACTTCGATGAATTGATCTTCCACTCCCTGGAGCCAAAGCCGGAAGAACACGGGCTGATCGACAGCGATGTCACGCGTGGGGATATGCGTCATGAAGATCGTCGGAATACTGCTTTCCGGCGACGACGCAGTGAATACTTTCACCTTGCAGAAATCCACATCTTCCCTGCCCTGTTTATCCTTAATCCATAAAGTCGCTATATAAACTCCTGGCTTGTCAAATGTCGTCTCGGCTCGAACGGTATTAATGGTTTGTCCATCAGGAAGAATCCATTGATACGAAACAATCCCGGGCCCAAAACTCAATGATCGCGATGCGTCCAAGATAACTTTTTCGCCGGTCGAAACCGTCAGATGAGGGCGAGCGACAGCGTACAATGTCTCGTGTTTTTGCTTTGCGTAGGCCGTTACCATCCAGGGATAGAGATTGAGCCTGCGATTGCTTCTGTTCGCATCCAGATCGGACTTCGAAAGATACGTGCCGAGATGTAGATGGGAGAAGTTTCCCGAAGGACCTGTTTTCCCGAGCACACCGATTGTCTGTCCGCGCTTAATCTGTACTCCCTTTTTCACTTCCGGGGCGATGGATTCAAGATGACCATAGTCCCAGATGAAACCGCCGTCATCCTGTATGACGACAAACGTATGCTTCCTCTCAGATGATAGATGTATAACGGTTCCATCGGTACAGCTCACAATGAGTTGCCGGCCCTCATATCCCGCGAAGTCGATCCCGTAATCGTGATAGAACGCCACGCCCCCCGGGCAGCCGTCTTTCCAGCCTAAGTGCACGACTTCATTATAAGCCTGCATGCCGTGTGAGAACAATGCGTAGTCATCCAATGGAAAGCCCAACCGTTCTGTATGCACGATCGGATCGCTCGCATCCCAAATAGAGAACTGCACTCTCTTCGGAAGCGGATGCCATGCGGATGTCGTATCGGCCTGAATCCTCATTCCGTAAAACTCTGTCGGCATGGTGTAAGGCGCGCAAATCAAACGCAGGTTTTTGCCGTCCACCTCGACGCCGACATCCGCCCGCCTGACAAGCCCAACGACGCTGTCCCGATGCTCCTTGACGGAAACCAGGCGGATGAGCCTCTCAGATCCATCCTTCAGTTTGAAAGGATATTTCTCACCGATGTCCAAGCATACAATTTCCTGGTCTGAGTATTTCTTAACAAGCTGATCGAATGTCTCTCTTGTTCCGGCATTACCTTTTTCTGTGCAGAAACTCAGTACAAGAAAGCAGACGGCAGATATTTTAATCTTATTCATTCTTTGTCTCCCTCGATTGATTCAAACCTTCTGAACATCTAATTCTACAGCGGAAACAGAGGCTGACGGAAAAGTCCATCGACCATTCGAAGGCAGGCTTTTTTCAACGGGGACGACTCCATCAGGCTGCGTCTGGATTACTTCATATTCAGGATCTCCCGCCATCTCGAAGATTTGTCCCGATACGATCTTCATACCCTTGATCGCCAGTTGAGCCTTAACGGACCGGTCCCTCCTCGTGTTTACCACATGGAGATAGACTCGATCCGCCGTTCGGCTGGCCGTGACGTCGAGGTCTCCTGGTGACTTCTCGACACCAACGGCTTTTTCTCCTGTATGATGCCGATAGAGACTCATGACCAAAGCCACCGGCATCATGAAGGATTTTCCGCCCGGCACGGGAATCATGATGGCGTTTACTTGCCAGCGCGTCCCGCAAAAGTCGGCCAACGTGGCAATCTTGAGCTTGTCGCCATGTCTTTCATGAACGTTCAGCAGCCGGGCATTGGCTACGCCAGCCGCCCACGTGGACAACACCTCGCATCGGTTCCGGCCAGGCAGCGAAAAATGACACTCCGTCATGGCCAGAGGAACCGGGTAATCCCCCACTTCCTCGCGCATGCGCTTGATCCTGGCCTCATGGACGTTGGAGGCGTTCATCAGCCGTTCCCAGGTCCACGCCGGATCCTTGCGATATTCTGTTCCTCTCAATGGTGAATTCGGCAGACTTCGATCGGGATTGAACATGTGGTGAAAGGCAATGTACTGAAGATGCTCGCCGGCTATATCGAGCATCTTTCGGGCCCACCCCCTGTCGCCCCAGCCGATGAGTTTAATGCCCGGATCCCGGCTTCGCATGGCTTTGGCGAAGTTGATTGTTTTTTTAGCCGCGGTTTCGCAATCGAAGGCGTTACGAGCATAGGACGTCTCGTTCCCAATCTGCCACAGGCGGATGTTATACGGCTTGTTTACACCGTGACTTCGCCTCAGCTTGCTGTTGGGATCATTGCAGTATTCGACCCACTCGGCCGCTTCCTCGGGGCCGGCCGAGCGGATGCTCCCCTTCGGATCACGCTGCCAGTGCTTTCTGCCGTCCGATTCGAAGTTGACGCACATCAGCGGCTCGGCGCCCGTATGACGACAGAAATCGGCGAACTCGTGGGTGCCGACCTGATTCGTTTCGATTCCACCCCAGCACATATTGAGCGCCGGTCTTCGCCCATCGCGGGGCCCTACGGCCTCCTTCCAGCGATAATACGAAATGAAGCATCCGCCCCACCGAATCAGTGAGGGCGAGAGTTTCTTTGTAACGTCCACAACGTCCTGGCGCCAACGGTCTTGCCCGAAATCCCACGCCGCCGCGACCGACCCATCAGTCGTCCCCAAAGGTTCCATGAACTGCATATACAAATAAGGTGACAGATCATACCGCGGCTCAGGATTAACGGTCAGAAGAAAATCAAGTTCGGCGCTATGGGCTTCATTCACGGCCAATGCAGCCACTCCGAGACCCACGGCTTTAATGAATTCACGTCGAGTGCTGATGTATCCGCTCATTTTTGCTTCTCCTTTTTCGGAGCTTCCATAACTACCCCCGGCACAACGCCGGTCTATCAACTCATCATGATACCGTAGTCACACATTTCCTTCCAAGTATTTTCAGGAACCGTCGAATTGCAGGCGAAGGGAAGCCCTGTTATACTATTGACCGTTGAAAAAACTTACGAATCGGCTTTGAGTATCTGTGCAAATAGTCAATGTTCATTTGTCAATAGTCAATTTACAAGGAGCAGACCCATGAAAAAGGCATTCCACTTAATGTTACTAATGACGATGATTTTGGCCGGACATACTGTCTTCGGACAACAATATCCTCCGGTGTCGGAGACTCAACGCATCGAAATGTTAAAGCCGCCCATGGCCAAACCGGTGCGAATGGTGCTTGATACCGATACCTACAACGAGATTGACGACCAGTTCGCCGTCGTCTATTCGCTGATCTCCCCGGAGCTTGATGTGCAGGCCGTTTATGCCGCCCCTTTCAAAAACAGCCGATCACGCAGCCCGGGAGACGGCATGGAAAAAAGTTATGAAGAAATCCTCCGAATCCTGAGCCGGCTCGACAAATCGCCCGACGGATTTGCCTTCAAGGGCAGTTCCCACTACCTAACCGATATGAAGAAACCCGAAAGAAGTCCGGCAGCCATGGACTTGGTCGAACGGGCAAGAAAGAGCAGTCCGAAAGATCCGCTTTACGTCGTTGCCGTCGGAGCGATTACGAATGTGAGCAATGCTATTCTCATTGATCCCTCGATTATCAACAATATCGTTGTTGTGTGGCTGGGCGGCAACGGCCACCATTGGCCGCACCAGAGGGAATTCAACTTCCGACAAGACCTGAATGCTTCCCGTGTCATCTTCGATAGCGGCGTCCCGTTCGTCCAACTGCCTTGTACTCCGATTGTCACCCACTTCGCAACGACCGTACCGGAAATGGAACGCTATGTGGGCGGCCGTGGTGCCATTGGCGATTACTTACTCAAGATATTCAAGGAATACAGGAAAGACCATTTCGCCTGGTCCAAGGTGCTGTGGGACATGACGGCGGTTGCCTGGTTGATTAATGACCGATGGCTGCCGTCCGATCTCGTCCACAGCCCAATCGTGACGGACAACTACACGTTCAGTTTCGATAAGTCCCGGCACTTGATCAGAGCCGTCAACTTCGTTCAAAGAGATCCGATCTTCCGAGACTTCTTTACGAAGCTGGAAAAACAATCAGAGAAATAATAAATTCAAATAGAAGAGAAAGGACAAACCACAATGGCACAAAACAATAATCAAAAATCAACGACCTCCCGCCGGGATTTCCTCAAGCAAACGACGGGGGCTTTAGCCGGGGCGTCACTGGTGAGCGCCGTCACCACGAAGAGTCATGCCGGCGAACAAAACACGATCAAGGTCGTACTCATCGGCTGCGGTGGACGCGGGACCGGCGCCGCGGCCAACGCTTTGTCCACGAAAGGACCGACTCGATTAGTCGCTATGGCCGATGTCTTTAGAAACCGTCTCTCGAATAGCCTGAAGAATCTTTCCAAACAATTCGAAGGACAAATCGACGTTCCTCCGGATCGACAGTTTCTCGGCCTGGATGCTTTTAAGAAAGCGATCGATACCATCGCTCCGGGTGGCGTGGCGATTCTCGCGACGCCTCCGGCGTTCCGGCCGATCCATGTTGAATACGCGGTAGAAAAAGGTTGTAACGTCTTTATGGAGAAGTCGTTCGCGGTTGACGCTCCCGGGATTCGCCGCGTGCTCCAAGCAGGCAAGCGAGCCGAACGGAAGAATCTGAAGATCGCCGGGGGTTTGATGAGCCGCCACTATAAGCCGCTGGAAGAAGCCGTGAGCAAGCTGCATGACGGAATCGCCGGCGAGGTCATCACCTGCTGGGCGTATCGGGAGCATGCCCCGGTCGGCTTCACTCCGAAGCGGCCCGGCATGAATGAGCTCGCCCACCAGATACAAAACTATAGCAACTTCACCTGGCTGAACGGCAGCTTCATCTTAGATTGGCTGATCCATAACCTCGACGTGTGCTGCTGGTGCAAGGACGCCTGGCCGGTATCGGCTCAGGGCCAGGGCGGCCGGCAAGTCCGGACCCAGCCCGATCAGTTGTTCCACCATTATTCGGTGGAGTATTCCTTCCCCGACGGTACTCTGCTTCATGCCCAGGGCCGGCATATGGATAACTGCTGGGGCTTTTTCGGCGACGTGATCCACGGGGCGACCGGCTCGGCCGTCCTCGGCGAAGGGATTTCGGAACCCTATATTTTCAAAGGCCACAACCAAACATCCGAGAATATGATCTGGCAGTATGATGGTCCGAAATGCTTCCAATATCAAGTGGAACACGACCTGCTGTTCGAGGCCATTCGCAAGAACAAACCCTACAACGAGACCGAACGCTCCGCCTATGCCGCCATGACGGGTATCCTCGGACGCATGGCCGCCGAGTCGGGTAAGCTGGTCACGTGGGAACAGGCGATGGCTTCAGATCTGGAGCTGGCGCCGGGCCTCGACGATTGTACGATGGACTCCGATCCGCCGGTCAAACCCGACGCTAAAGGAAAATACCCGGTTGCGATGCCCGGACAGACCAAGGCGCTATAAAACAGAAATGATCGTTCGTAGTGACGCCGTAAGGCGTTCTCTTGAAATGCCCTTACGGGCACACTACTAACGATAATGGTTGCTAAACACCCGGGTTTTGCCGGAGGAACGCACGGCATGTCCGGCGTCGCGGTGCTTGAGAAACCAATTGTGGTGCACTTCACATTTCTCCTGCGGGACGCCTCGAATGACGATGGGAGTCTGTGGAGCCCGAAACGTATTGTTATAGATTTCGATTGATGTCCCTGCGATATCCGTGCCGTCCTTGCGATCGCGACCTCCGTGCATGTCAAAACAGTGGCTGAGTGATACACCAAGTTCGACGTTGTGCCGCGCCACATAACTGTTGCCGGGCCGGCCCGTGCCCGCGATCGAATGGCGATTCCAATCGAACAAGTTATATTCGATCAGCGACGAGGCCGTATTGTGGGATACGCCGTATCCGAGTCCCTGGTACTGACAATGGTGGATAGAGTTATGATGGATGTGGTGCCCGCCGGCGGTCATCAAATAGACGCCCGCGTGAGAGAAGCCGGATATCTCACAGTTATCTACTTCCAAACGAGGGTACCGGGTCGTGATACCATTTGACGTGGGCAGCTTGTAGTAGTATTTATGCCCGTCGCCGCCTTTACCAAACGAGCGACGATGATGGTCAAGATAGCGCTTGGCATTCGGCCCGCGGAGTCGCAAACCCGTGATGCGGACGTCCGGTCCCATGGCCCGGATCATGACCGGCGTCTTCAGCGCATCGCTGGTGAGAAGCGCCCCTTTGGAGCCGTTATGCCCGCGATCCCCGGCCAGCGTGACGCCCTCGGGAACTTCGAGAACGAGCTGTTCGATGTAGATGCGGGCGGTCAGATCGATCTGTGTTTCGTCAGGGATAAAGACTGTCTGCCCCGCCTTTGCTTTGGATAGCGCATCCAGCAGACTATCCAGGTCTCTGACGGTATAATCGCCCTTCGTGACGATGTTCACATAGCCGTCCCCGCCGCCGATCGGCCCGCGCTCGTCGGCTTTGGCGCCGTAAACGACGCCATCTCTTTCCACCCATGTCGGCTCATCAGCAAGAGTAAATGATGGTGTGATATATAGTAGTGTAAGTACGATCAGGAGATGTTTCATCCGTTTTTCACCTTATTACTTAAGAGCATCCATCGCCCGACTGACGATCTGCTTGATCTCATCGTCGATGTTCTCAGTAAACGGCGCGGGCAGGAAATAGGCATGTTGTGACGTCAAAACTTCATACCCCCCTTCCCGAACGATTCGCTTGTCCGGAATGTACGAACCCGTGCTGTTCGCATAGCCAATCACCATGGCCTGCTCGGTGGGCGCCATCGCGCGGAGCATCGGTCCCCAGGGACTACAAATCTCCCCCTCCATGCCGAAGATCATCAGCCGATTACCGAGCTTCCAGACCTGTACATCGTAACGAAAGCTCTCGCTGGAAACGGGCAATGCCAGCATTTGCCTCGCCGCCCAGGTTTGCCAGCTTCTCTTTTGCCCCGGTTCCGGATAGGCCCGTCGTTCGATTTCCTCCCGCGGCCAACGCTCGCCATAGCTAATGGGCCCGGTCTTTAGCGCGCAGGTTAACTGCGAACTCAGCGGGATCATCTGTCCGGTTTCCAAATGTGTCAGGACAGCCTGACCCAGCTTCTCACCCGCGGCTTTCGCCCGCTCCGGAGCGTTGGAAAAGACCAGTTGGCCGGTTTCGGGATCCTTGTGGACAACCTTGGCATCTCCCCCGCAACCCTGGACAAATACGGCTTTTGTGTCGGACAGCTCACTGACCAGACGATCCCGCATCGCGCCGGGATAGTCGGGACTCCACTTCTCGATCGTACCGGAACTGGTCGGGTGGCAGGCATGGCCGACCAATACAAGTTGCGACGGTTTCGCTTTCCTCCTAATGCGGAAGATCGGCGTATGCCCATCGAACGAACCTTCTCTGTATGGCCCCCAGGTAATCTTTCCATCGACTGGAAGCCGGCGATTGCAGCCGATGCCTCGAAAATCCATACAGCCATACCCGATTGTCGCCGGGGATAAGGTCTTAATCGCCGCATCGACCGCAGCCAGAATCTTCTCTTCCAACAATCCCATGTACCACACATTCGGCGCCCCGATGCCGTAACTCATGTGAAACCTGACCGCCGGCCCCCAATGCGTGTGCGAGGCGGAGAACATGATGTTTTCCGCCAGGATGCGATGTGTGTGATGGATTGTACGC
>Ga0272442_10010363_pt1 | contig 11499 bp, 8 predicted proteins | sample SSMForm2O_FD_200262 | JGI IMG/M metagenome (GOLD analysis project Ga0272442, IMG submission 200262) | Marine sediment archaeal communities from Little Sippewissett salt marsh, Falmouth, MA, United States - SSM-Form-2O | ecosystem: Environmental > Aquatic > Marine > Wetlands > Sediment ...
GGCGTGCGCTTCTTGAAACGGTGGCTCACGGACGAACGCCTCTAAACGGGCTTTTCGCCACTCTTCATCTCTATCTTCATCTCCATCTCCATCTTCATCTTCCCGTTTGCTCTGCCCTGACCAAACACCCGACGCCGTGCGGTCCGATCTCGGTCGCGACCCTATCCAAGGGGCCGTCGTTGGCGCACTGGGCCGGCCGGTCGTGCCAGGCGTCGTGCCAGATCCATCCCTCCCGGTGCGGTGCTTCGAGCACCGGGCCGCGCACGCTCCGGTGGCGCGCGTTGTACAGCGTCCAGACCTCCTTGCCGTCGGCCGGGAAGTAATTGGCCCAGACGCCGCCCACGAGCGTGGACACGAGCGGCACGCATTCGAGGCTGGTGAAGGCTTCGCGATGGCGGCGTAGAATGGCGTGGCATTTGCGGATCACGGCCAGCGTGTCCGGCGTGAACCATTCGTCGGCCGGTCCCTCGAGCCACAGGCCCTCGCCGTTGAAGAAGGTCCAGCGAACGCCCGTGGCCCACGAGCCGGTGGGCTTGTCGCAGACGAGGATCTCGAAGGTCTTGAAGTCAGGCACGGCGAAGCGGAACAGGCTGATGGGAACGGCGGCACGGCGCGCGTGACACTGGTTCATCTCGTAGGTGAACGAGCCGTCCTGGTATTGGCTCGTCACGTCGCAAGGCGACTCCTCGGTATAGACGGCCACGCCGGGCTTGGCCTGGTCGAGTGCCCGTCGGATGGCCTTGGTGGTTTTGAGTTCGGTGAGGACCGGGTAGCTTGGCACGGGGTGGCCGTGGTCGGGGCTGTAGCAGTCCTTGTCGCTCCCTGTGAATCCGAACTGGTCGATGTACATGCCGTCCACATCGAGCTCGGAGACCTTGGCCGCGTAGGTCTTGGACTGGACCTCGCGCCAGGTTTCGACGCCGGGGCACATGAAGATCTCGGAGCTGTTGGGCCAGCGGGCGCCCTGGCCGTCTGGCCGGCGGAGTTGCCACTGGGGGCCGTGGGCGCGCCCCAGCTTGCCGCGCTCGTCGAGCAGGTAGCCTTCGATGTAGAGCCCGACCGGCGTCCCGCGTTCGCGCACGCCGGCGATGGCGTCGTGCAGGTGCTGTCGCCCGCCTTGGATGAAGTCGTAGGGGCTGTAGTCGCCCACGCGGCCGTAGATGCGGCCGTGGGGGCCGCAGTTGCCCCAGTCGAACAGGTGCAGGTACTCGAGGCCGCCGAAGTGCTCGCGGGCTTCGTCCAGCGCCCGGGGCAGATCGATGGCGCCGCTTTGCGGATCGTAGAGCGGGTCGAGCCAGTGCAGGAAACGCTGGCGGAAGTTGAAGGCTTCGCGGAACCACGCCTTGCGGGGCGCGGCCGGGCGATACCAGGTTGCGAGCCAGCCGCGGTAGTCCTCGAGGGCCGCGTGCCAATCGCCGTCGGCCACGGCGACCACCGTGTCGGCCAACGGCCGCGTCTCGCCTGGGGCAAGGGAACGCTCGGGATAGCCGATGGCCATAAACATCCCGTCGGCGCCCTTGCGCAGCACGTAGGTGCGTTCGATGCACGTCGTGTCCTCCGTGCGCAGGTAGAGGCCCTGGCCCGCGGCCGGGTCGACGGTCGCTATGAACTGAACGCCGAACAGGCCGCCGTAGCGGGCGCTCCGGTCCACCTCGTCGCTTCCGATGAGGGCCGCCCGGCACGGATAGACGTACTCGTTGCTCGCGAGATCCTCGCCCAGGACGTACGGGCCGATCTGGGGGCACACCAGACCAATCGTGGGCGCGCCGTCGCCGCGGTTGACGAGGTCGCCTCGAAAACGCAAGGCCCCGGCGTCGGTCAGGCCGACCTGAACGCGGAGTTGCACGCCTGGGCACGGGACCAGGTCGTAGGCCAAGTCGAGCGCGCCGTGCGTATCGAGGTCTTCCGGCGCCGTGGCGTGGGCGAGCCGGAGTTGGTCTGCGGCTATGGGCTTGCCTTCGAGCGTTACGGCAAACCACGGGCGGGGCCGCTCAGGTAGGATCAGGTGGCGTCCGGCCATTTTGTCGTAGAGTCCCGATAGACCTCCCTCGGGCCTCGGATCGATGTGGAGGCGCAGCAGGTTGTTCTCGATGCGGACGGTACCGCCTGAGGCGGCCGCCAGGATCGTCGTCCCGGGCGCGGGGGCATGGGGCCAGCGCTTCACCGTGGGCGGCGGCCGCGATTCGCTGAATTCCGGGAACAGCGGCGCGCCTTCGGTCCGGCAGGTCAGCGCGGCTACGGCGAAGCCGCCGTGCGCGGTTGCATCGCACAGCGTGACGGACTTGAGGACCTTGGCCTCGTCGGCCGGCGCGCAGACAACCTGGGGGCCGGCCATGATCTCGAAGCGGCCGGTCGAGGCGTTGCCGGGCAGCCACTCGTCGGTTGTGCCGTCGTCGTAGGCCAACCGCAGCCGGAAGCGGTCGACGTCACCGATGCGCCGAAACGTGCCGCCACCGAACACCGGCTCGTCTTCGCCTTGCAGGACGGCCGCCAGCAGCACGAACACCTCGCCGGTGCGGGCGTTGACTGGGATGGAGAGGGCGGTCTCCGCGCCAATGCCGGTCGCGGCCAGTACCTGGTCGCCCTGGGCCAGTCGAAACGGTACGCCGAATGCGGTGATGGCGGCGTGGCCGGGCCAGTCTGCGAGCCCGAGCGCGTTCCGCACGGGCTCGAGGCCCTGGTTCAGGACGGGCGCCAGGTCGACCGGATGGAAGCCGTCGAATTGGGCGCCCACGCGATGCGGGACCGACTCGGTGAACTCGACCGGCGGGCGCTTCGACACGAGCCGGATGCCGGCCACGGTCAGCTCGGCGGGCGCCTTGGCGGCCTGGACCTGGATGGCCATCCCGTAGGCCACCGGGATACGGCGGGCGGCCTCGAGCAACGGCACGACCACGGTACGCCAGCGGCCATCGGATCGCAGGTCGAATCCGCGGACGACCTCCTCGTAGGTGGAACCATCGCCGGGCGCGCCCAGGAAACACTGGACGTAGTCGTGATATGGCCCCAAGTTCTCCGCGCGGTAGTGCATCACGAGGTAGCGGTGTCCCGCGAGCCGGAGGTCCTGGTCGAACGGCCAGTACCACTTCATCCCCAGGCCGGACGCGTCTACGCGGAACACGGTTGCGTTGTCGGCGTCGACGCGCGCCACGCCGTACGACTGCGCTGGATTGGCCAGCCAGGTCGGCTGCGCCGTCCAGAGCGCTTGCGCGAAGTCGATCTCAGCGTCCAGCAACTCCGATTCTGCGAGTTTCGGGCGGATGACTTCCGCACCGGAGGGCGGCGCTTGCGCAAAGCCGATTCGGTCAATCCACAGCTTCGCCGCGCCCGACGCGCCGGCCTGGACCTGGATCGCCACCGTGCCGACGGCGTCCCCTCGCGCGGCCGCGCGTGCGTCCACGACCACGTTATGCCATTGCCCATCGGCCACGGCGTCGCACAGGCGAATGGGACGGCACTCCTCTTCGGGCACGTCGTCGTCGATGTAAACCAGGTAGTCGTCGCCATCGCTCCGGAGCCCCTGGGCGCGGTAGCGCAGAACCAGGTAGGGGGCGTCATCCAGCGTGACGGCGCGGATGGGCCGACTCCACTTCATGCCCTTGCCCGCGGCGGGCACATCGAAGCAGACCTCCCGCCCGTCGCTCGTCACCACGGCTTCGGCGTCGGCGTTGGACAGCCAATCAGGACGCGGTTGCCAGGCGGCTGCGTCGGAGCCGTCGTCACGCCAGCCTGGGAGGTCCCCGGAAGTAATGACGTCACCCACGGCCCCGACGGTCAACAGGCCGGTGAGGCTAGACAAGATGACGGCCTGAAATATCCGCATGGTTTTCCCTCCTCGGCGAGCAAAACAGGGACTGTCCTCGCGAGTCTGCGAGCAGGGACTGTCCCTGCTTTGCGGCCACGGCACGAAAGGCCCTGCTATCACTGGCTTCTTGCCCTGTGAACGGCTACCCCAACTCGACGCGCGCGCCGCAATCTACGCGGCGATTTCGGCCCACGCCGCTCGCGCGGCCTCGACAAAGGCGCGCACGTTCTCTTCGGGCGTATCGCGAGGCACCATCTCGCCGGAGTTCATCACGTGCCCACCGTGGCGGCTGACGTTCCTCACGATGCGCTGGACTTCCGCGCGCACGGCCTCGGGCGTGCCGCGCGCCAGCACGGACAGCGGATCTACGTTGCCTGACAGACAGACTCGGCCGCCGACGATGTCGCGAGCCGCCTCGATGTCTACGCCCGGACCGACGCTCAAGATCGAGCACCCGAGGTCGGCCTGGATGTCGATCAGGGCCGGCAACTCCTCGCTGGCATGATAGATCACGATTCCGCCCGCTTCCTTGTAGGCGTCGGACACGCGCCGCGCGGGCCCCATGGCGAACTCGCGGTAAGTGTCCGGGCTGATCAGATGGCCGGACGCGTTGCAGTCGCCGAACCAGATCGCGTCCGCGCCGGCCTCGAGTTGGGCCAAGCCGAACGCGATTTGGTAGTCCTCGAAGACCGTGCAGGCTTCATGGACGAACTCGGGCCGCTCGTAGACCAGCATCAGCGTCTCGTTCATGCCGAAGGCCAACGCCGCCGAACTGAACGGCGCCGCGGTCCGCCCGGTCACGCACACCGCGTCGCCGAAGTGGTCTTTGAGCCGGCGCAGGCCCTGGAGCAGCACTTCCATGCGGCCTTCGGCGTGGTAGCCGTGCTCGCGTAGGCCCTCGAGGGCCGCGTCCGTGGCCGGGAGGTAGTCGCAGGTGGCGGGCAGGATGTCGCCGCCGCCTTTGACGCCCACGCCGAGCGGCTCGAACTCGATGCAGTCATCCGCCTGGAGCCAGGCCCAGTCGTAGTCGAAGCGCTCGACGGCCTCGATCTGCACGCGGGCCAACTCGGCCGCGTCGGCGTTATAGCGGTCGTAGCGGCTGCCACAGACGCGCACGTCCATCTCTTCACTGCAGATGAAGACCGGCAACCGCTCCGGCCGACCCATCGCCACCGCCCGCCGCACGTCGTCCAGCACGCCTGAATACGCCATGGTTTCGCACCTCCCTGCGCCGTAACACGCCCTTCGTTTCAGAGAGTATACGAAACCGGCCGGGATTCAAACTGGGCCCGGCATCAAAGATCCATCGCGGCTTCGACGAGCGCTACTACGAGCCCGGCGACCAAGACGGTCGCGCTGAGCAGCGCCAGGGGCCAGAACACGAACAGGCCGATGAGGGCGCCGATGGCGCCGGCGCCCATCATCCACGTGCAGACGCTTTGGGGCGCCGAGCTGCTTCCCGGGCAGACCCTCGAGGCTTCGATCCGCGACCGGAGCCGGGCCAGCCGCGTCACGCGGTACGTGCAGAACATCGGTAACATCTCGACCGCTCCTTTCCGGCCTTCCCATATCTGGATACCACCGACGTGGTTCTTTATTCGTCAAGTGGGGCAGCGAAATGGTGTATGATGCGCGTGGAGAAGAGGCACACCGTATGGACGTCTCGCTGTTCAGCCAGAGCCTGTTTGCCCTGCCGCTTGACGAGGCCATCGCGGCCGCAGCCAAGGCCGGATTCCCCGCCATCGAGCTGGCCTGTACGGCGCCGCACTTCGATCTCGATACCGCCCAAGGCGACGCAGACGCCGTGGCGGAGCGCATCCAACAGGCCGGGCTCGGTGTGGCGGCCCTGTCGCTGTTCAGCACGTTCACGGACGACGAGCGGGTCGAGCAGGAGATCGAGTCGGCCGAGACCTTCATCCGGCTGGCCCCACTGTTCCACACGTCCCTGGTCAAACTCACACCCGGACCGCCCGCCTCGGCCGACGCACGGGCCGGCCACTGGGCCTGGCTGGCCCACGCTATCGACGCGCTGGCGGCTACGGCCGCCGAGGTCGAGGTCCGGCTCGCGTTCGAGACCCACATGCGCCAGCTCACCGATACACTCGAGGGCGCCCGGCTCTTGCTCGAGGTGGCCGAGTCCGACACGGTCGGCCTGACGGTGGACTTCTCGAACCTGGCCTTTGCCGGCGGGGACCTCCCGGCCTGCCTCGAGGCCCTGAAGGACCGCGCGTATCACGTCCACGTGAAAAACGGCTTCATCGACGACGCCGGCGAGTGGCGTTTCGGCGCGCTCGATGAGGGGCTGACAGACTATGCCGACGTGCTGCCTCGCCTGCGCGACACAGGCTACGACGGCTATCTGTCCATCGAGTGCCTCGGGCCCGACGCGGCCGAGCGCCCGGTCGAGACCGCCCGGCGCGACCTCGCGATCCTGAAGCGCCTCCTGGCTGACGCCGGCTGGGCAACCGGGAAGTGAAGCGCTTATGACAATGACGCTCGAGGGCGGCCCCCTAATAGACGGGATCGATAAGCCCGTATCAAGACTGGCCCTAGGTACGGCCCACTACGACGACGCCCGCCGCGAGCACTGGTTCGCCGTGCTGGACGCGTTCCTCGCCCTAGGCGGCACCCTCATCGACAGCGGCCGCATCTATGGGGACAGCGAGGCCGTCATTGGCGCCTGGATGGCGGACCGAAGCGTCCGCGACCGCGTCATCGTCGTCACCAAGTGCGGCCACGGTCCAGACGCCCTGCTGCCGGACGAGGGCTTCGAGAGAGGCGTCACGCAGGAACTGGCCGCCAGCCTCGACGCACTCGATACCGGCTGCATCGACCTGTACATGCTCCATCGCGACAATCCGGCCGTGGCCGTAGGCCGCATTATGGATCGCCTGAACGCCGAAATCGACGCGGGTCGCGTGCGCGCCATCGGCGCCTCGAACTGGACCTACGACCGCGTGGACCAGGCCAACGCCTACGCCCACGAGCACGGCCTGGCCGGCTTCGCGGTCGTCAGCAACAACCTCAGTCTGGCCGCGCCTGCGGCCCCGTTCTACGAGGGCCTGGTCTCGACCGACGCCGGCGGCGAGGCCTGGCATGCGCGCACCGGCGTCCCGCTGCTGTCGTGGTCCTCCCAAGCGCGGGGCTTCTTTGCCGGGCGCTGCCCGCGTGAGGGGCTTCCGAGCATCGAGGATCCTTTCGCGCGGCGCATGGTCGAGGTGTACGGCAGCGACGCCAACTTCGAGCGCCTCCGGCGAGCCGAGGAACTCGCCCCCCGGAAAGGCGGCTACTCGGCCGTGCAGGTCGCCCTGGCCTGGCTGCTGCACAAGCCCTTTGCCGTCGTGCCTATTGTGGGCGCCCACACCGTCGAGGAAGTCCGGTCGTGCGCCGGGGCCGCGGCCCTGGAATTGACACGGGCGGAATGCGCATGGTTGAATGGCAGCGCATAGGATAGGGGAGAAGCACGCCGATGTCTGAGTATGCATACGCACCGGCGCGGAAGTGGGCGGCGTGGGCCGTCCATCTGCTGACGGCCACGGGCGCGGTGGCGGGGCTGATGGCCGTTCTGGCCACGTCCCACCACAAGTGGATCCATGCGTTCGCCTTCATGGGCCTCACGCTGTTCATCGATTCCGTGGACGGCGCGCTCGCCCGGCTGTGCGACGTCAAGAGCGTGCTGCCGCAATTCGACGGCGAGCTGTTGGACAACATCGTCGACTACTTCTGCTACGTGATCGTGCCCGCGTTTTTTCTGTACGAGTGCGGGCTGGTGCCCTACGGCTACGGCATCGTGGCCGCCATCGGCATCACCCTGGCCTCCGGCTACCAGTTCTGCCAGACCGACGCCAAGACCGACGACCATTTCTTCAAGGGCTTCCCCTCGTACTGGAACGTCGTGGTCTTCTACCTGTTCATGCTGGGCTTCCCGCCGTGGCTGAACCTGGTCATCCTGCTTGCGCTCGCCGTCGCTGTATTCATCCCGGTGCGATACCTCTACCCCAGCCGCACCCGCATCCTGCGTCCGCTGACCGTGACGTTGACCGCGATCTGGGGCGTGCTGCTGGTATCCGTCCTGTGGCGCTATCCGGACCACAACCCGGTCTGGCTCCACGCGTCCTTGCTCTACGTGGGCTACTACTTCGTCGTCAGCGGTTACTTGACGCTTCGGCGCGATTCGGCTGTGGCGTAGCGCGCGGCTGACGGGTTCCTGAACCGCAACGTCTTGGGGAGCATCCTGGTGGAAAGTGGACTGGCCCTTGCGGACTACTTGATTGTGGCCGGCTTCTTCGTCGTGATGCTCGGCATCGGCGCGTACTACGCGGGCCGGATGAAGAGCATGCGCGACTTCTTCGGCGGTGGGAGCCGTGTGCCGTGGGCCGTGTCGGGCGTGTCGCTGTACATGTCGACCTTCAGCGCGTTCACGTTCGTGGCGTATTCGGCCGTAGCGTACAAGAACGGAGTAGTCGCGATCACGATCTGGTGGTTGGTGGCGGTATGCGCGGTGGTCAGCGCGTGGTTCTTCGCCGCCCGCTGGCGGCGGGCCGCCTCGACCAGTCCCCTCGAGTTCCTCGAAACGCGCTACGGCCCCGTGTTGCGCCAGGGCTTCGCCTGGACCGGCGTTCCGCTGATCATCATCGACGACGCGCTCAAACTCTTCGTCATCGGCAAGATGGTCACGGTCAGCCTGGGCATCACCGAGCCACGCGCATTGCCTTTGGCGATCGTGGCCTGCGGCGCCATCATGCTGACGTACACGTTCTTGGGGGGCTTGTGGGCCGTGTTGGTCACGGACTTCGTCCAGTTCGTGGTGATGACGACGGCCGTGATCGTCTTGGCGCCGCTCGTGGTGGGGCGCGTCGGGGGGCTGGGGGCCTTCTTCACCCAGATGCCCAAGGAGATGTGGGCGCCCACGAGCGGGGACTACACGTGGGCCTGGATCATCGCGTTCTTCTTCGTCATGGTCTTTTCGTATGCCACGCGGTGGTCGGTCGTGCAACGCTACTATGCGGTGGGCAACGACCGGGCCGCGCGCCGCGTCGGATATACGGTCGCGGTGTTGACCTTCGTGATCTCGCCGCTCATTTTCCTGCCCGCCATGGCCGCACGCATCTACATGCCGCCCGTGGCGGACGCGAACGACGTCTATATCCTCGTGTGCAAGGACCTGCTGCCGGTCGGCATGCTCGGCATGGTCGTCGCCGCCATGTTCTCGGCCACCATGTCCATGTTGTCCAGCGACTACAACGCCGTGGCGTCCGTGCTCACGAACGACGTGTACAAGCGCTTCTTCGGCCCGAACGCGTCCGAGCGGACACTCGTGTTGGCCGGCCGGCTCGCGACGCTCGTGATAGGCGTCATCGCGCTCGGCATCGCGCTGGTCATCACGGCCGCGGCGCAAGGGCAAGACCTCGTCAAGATGATGGCCAAGCTGTTCAGCGTGCTCCTTCCCCCGATGGCCATTCCGATGATGTTCGGACTGCTGACGCGCAGGGTGTCGAATGCCGGCGGGGTAGGCGCGTTCCTGACCGGCACGGCCTGCGGCCTCCTGGCCTACGCACTGAGCTACGGCGAGGGTCTGGGCTATCTGCGCTCGATTCCCTACCTGCCGTGGATCACCTCGTTGCCCACACTCGGCGTCATGGGCCTGTTGAGCCTCGTGGCCCCCGACGCCGCGGCCAAGCGCGAGCGCATCGCAACATTCCTGGCCGGGCTGACCGGGCCTGAGTCACGCGAGAGAGGCGAAGCGGTCGAGCCCGTGGGCAAAACCAAGGCCGGCGACGCGGTCGTCGCGATCCGTGCCATCGGCCTGGCTTCGGCGGCCATGGGGCTCCTGCTGGTAGCGACGGTTCTCTTCACGGCGTCCGCACGCGAGGGCGCGCTATCCTTGGTCGTCGGACTCGTCATGATCGCGGTCGGCGCCACGGCCCGAGCCGTTGCCGCCAAGACTATGGAGAACTGAGGTGATGTCGCAGTCAACTTCGGAATTGGGTGTCGGGCTGATCGGTTCAGGATTCATGGGCGCCACCTTCGCCCGCACGGTGACCACCATGGTCGATGGCCTGCGCTTGGCGGGGGTCGCGGGGGGCACGCGCGCGCCGGGGCTCGCCGCCGAGTACGGCGTACCGTGCTTCCCCTCGTACGAGGACCTGGTGGCCAGCGCGGACGTGGACTTGGTCTGCGTGGGCACGCCACACGCCTGCCATGGCGAACAGGCCCTTGCCGCCGCACGCGCCGGCAAACACGTGCTCATCGACAAGCCGATGGCCTGCACGGTCGAGGATTGCGACGCCATTCTCGACGCGTGCCAGTCGAGCGGCGTGAAATGCTCGGTCAACTTCACGCAACGCAACCGCATCGGCTTCGCCAAAGGCAAGGAGCTGATCGATTCCGGCCGGATGGGGCGCGTACTCGAGATCCGCACCTACCAGATCGTGCCCGATGGAATGCACGCCGTGCCGAAGTGGCAGATGGACCGTGAGAACATCGGACTCCTGTTCGGCCACGGCATCCACAACATCGACGGCGTGCGCGCGCTCACGGGCCAGGAGATCCGCTCCGTGTTCGCCAAGTGCCGCACGCTCACAGGCGCGCCGGTCGAGGGCACCTCGGACGTGCTGCTGACCATGGCAGACGGCGGCGTGCACTACGTGTTCTGCTCATTCGAAGTGCACAAACCAGGATTCCCGAGGAGCCAAGTCTGCGCGCGCATTGTGTGCGAGAACGGCCTCATCGACATGGATCCCTACGACGAGACGCGCGTGTCCTACGACGGCGGCGAATGGGAGACCCTGGCGGTCCAGCCGCCTATCGACTGGGCCGGCGGCGGCTTCCTGGATCCGAACCGGCTCGAGAGCTACGCCGGGCTTATTCAGGACCTCGTGGACGCCATACGTGACGACCGCCAGCCGAACGTGACCGGCTGGGACGGCCGCCAGGCCGTGGCTGCGGCCCTGGCCGCCTACGAGTCCAGCCGGACGGGCAAAGAGATCCTGCTTGCCTGAGCCGCACGTCTCACCCGTCCACCCGTGCACCCGTCCACTCTGTCCACTCCGTCCAGCCGGTAGCAAGGAACGACAAGGTGGACGGAGTGGACAGAATGGACACATTGCCTGTCCGCGACGAACTGACAAAGGGCGCAACTGGGCCTGAACGGTTGCGAAACGGCTGGTGCTTTCTTAGGAGCGAAGGAAAGCACTTCCGCGGGACGGTGCTACGGTTTGAGCAGGACTTTGATGGAATCGCCGGGATGTTCGACGGCCTCGAGCCCTTTCTCGAATTCACCGAGCGGGAAGTGGTGGGTGACTATCGGCTCGATGCGGATGAGGCCGCGCTCGATGTAGTCGATGGCCGTCGGAAAGGCGTACGGACCCAAGTGCGCGCCGTGGATGTTCAGTTCTTTGCCGTCGCCGATGATGGTCCAATCCGCCAGGCTCGATTCGCGCATGACGCTGAACTCGACGAAGGTGCCCGCCTTGCGGATCATGTGCAGCGCCGGCGTGACGGCCTCGTGGTTGCCGGTCGCTTCGATGAGCACGTCGCAGCCGTAGCCGTCCGTGAGGTCGCGAATCTGCTGGACCACGCCGACCTTGTTCGCATTGAAGGTAAGGTCCGCGCCGAACTGCTTGGCCAGCTCGAGCCGCGAGTCGATGAGGTCCAAGGCGATGAGGAGCCCTGGGTTCTTGAGCCGCTCCGCC
>Ga0272442_10010365_pt1 | contig 11499 bp, 4 predicted proteins | sample SSMForm2O_FD_200262 | JGI IMG/M metagenome (GOLD analysis project Ga0272442, IMG submission 200262) | Marine sediment archaeal communities from Little Sippewissett salt marsh, Falmouth, MA, United States - SSM-Form-2O | ecosystem: Environmental > Aquatic > Marine > Wetlands > Sediment ...
GCTCGTCACGGCGCAGAAGATCCTCTCCTGTGTGTACCGGCTCGACGAGCGGTACGGTGCCGACTACACCGCGGCGGTCCTTACGGGCTCGCAGGAACAGCGAATTCTCGAGGGGCGCCACGACGAGCTGTCGACATACGGCCTGCTGTCCGATCGCAGCCGCCGGCTCGTTCGCGATTGGATCGAGCAGCTCATCGGGCAGGGGTATCTCGAGAAGCGCGGGGAGTACAACCTGCTGAAGATCACCGAGCGGGGATGGCGGGCGATCCGCGGCGGCGAGACGCCGCGGCTGCTGAAGCCGGCCGAGCGCGTCCGGCGTGCCGCCGTTGCCGACTCGTGGGAGGGCGTCCACCGGGGGCTGTTCGACACGCTGCGGATCGTTCGGCGTGAGATCGCGAAGGAGAAGGGCGTTCCGGCGTACATCGTCTTCGGCGATGCGGCGCTTCGGGACATGGCCCGCCGCCGGCCGTCGACGGTGGACGGCTTCCTCGCGGTCAGCGGGGTCGGCCAAGTGAAGGCGCAGCAGTACGGCGAACGATTCGTCGCGACGATTCGCGAGTACGCCCGTGCCCACGATGTCGAACTCGATGTCGATCCGACCGTTCGAGCGGCGCCCAAACCGAGCCGAAGGCGCCGCCGCCGGGCAAGGAGCACGGTCGACGTGAAACGAGGGCTCGCGTTCGAGCGGTTCGAGCGGGGAGAGTCGATCGCCGACGTCGCCGCCGCGCTCGAGGCGGCGACCTCCGTCGCGCTGAAATACCTGCTCGACTATGTCGCCGATCGCGGCCTGACGTCTCCGGAGCCGTGGGTCGACGGGGCGCGGTTCGAACGGGTCGCCGCTGCGGCGGCCGAGGCCGGCATCGCGCGTCCGATGCGGATCCTGAAGACGCTGGGCGACGACATCGAATACGACGAGGTCCAGATCGCGATCGCCTGTCTGAAGAACGCCGACTGAATTGCGAAGACCCCGGCCGTCCGCTGCCCCTCCGGAGTCCCGGCGTATACTGGGGGCTGCGCGAACGGGAAACCGATCGAAGCTTGATGTGTACGTCCGATGTGCGAAGACGATCCGGTGTGCTGCGTATGGCTGTATTGCGGAAAGGGAGGGTACCGGGATGAAGAGGACTGCTTGGTTGGTGCTGCTATCGATGGTCGTGGTGTCGTTTGGCGCGTGGGCCCAGTGCAACTGCTACGGACCGGACGCACCGGCTTGTTTCATGACGTTCCAGTCGAACGAGACGATCGAATTCACGCTGATCGCCCCGGTCGACTACTTCGTCTGTCACAACACCAGCGTCTCGCCGAGCATCTGGGGATGGCGGGTCGAGGCCGCGGACGGTGACGTCGTGCGTACGGTCCTGTTCGAGGACGGTCCGATCAGTCGCCGAATCCCGATGGAGTGGGATCTGTACGACGATGCCGGGTACCTCGTCGACCCCGGTTTCTACACGATCGTCGTCATGTCGACCGACGGCGAGGTCACGTATCCGGTCCGCATCCTCGAGCGTTGCCGCCCCTGCTCCGGCTGCTGGTGCTGGTGCAACGTGCCGGCCGGCTGTGACGTCCCGTGTTGCATCCCATTCGGCGAACTGTACCTGTCGCTCGCCATAGGAGAGACGCGGCCTTGCTACGGCCTGTCGATCTCGTGGCATTTCCACTTCGAGTACGAGTGCTCCGAGCCGTAGACGACGGGATCGAGTCCATTTCGATCAGGCGCCGGCCGTCTCTCGCGGGATGGCCGGCGTTTGTATCTGTAGTAGATAGATGCTAACGTAGTTCTAGTAGAACCGGGCCGGGCGTCGCATCTGCACGGCCGTTCGCCGCAACGAATATCTCTTGCACCATCCCCTCCTCCTCGATCGACGGCCGTCCGGCGGACTGCTCCGCGTCGCACGATCGCGAGTCCGCGCCTCGGCTGAGGTGACGGGCATCGTCCCGTGGATCCCTGAGGAGGTGGTTGCGATGGCGCGTAGGGCTGCGGTGATCGCAGGAATCGTCGTACTGGTGTTGGTCGCGGTCGGCCTGATGCAGGCCGCGCAGGTTCGAAGCCCGCTGAAGGCGGTTGCGACACGGTTTCAAGGGTACTACCTCTCCGGCAATTTTGAGTCCCGCGAGGCGGTGTTCGAGGCACGGGGCGGCACGCGAGAGGGCAGCGTCTTCGGCACGATTGGGTTTCGAGTCGTCCCCGGCGAGAAGGAGACGCTCCGGCTGGAGCTGCAGACGCTGAACCTGGTCAGCGAAGGATTCAAGACGGACCAGGGAGCGACGGGCACGATCGGTCTGTCATTGGCCGGTGCGGTCGGTGAAGTCGAGTACAGCGCGCGGACCGGGGAAATCCATGCGCCCCTCGTGGGCCGGCTGCACTACGAGCTGATCGATCGGATCCGGGGGTATCGACAGCAGGAGTGCAAGGGAGAGTGCGACGAGTTCGAGTCGTACGAGGAGACGATGCGGGGCGAACTCGTCGGGCGATTCCGCGAGCCGTTGAAGACCGCAGAAGAGGGCAAGGCGGCGCTCGAGATGGAGATCCGCTACGAGCTGTCCGACGAGATCCTCGGCATGATCTATCGGATCCATGTCATCCTCGTTGTCGTCGTCGACTGGTCGATCTTTCAACCGGCCGACGTGTTGCGCATCCAGCCGGTCTTCGTCGGCACGGGACCGTCGGATCCGAACGCGTCGGGCACGGCGTTCAACACGCTGATGAACTACGCGAAGGACATGTGGAACCGGTGCGGCACGGTGCGCTGCATTCAGTTCGTCGTGAACGACCCGATCTACGTCAACAACAACGCCTACAAGACGCTGGACAACGATAGCGAGGCGATTGCGTTCATGGGGACGGTGAACGTCGCCAACGCCGTCGAGGTATTCGTCGCGCGAGACATGTCGACCGGCCTCGCCTGCAGCTGGGGCGGCGGTGCCTGCTTCTCCGGCGGCACCGCATCGTCGAAGGTCGTCAGCTGCGACCAGCAGATGGCGGTGCCGTGTCCGTGTCCGCCAGCGTGCACCGGGTACTGCCCGTGCGGTTCGTGCCTGTGCGGTGCGATCAACCCGTACCATCTGGCGCACGAACTCGGTCATGCGCTCGACCTGCCGCACCCTGCCGGTTCCTGGTCGACGAGCACACCGACGTCGGTGATGGAACCGAGCGGGTTCTGTTGTGACAACCCGAACCTTCAGAGTGCGAAGAACTGCCGCAACGCGGCGAATCCGCTGTTGTATTCGTCGCTCGGCATCTGTTCGGGGAGTCCGGACATCAACGACTGAGACGGCACGGGGAGGCCCGAGCCGCGTGACCAACGCAGCACGCGCTTCGAGCGTTCCACGGACCTCCCCGTCGCTGTCCGCCGGGCGACCTACGGCTTCGTGCCGAGGGCACCATCCAAGCCCGGGACGAAGTCCGACCCGGCTCGAACCTCCGCCGTCGAGCCGGCGAACGCGTTGCCGAACGGCTCGGCCCGACCGCCGAGCACCGGTGCGAGGAACGCCTCGGCGATCGCGAAGAATGCGAGCCGGTTCTCCGGCCGCGCGAAGCCGTGCCCTTCATCCGGAAACAGCACGTACGACACCGGGATGCCGCGCTGCTGCATCGCGGCGACGATCTGATCGGACTCGGCCTGCTTCACCCGCGGATCGTTGGCGCCTTGGGCGATCAGCAGCGGACGACGGATCCGATCGACCCGCGACAGCGGCGACACCTCGAGCAGCGCCGCGCGTCCCTCGTCGGTGGACGGATCGCCGACCCGTTGCGTCAGAAGCGGCAGGATCGGTATCCAGTACGGCGGGACGTTCTCGATCAGCGTGATCAGGCTCGACGGCCCGACGATGTCGACGCCGCAAGCGAACGTCTCCGGCGTGAACGTCAAGCCGACGAGCGTCGCGTAGCCTCCGTAGCTTCCGCCCGAGATTGCGACCCGATCCGGATCGGCGATCCCCTCGGCCACGGCCCAGTCGACCGCATCGATCAGATCCTGGTGCATCTTCTTTGCCCACTGGCGATCGCCGGCGTTGACGAACGCCTTCCCGAAGCCGGTCGAGCCGCGGAAGTTCACGCTCAACACGGCGTAGCCGCGGTTTGCGAACCACTGATGGAACGGGTTGTAGCCCCACGTATCCCGTCCCCATGGCCCGCCGTGGACCCAGAGCACCATCGGCAAGGGCGCATCGGGCACGCCGTTGCCGTCCGGGTCGGAACCGGCCGGAAGCGACAGGTAGCTGACCAGCTCGAGTCCGTCCGATGCCCGCAACACGCGGGGATGCATCGGTGCGAGCGGCAGGCCGGCCAGTGCGTCGATCCCGTGGAACAGGAACCGAAGCTCCCCACTCGATCGATCGTAGACGAAGTAGCGGATTGGGCCGCGATCGATGCTGTCGGTCACGATCCAGCGGCGATCGTCAAGGCTGCGACTGACTACGTTCAGATCCCCGTCGGCCGCGGCCTCGAGGCGTTCGAGATCGGCGCGAAGCGTCTCGTCGATCAGGTGCCATCGACGTCGGGTGTGGTCGAAGCCGACGGCCTGGATCTCCAGTGTCTCCGGATGGATCCAGAAGTCGCCTGCGTCGATCCGCTCGTTCTCGGCCAACACGCGAACCTCCCGCGACGAGAGGTCCCAGGCGACGAGTGCTGCGGTGTTCCGGCCGCGACTGTCGCGCATGTGGAGCGTTCGTCCGTCGGCGGAGAGGCCGATCGCATCGGTCGTGAGCGCATCCTCCGGCGGGACTTCGGCGAACGGAACCCAGCGCTCCCCGTCTCGCTCGAGGATCTCGACGGCCCCCTGCGGCGTCATGCGAACGGCGAACCGGACCGCGTACGATTCATCGGTCAGGAATCCGGCGAATCCGTCGTTCTCGAGAGCAAGCGCCCGCTTCCCGCTCGGGATGTCGACACGATAGACGTCATGGAGCCGCGGATCGCGGTCGTTCAGCGCGATCAGGATCTCGTTCGGGAAGCGCGAGCTGACGTGCTGGAGCTGGGCTTGCACGCCCGTCTCCGGCGTCAGATCGGTGACGGCGCCGCTCTCCAGCGCGGCGCAGTAGGCGCGCCAGTTCTCGTCGCCGCCGGCATCCTGAAGGTACAGGATGTGCTCGTTCGTGTGCGCCCACTGAAAGATTCGGATGCCGCGATTCGTGTCGTTCGTGACGGGTCTCGCGTCCTCCGGTGCGTCGATCGGTGCGACCCACACGTTCAGGACGCCGTCGCGCGGTGCGAGCCATGCCAGGCGCTCGCCGTCGGGACTGATTCGGACCGCGGCGCGGTCGGGATTGCCGAACAGAACGGAACGGGGGATCAACTCGGCCTGCTTCATCTGGGACCTCCTCGGTCATGGGCGTGCCCGCAGATCTGAGACGGGACACGGAACCTTTCCCTGTCAGTATCTTTCATGTGAACCTGCGGTTCATCCTCAAACCGATTCGATACGAGGAGGGGCGTCGCTGCGCGCTTGAAACGACACGCTCGCCGTGGGATCCTGCTTGAGGTGCCGATGGCGAGCGTGCCGTCGCGAGACAGCCGAGGGAGGATCATGAGGGAACGAAGGCGTGGCGGAATCCCGATCGCTGTCGGCGCGCTCGCCGTCTTGGGGATTTGCGTGGCGATCGTCGCGGCGCAGGACAAGACGCAACGGCCGTGGGGCGACGGATCGTCCGCAGATCCCATCGTGAGCCAAGGCGTCGCATCGATCGGCGCCGATGCGTGGCATCGGGCTGGCTTGGACGGAAGCGGTGTCACGGTCGCGGTCTGGGACTTCGGCTTTGGTGGCTACAAGGCATGGCTCGGTCGGGAACTGCCGCCGGCCGATCGCGTCGTGACGCGAGGGTTCGGCCTCCCCGTGACCGGCGACCCGCGCGAGGATCCGGAGGATGCGGCGCACGGCACCGCGATCGCCGAACTCGTTCACGACGTCGCGCCCGGGGCGATGCTGTACCTGATCGCGACCGATACCGACGACGACGCGATCGAAGCGCTCGAATGGATGATCGACGAGTCGGTCGACATCGTCGTCGCGTCGATCTCGGTCGAGGACTACTGCATCGACGTCGGCGCGAGCCGCTACGAGCCGGTTCTCGAGCGGATGCGCGACGCCGGAATCCTCGTCGTCGTCGCGGCCGGCAACGAGGGGCTGTCGCACTGGCAAGGACCGTTCGTCGACACGGACGGCGATGGGCTGCACGAGTTCGCGCCCGGCGACGAGGGACTCGAGGTCGAGCTGTACCGAGGCGAGTCGATCGACGTCATCCTGCAGTGGGACGACCCGTGTCGCCCATCGAAGAACGACTTCATCCTGCGGGCGGTCGACCGCCGCGGTCGGATCGTCGCCGAAGGCGACTACGACAATGCACTCGACGGCCCGTACGAGGACCTCTATGCCGAGGCGCGGTGGGACGGCACGTACACGATCGAGGTCGAGCGGTACTCCGGCGACGGCGACGCGTTCCTCGACCTCGTCTGGTCGAACGGCCCCGAGTTCGAGTACGCGATGCGCGAGGGAAGCGTCAGCTATTTCCAGCCGACCGTTTCGCCGTATGTGATGACGGTGGGAGCGGTCAACTGGAAGACGTTCGAATTGGAGTCGACAAGCTCCGGCGGACCGACGAAGGACGGGCGAATCAAGCCCGACCTCGTCGCGCCGACCTGCGTCGTCACTGCGGCCTACGGAGGGCGGCCGTCGGAGTACATCGAATACACCTGTGGCTTCGAGGGCACCTCCGCCGCGGCGCCCCACGCCGCCGGCGCTGCCGCGCTGGTGAAGCAGGCCTTCCCGCAGTTCACCGCGGACGAGCTGCAAGCCTTTCTGGAGCAGCATGCAGTCGACATGGGCGTTCCCGGCAAGGACAACGTGTACGGGGCCGGACGACTGTGGCTCCCGGAGCCTCCCGGCTGACGCCGGTCTCCTGCTTCCGATACGTCACCAGACGACGGAAAGGGCGTTTTTCCGGCCACCGTTTCCGTCGCCTGCCCCCTACCCCCTACCCCCTACCCTCTACTCCCTACCCCCTACCCCCTACCCCCTACCCCCTACCCCTTCCCCCTACTCCTTCCCCCCAACCCCCAGAACGGCCAGCCGTGCATCTGCGCCGGGCCCAGGATGAACGAGGAGGAAACGATGATGTCGCAGAGCCACACAATCTGACAGCTTTCCAATATGATATGCTTGTTATATAGTCTAATGTCCGCGCTGTGACGGTGGAGGTCCTGGAGCCTCCGCAGCAGTCGATCCGCGGGCGGGGAGGTGGCACTGTGCGGGGACGACGTGGTGGTGGGCGTGGTTTGGGCGGATCTGGATGGGGCACTTGTGCTCTACTGGTTCTGATTGCGGTCGTGCTATCTGGAGTCCCTGCCTTGGGAGGGCCGACGCTGACGTCGGTTCACATCCAATCGAGCAACTTCCGCACCGAATGGGTGACGGTCGGTGACACGATCACGCTGACCTTCACCGGATCGGAGGATCTGCAGAATGTCTCGGTGACGATCGCGACCCACGCGGTGACGCCGACCGGCGGACCGGCGAGTTGGACTGCGACGTACACCATGCAGGCATCGGACTCCGAAGGCACTGTACCGTTTACGATCGACTTCGAGAACCTATCCGGCGATCCCGGGCCCACGGTCTCCGCGACCACCGATGAGAGCCAAGTCACGTTCGACCAAACGGCACCGAGCGCGCCGTCGATGCCCGATCTGATGCCGTTGTCGGACACGGGGAAATCGGACATCGACGATGTCACGAATACCGGCACACCGCTGTTTTCAGGAACTGCGGATGCCGATGCCACGGAGGTCCTGCTGTACAGGGATGGGGGATGGGAGCGGACCGACCTCGTGACGGGAGGGACCTGGCAGGTCGGTGTGAACGCAGCGCTGTCCGACGGGACGTACAGCATGACGGCACGAGTCGCCGACCTGGCGGGGAACCTCAGCGACGCCTCCGATGCCTTGTCGGTCATCATCGATCGGACCGCTCCGGCCGGGTCCGGCGTGGATCTCGACGCGGGAAGCGATACGGGGAAGTCGGATTCTGACAACATCACCCGCGGCGAGAACCCGGTCTTCTCGGGCCTTGCGACCGACAGTGGGACGAGCGCTTCGGGGGTCTGGAAGGTTGAACTCTGGTCGGATGACGGCAAGACGGGCAGCGATGCGGACGGTACCTACTACAGCGTGGCGCTCTCCACCCTGGATGAGGGATTCCGCACGGTGTCGGGGCGTGTGCACGACGTCGCCGGCAATACGTACGATCTCGGCGACTGCTCGATGCTGGTCGATCGGACGGAACCGACGGGCACGACGCCGGACCTTGCTGCGGGAAGCGACACGGGTGACTCCAACATCGACAACATCACCGATGGGATCGCACCGCGGTTCACCGGAACCGCGAGCGATCCGGCGGTTGCCGGCGTATCGTCGGGCGTCTGGAAGGTCGAGGTTGTGAGCGACGACGCCACGTCGGCGACGGACAGCGACGGTACCTACTACGATGTGACCCTGGGAACGTTGTCCGAGGGGAGTCGCGAGGTTTCGGCGACGGTGACCGACGTCGCGGGGAACACCCACACCACCTCGGCGCTCTCCGTCACGGCCGACCGGACCGCGCCGGCCGCGCCGTCGACTCCCGACCTGACTACGGCCTCCGACGCCGGCCAGTCGAACAGCGATGACATCACGAACGAAGATCGCCCGATGTTCGAGGGGACGGCAGCGGCGGATGCCACGCAGGCCCTCCTGTTCGTCGACGGGGGCTGGGAGAGCACGGAACTGGTGTCCGACGGCGAGTGGCTGGTGGGCGTCGGCCTGCCGCTTTCTGACGGGACCTACGGATTCACGGCGAAGGTCACCGACGCGGCAGGCAACCTGAGCGTCGCGTCCGGCGGGCTGTCGGTGACGATCGATACAACGGCACCGGGCCTCAGCAACCCGGATCTGTCAGACGCCAGCGATACGGGGAAGTCGAATACCGATGGCATCACGAAGGCGGTGGCTCCGCTGTTCACCGGGCTTGCGTCCGACGGGGAGTCCGGCCTGTGGAAGGTCGTGATCTCGGGTGACGATGGGACGTCCGCGACGGACGATGAGAGCACCTACTACAGCGCATCGCTTGCGCTGACGGAGGGGTTCCGAACGGTGTCCGCGATGGCGTATGACGTCGCGGGCAACACGAAGACGTCGGGGGATCTGTCGGTGTGGGTGGACCGGAGCGCGCCGACCGGGTCCGTCCCCGATCTGGCCGCGGCGAGCGATACCGGCCAGTCGAATGTGGACGATCTCACCCAGGGGACCACGCCCCAGTTCGTCGGGACCGCCGGGGACGGAGCGTCCGGCGTGTGGAAGGTCGTCGTCTCGAGCGATGATGGGAAGTCGGGCACCGACGACGATGGGACGTACTACGCTGTAACCCTTGCCACGCTGAACGAGGGGAACCGGTCGATCGCGGCGACGGTGCATGACGTCGCCGGGAACACGTATGGCACCGGAGCCCTGGGTATCGCGGTCGACCGGACGGCGTCGATGCCGAAGATCGCCGTCAGTCAGACGGTCATCAACGATGCCGTCGCTTCCGCGGGCAGCTTTACCGTGACGGTGACGTTCGGAGAAGCCATGGATCCCGCGGCGACGCCGACCCTCGTCTTCGATCCAACCCTTGGGGTGACGACCGGAGCGGCACCGACGCTGAGCGGTCCCGCCGGCAATTGGGACGCAAGCGACACGTACACTGTGACCTATTCCGTCGCCGATCAGGACGCGACGATCGATCCGGTGACGATCGACGTGACCGACGCGGTGGACGCCGCCGGCAACGCACAACAGGATTACCTTCCCGAGAACGAGTTCTCGATCGACACGGGGAATCCAAGCCCGGTCGAGATCGGGATGAGCCATTGGGACGAGGGCTTCTTCCGGCATGTGATCCGGGAGAGCGATGCCGGCGGGCAGTTCGAGATCGACATGCGCTACGACGAGTCGCTCGATCCAAGCAACGAGCCGACGATCACGTTCTCACCGAGTCTTGCGGAGGCGGGGGAGACGCTCGATTTCGTGGAGTTTCGGTGGAGTGCCGAGTTCGGCGCCAACAGCCGCGTGACCGCGGTGTACAACATCATCGATGTCGACGATACCCAGATTGGGGTCGACGTGACGATCAGCGGGCTGACCGATGTCGCGGGGAACCCCATCACCAATGATGGGACGACCTACACCGATTCGATCGACGTCGATACCGCGGGACCGACCGTTCAATCGACAGCGGTGTCCGACACGCTGATCACCGATGACGACGACGGGGCGCTCTTCGAGATCGAGTTCACGTTGTCGGAGACCATCAAGTCCTACGACGATCATCTTGCCGACGGCGATCCGCTGCCGACGATCGCGTTTTCTCCCGACCTCGAGCTCTTAGGCACGCTGACCCTGCCCGACGAGGGATGGGGCAGTGCCGGCAACGTCTTCGGCGGTGCGTATACGATCGACGATGTCGATGAGACCGCACTCGGCGTCGACGCGATCGTTCACGGCATCCTCGATCTCTACGATAATCCGCTCGATCCGCATCCGACGACCTCGGCGGATGCGTTCGACGTGGACACGGAGAATCCCTCGGTCAAGAGCATCTCGGTGAACGATGCGCAGATCACCGACGCGGATACACCGGGCGACGGGACCTTCGTGGTTACGATCGAGTTCGACGAGCCGATGGACCAGCTCGTCGCTCCGACGCTGACGTTCGCGCCCACCGTCGCGACGACGCTGTGGCCGCATGGCGATGGGACTGGCTGGGCCGATGAGGGTACCTACATTGCGGTGTTCGACGTTGCCGACGGAGGCGTCGACGTCGACTCGGTGACGATCGATGTCGAGGGCGCTCAGGACGTCGTTGGCAACGGCCAGCAGAACTTCACACCCGAACATGAGTTCGAGATCGATACGCTGAATCCGTGGGTGGCGAACGTCACCGTCGACACGAACCCGGTCTACGAAGGGGATCTGACCCAGCAGGTCACGGTGACCTACAGCGAGCCGATCGACATGGCGGTCATTCCATCGATCGGCTTCAGCCACGGATCGTGGGACGAAGACGAAGACTCGCGGATCTGGGCCTCGTTTGGCACGGTGTTCATCGTGACGTATGTGCTGACCGACAACGACGAGGAGTTCTACGATTGGACTCCCGGCGTCGATGTGGTCGCGGTGGACGTAACGGGAGCGATGGACGAGGCGGGGAACGCTCAGGACGACTACGCCCCGCAGACGGAATTCGACCTGGACACGAAGTGTCCAACGATCACGTCGATTACCTCGGCAACGCCGGATGGCTACTACGGCCTCGGGGAGGCGATCGATGTGACGATCAACTTCTCCGAAGTGGCGACTCTGCTGACGGGAAGGATTGCCGTGTTGCTCGACTCGGGTGCGTCGCCTATCGGCTTCTACGCTCCGATGGGTCCAGCGGCGAGCATCTCGGAGACGTACACGGTCGGTGCGGGGGACAACTCGTGCGATCTCGA
>Ga0272442_10010367_pt1 | contig 11496 bp, 7 predicted proteins | sample SSMForm2O_FD_200262 | JGI IMG/M metagenome (GOLD analysis project Ga0272442, IMG submission 200262) | Marine sediment archaeal communities from Little Sippewissett salt marsh, Falmouth, MA, United States - SSM-Form-2O | ecosystem: Environmental > Aquatic > Marine > Wetlands > Sediment ...
CCTGACCGCTGATGATCACCCAGATGGTTTTGAGGATGATGTATATATCTAACCAGATGGACCAATTGCTGATGTAATATTCATCAAGCTCCAGGCGTTCCTTAAAGGAGGTCTCATTGCGTCCCATTACCTGCCACCAGCCAGTGATTCCTGGTTTGACTTTCAGAATGATCCGGGCGTAATCGCCCATATCGGCCTGCTCACGAGGGAGATAGCTACGCGGACCGATCAGATTCATCTCCCCTTTGATGACATTGATGAACTGAGGGATTTCATCTAAACTATAGCGTCGCAAGAACTTCCCCACCCTGGTGATGCGGGGATCATTGGATAGTTTATGATATTCTTCATACTCGGCTTTTGCTTCCGGGTCTTTTTCCAGGAGATCTTCAAGCATTTGATCAGCGTTGCAGTGCATCGTTCTGAATTTTAAACTGTCAAACAGTTTCCCGTTCAATCCTAAACGTTTTTGTTTATAGAATATTGGACCCTTTGAATCTAAGCGAACCAAAATTGATAAGACCAGGAAAATGTGTAAGGTTACCAACAATAGCACAAAGCTAAGGATCATATCCAGGATGCGCTTGATGATAATTTCTTGCTTACTTAATAAGTGATAGTAGGTTTCAATCGCTAATGGACCATGGAGATCAATCGTTCGAACCCACAAGGAGCCAAAAGGCGCAAGTTTCAGGACAAATAGAATATTTGGGAATACATCCCTCATCCAATGATAGTTGAGAGAGGAGATCTTTTCCAATGAATCTGTGAAAATGACATGCTTGATTCCTTTTTCTGCAGCCAAATTTTTTAAATCTTCTTTGGATTGGACTGGCTCTACACCAGAAATGGGTTGATTGGATTGGAACTCGGGGTCGTAGTAATAGACAGGGCGAAAACCTAAACGGCGGCTTTCAAACAGCTTTTTAATGATGGGTGTGATGTTTTCTTGTGAGCCTACGACCACCATTGGAATTCCCCACCAACTGAAACGTGAAAACCGGTTCCGAAGGTAGAAACGACCCAGAATCATAAAGAGGGCAGACAAAAACCAGGTGAGAAGAAAAATGAAACGGGAATATGCGTTTGCGATTTGCTGTAAGAACAGGAATACGCCCAGGAATACCGAAGCGAGTGATACAACATAAAGCAATTTCTGCATTTCATGGACGGAGGCTAATCCAAACCCCGGATATAATCCGTTGATCCACGCCAGGAGAATATTGAAAATAACAAAAAAGAACAGACCCGTGAAGATCAGGGACCAATTAATATCACCACCCATCAGTGGGATTAATAAAAGACGAATACTTGCTGAAAGAACCACAGCCAGGCTAATCGTGATAATATCGGTTAAAACCAGAAGCGCGATAACAACGCGGTTTCTGTTCCCTTGAATTGCCTTTCGTAATTTCTTTTCCTTCTTTTGAGGCATAATGAATACCCGTGATTAACCTTTTAGATGCTTCTTATGATAACACCGAGTAATATTTCCGTGGTATTTGAATAACATTTTAACCGCACTCAGCAGTTGATGGAAGTTCTCCTTGCTAAATATATTATTTCTTCCCCTGGCGATATGTTTGTGATACGCTTGTGCTTGGGGAACATAACAGACTTTCCAATCCTTTTGCCACATTCGACAGCATAGATCCTCATCCTCAAAATAAAGAAAAAAACGTTCATCCAGCAAGCCCACCTGGTCAAGGGCTGTTTTTCGAAGGAGCATTGCTGCCCCGGTCACCCAATCCACCTCGGTGACACCCTCAAATGTGATGTCCGTCATCAAATAGCGATTGATGACCTTTAAATGCGGCAGGATCTTGTCGAGATGTAGCGCTCGGAGGGCGAGGGCAAGAAAAGGAGCAAATCGCCGTCGGGAGGGTTGAATGGAACCATCCGGATTAAGCAGTTGAGGGGCTGCCACACCGATTTGCGGATTTAATGCCATAGCTCCGATCAGATTGGAAAGCATCCCGGGCAAACAGATCACATCCGGATTGAGGAGAAAATAGCCATCAAAATCTGTGTGATTTCTGAGCACCTGATTAATATTCGCGGCGAATCCTTTTGGGGATTCATTCTCGATCAAATGTGTTTGGGGAAAATTTTGCTCAACCCAATCCTTCACAGGTGGATCTGGCAAATTTTGAATGACAAAGATGTCTGTTTGATAATCGCCATCCAGGGTTGATAAGGATTCCATCGTTTTTTGGAACAAATCACCATGAAGGTGGTTGATGATGATTATGGCTAATCTATTCATGATTGTGCTGATCCATCAGCGGGAATAGGATGATAAGGTGGGTTGATTTAAACAAGATGTTATAAAAAACAAAAATTTCCCTGAGCCCTTCCATGCAATGAAATTTTACCATAGGGTAACTAAAGTGAGATTAATTGAAAGGTTCAGTCGGGTTTTAAGGGCGATCAGCGTTCACCGCGGACTTCTGCCTGCAACTGTTTGTAAAATTGGACCAGAAAATCGTGTCGTTCCTTCGCCAGCACTTTACCACTCTTGGTAAACATTCGGTTGCTAACCTTTTGAAGTTTGAACAGAAATTCATGGTATGAAGAATGGGGCTCCCCTGATTGTTTAATGCCTGTTTGAATGAATTGTTCTGAGGGTTCCGCATAAATCGGCTGACCAGCAAGCACACCATAAGCGATCGTGCGTGCTGCACCGATTGCCCCCAGTACATCCAGCTTATCCGCATCAAACAGAACTTCAGCCTCAACGGTTTGTGGTTTGTCTGCTTTGCTGCGGAACCGATGGGCACGGATGCAGTGCTGAACTGCCAGTATTTTCTCTGTTGGCCAGCCCTTTCGAGTGAGGACCTCACCTGCAAATTGAGCAGATAAAATGTGGTGTTCTGTTCGGGCATTCCCTTCACCCTGCGGCGAACTACCCCGGGAGTCATGCAGGAGGGCTGCTGCCCTGATAATTTCCAAATCCGCGCCTTCTGCAATGGCTAATCTCTCGGCGAGGCGATATACACGTAAGACATGATTAAAATCGTGGACAGGGTCTGCGTTTGAGTACCATTGACATGCTTCTTCTATTGTTACAGGTTCCATATTTTGTGACTTTCTAAGAAGGTTTTAGTGCAGGGCAAATTCTAAGAAACCGAAAGCATAACCCGCAGCGAGGATTAGGCCAAACACGATCAATATCACCCTGATGATTTTCCATGCAAATTTCAGGATAAAGCGTAAAAGGTATACGCCAATGAAAAGGAGCACAACTGCAGCAATCCAATAGAGATAATCAGGTATATTATTCATCATGCCGTACCGTATCCATCCGTCTTTTACCCGGGAATCTTATTGAACCGGGTAAATTTTTCCTCGTTTGATAACATTGGATACAAGATTGGTGCCGAAACGGTATCCGAGATGATGATAATGGCTGACTTTTAAAACCAGAAGATCAGCCTGTTTACCAATTTCAATAGAGCCCAGCTGTTCTTCCTTCTGAATGGCTGCAGCAGCATTAATGGTAGCGGCAGCAATAGCCTGGGCAGGGGTCAAACCCATTTTCCGGCATGCCAGAGCGAGGATGAATTGCATCGATTCACACCAGGCGGTGCCCGGGTTTATGTCGGTTGCTAAAGCCAGCAAACCGCCGGCATCCAAGATTGCTTTACAGGGTGTGAAGGCATCTTCACCCAGCCCAAAGGGTGTAGCTGGCAGTGAAACGGCTGCCGTTCTGGTTTGCGCCAGCGCTTGTATGTCTTCGAGAGAGGTCTTAACCAGGTGGTCAGCTGAAGCTGCGCCAAGCTCAGCAGCCAGAGAGGCACCCCCCAAATTCAGGAATTCATCGGCGTGGATTTTTAGCGGGAAGCCCAGTGCTTTAGCGGTTTCAAGGAGCAAGCGGGATTGTGGCAGATTAAAAGCGCCTTCTTCGCAGAAGACATCTACAAATGGCAGGGGCAGACCCCCGCCAAAGTCCTGCCACCAAGCTTGCAGAGCAGGGAGCATCTCCTGACAAATTAAATTCACATAGGCATTGGTTCTACCAGTATATTCCGGAGGGACGGCATGGGCGGCTAAAAATGTTGGGATAAGTTCGAGTGGACCTTCATGGTTAAGCTTCAAGATTGCTTTCAGTAGTTTGATCTCGGATTCAAGGGTCAACCCATACCCCGTTTTGACCTCGGCAGTTGTCGTTCCATAGGAGAAGGCTGTCAAGGCTCGCTTGCGGGTTTGTTCAACCAGCGATTCAACTGAAGCCGAACGAGTGGCTGACACTGTTGAAAGGATGCCGCCACCTTCCTGCAATATTTCAAGATAGGTTTTTCCCCCCAGGCGCATTGTAAATTCAGCCGCGCGATCGCCAGACCAAACCAGGTGGGTATGAGGATCCACAAAACCGGGCATGACCACGCAGCCCTGGGCATCAAAGGTTTTGAAACCAGGATATTTAGTCAGAATTTTTTCGCTTGCGCCAACATCCAAAATTTGTCCGTCACTGATAGCCACTGCGCCATTTTCGATAATCCCGAGCTGTCCAAGGGCGTCCCCGCGCTGCGGCCCACCTGCCAGCGTGAGCAGTTGTGAGGTATTGTGAAGGATGAGATGTTGTTTTTCTGTCATGGCTGCCTCTCATTATACCAATGGCCAGGGATAAGCCCGGCGATCTTCTGGCGGTAGTGGGAAATGACCCTTCTCAATGAGAGAAACCGCTCGGTCTTTGAGTGTGCCGATCTCCTCCATGCTTAAGTAAGGCTGAAGTGCTTGAAATACTTCAGAAGATGACCCGGGTTCGACAAGGATTTCTCGGATATCTGATAATAGCGGTTGGGGCAGCGGCTGACCTGCGTGATCCCAAATCACCGTGCGGAGCTTGTCTTCGATATGAAAACTGAGGCCGTGGTCAATCAGCCACAGTTTCTCCTGGGGATCAACGATCAAATGTCCCGCTTTGCGATCAGCATTATTGATCAGCAAGTCGAAGAGCATCACTTGGGGCATTAGTACTCTGTGATCCTGTTGAAAATTAAAATAGTGATATTCTGGATCATGTTCAATAAAAAATTGAATGGATCCGGGTCCCATAGGGGCATCAAGGTCGCGAAAAACTGTTGGGGGAACCAACGCCCATCCCAGGGCTTCGCTCAATATGTAAGCTGCCACCTCTCTGTGCGCCAGGGTTTGGTGAGGAAAATCCCCCAGGGGACGTTCTCCCTGCAGGGGCTTATACACAGCCTTGAAAGCGCTCCCCTGATGCTGGCAATGCACCATAAAGGTGTAATTTGAGCCGTATATAAACTGACCTTCCAGGCGCAGTGACCCTTCAAGCAAGGCATTAAGGATGGTCTGATCTTTCATGGTTTGTGTTATGGTCAGGGAGTTGTTTTATGACCGTTATTTTTGGGTGAAAATTCTCCTGGCGGGAGGATGGGCTCTCCGGTTGATGGCCATACCGGACGTCCGCGGCTGGTAAGCTCGATTCCCCAGCGTCCCATTGCCCAAAGCTGGGATCGTGTACACCAAAATCGCACAACGCTTATCGCTTCTTCATCTTCTTCCTCATCCCCTTCCTGTAAGCCTGTCGGGATCTCACGGGCAATCAAGATCAACAGGTCCTGTTCTGGATCGTATCCCAAACTTAGTTCTCCAACCCGGAAAAGGGGATCGAGAGGGGGTTCGAGGGTCATTTGTTCTTCTTTATAAGTCGGCGAGGCATCCAAGATACCTGGAATTTTTTCTCGTAGTTCTGCCATCAGGTTTTCAATGGCTAAGGACAGGGTCTGGATTTGAAATTTCTCAACAAGCAATGTGATAGCCTGGTCCGTGTTTCTCCCCTGGAGGTAGAAAACGCGTTCACCCGGTTGACCAATTGCGTCAACCGTAATGTGAGATACAGGTTTTAAATCTATTTGATCGGGTGCCATTCATAGATCCAGTTCTTCTAATGTGGTTTGGATTCTACCCGAATAAATTTAGGTCAACAACAGTAAGCCCATTTCACAGAAGGGAGTGATTATTTTGGTATGAAATTGCGGTTTAGATGTTTGGCGTGATATCGATATTATTTGTTCCCATCATTCCTCTAAGCTTATGGATGAGGGTTTCTGTCAGCCCAGTGGATACATTGGGAAAGTCAATCTCGTACCAGTAACCGTTTTCTCTGACCCTGAAGGCAAATTTATCTCGTCCTGGGCGAGAGATCAAGATGTCATGGATCCGTCGCATTTTGCGAACATCCTGATTTTTATTTCCACAGGGCTCTAATGTGATATAAATCAGGCGGGGTTCCCTATCTTGAGGGGGGAGTGGTTCTGGCTTCGGCATGTTTGGCGTAATGACGTAATAGGTCGGCTGGGAGGTATCTTGAGCCGAATCCTTGGGTCCCAGTTCTTGATCATCAAACTCCTGATCTCCATCGCTGTGATCGTCTGGTTTTGGATCATCCTGGGCGATTGGCTCTTCAGGAGTATTTTCAGGTTCATCAATGATCATCTCTGAAGGGTCGTTTGCAGCTGGTTCTTCATCATTCACGGGAGTTGGGGAATTTTGATCCCACTCAACCTCATCATTGGGCCCCCAAACCGGTTCTACTTCATCAAAAGGCAGGTCAGGCAGGAATTCTTCCAGCAGCGTATCCGTCGCCGACCCTTCCGGCGTGGGTTGGTTCTCGGGTTGAGGGGGTTGAGTGTTCCCAAGATCATTCAATGACACCGGGGTGATCTTGTCAACCAAAATTTTTGGGTCCCCTTGCGCTGCATCCACCCGGCCTTCAGCCTGGAGAACTTTATCCATCTCGATCAAATGATAGGCGCTTTCCCAGACCTGGGGAAAGATCACCAGGTCAATCTTGCCATAAAGATCTTCCAGGGTGACAAAGCCCATATTATTGCCCTTTTTGGTCAGGTGCTGACGAAAACGATCGACCATCCCGGCGACAACTACTCTTTCCTTATCTTCAGCCTCAGCCAATTGATGGGAAAAATGTGTGACCCGTGTGGCAAGTGTCTTCTGATAAGGACTAAGGGGGTGGTCTGAGACATAGACCCCGATCAGTTCCCTTTCCCAATACAATTCCTGGCGTTTGTCCTTATAATCGGGTTCTTCAATGGCGATGATTTGCGCGACACTGTCACTTTTTTGGAATAAGGTTAGCTGTCCAGCTTCTTTGGCTTTAAAAATACTGCAGCTCACTGCGATGATTCGGTCCATTTCATTAAGAAGGGCTGCCCGGGAATGGAAGCGATCGAACGCACCGGCTTTGATCAAACACTCAAAGGCTTTTCGCCCCAACTGCCGCAGGTCAACACGATTGGCAAAATCAGTTAAGTTTTTAAAGGGACCACCGCTTTCACGCGCTTCCATAATCAGTTTGACTGGATTTTCACCAACATTTTTTATTGCACCCAGTCCAAAACGAATAGCAGATTGTCCAATCTCTCGATCCTCAATAATAAAATCATAACCGCTGGTATTGACATCCGGAGGGAGGACGTCAATCCCCATTGAACGGCAGTCCGGAACGTAGGTGGCGATTTTATCGATGTTATTCTTCCATGCGGAAAGCAGGGCAGCCATGTATTCGACTGTGTAGTGATACTTCAAGAATCCGGTTTGGACAGCAATCACCCCATAATTTGCAGCATGGCTCTTGTTAAAACCGTACCGGGCGAATTCCTCCCAATCCTCAAAAATTGATTCAGCATCTTGTTGACTGATCCCCGCATGTTTTTGAGCCCCTTTGATGAATTTTTTCCTGTGGGCTTGAAGCTTGTCATCGTTTTTCTTGGCGATGGCTTTACGTAGGCTGTCCGCTTGGCCGGCGTCATACCCGGCCAATTCCATTGCGGCTCGCATAATCTGTTCCTGATAAATTGGGATCCCAAAAGTGTCGGTGAAAATGGGTTCAAGGGCAGGGTGCCGATAAGTTGGTTTTTCTTTTTTGTGGAGGCGGTTGATATAATCCGGGATGAATTTCATTGGACCAGGACGATACAATGCCACCATGGCGATTACATTTGCCAGCTGGTTAGGCTGCATCTCGGTGATGTAGCGGGTCATGCCCGTGCCTTCGAGCTGGAACATCCCGGTAGTGTGGCCCTGGCTGATAAATTGATAAACCTCAGGGTCATCCGTTGGGATGGAACTCAGATCATAGGACACACCGTGCCGCTTATGGATCAATTCACAGGCTTTGGACATGATCGTTAAAGTTGTCAGCCCTAAGAAGTCCACTTTTAACAGCCCTAAGTAATCAACGATGGACATTTCATACTGGGTGACCGTTTTAATCGGCGTTTCTTCTGTATGACCGGTGGGGCGATGAAGGGGAATGTACTCGACGATTGGTTTATCGGTGATGATTACGCCGGCAGCATGGGTACCGGCACTGCGGACAGTGCCTTCCATTTTGCTGGCGGTTTCTACTAACTCACGATAGAAGTCTGTTGATTTACAGAGATCTTGCAGTTCAGAAGATTCGGCAAGGACTTCCTGTATGGTGACGGGCTTACCAGGAATGGCAGGGATCAGATTTGCGACCTTATTCACTTCTGAGATGGGGATATCCATCACGCGGGCAACATCGCGGATGGAACCTCTGGCGCCCATGGTGCCAAATGTGATGATTTGAGCAACTTTATCTTCGCCGTATTTTTCTGCGCAGTACTGCATCATCTCAGCACGCCGATCGTCCTGGAAATCCAGATCGATATCGGGCATGTTGACACGTCCCTTTTGAAGGAAGCGCTCAAACATAAGGTTGTGTTCCAAGGGATCGATCAGGTTGATGCCAAGGGCAAAGGCAACCAGTGAGCCTGCTGCAGAGCCGCGGGCGTTGTACCAGATTCCTTGTTCCGTGGCATGCCGGCAGAGATCCCAAACGATCAAGAAATAGGCATCAAAGCCCATATCATGAATAACTTCCAATTCATAATTCAAGCGATTTTGAATTTGAGCGTCATCCGCATGTTCGCCATAAATGCGCTGCAAACCCGCATCGCACAGTGAGCGGAGGTAGGAATGGGTTGTTTCGTTTTCTGGGACTGTAAACAAAGGCAGGTGATAGCCGGAGGGGGTCAGATCTACATTGCACCGTTCAGCGATCATGAGCGTGTTTTCAATCGCCCCCGGGATATTCCCGAACAGGGCTTTCATTTCATCCGGGGTGCGCAGGTAGTAGGTATCATCCCCCATCTGCATTCGTTTAGGGTCAGCGATTAAACTGCCTGTCTGGATGGCTAATAAAATATCCTGAAGACGGGCATCTTCTTTATTGATATAATGTGTGTCATTTGCGGCAATAAATTCAACTTTGTAACGTTTTCCCAGATCCACCAAGCGCTGATTGGTTTCCTGGAGACCTTTGATATTATGGGATTGCAGTTCAAGGAAGAAATTTTCTCTGCCAAATACTTCCAGATACCACGCCAACTTCTTTTCTGCCCCTTTGAGATCATTGTTGAATAAGGCACGCGGGATTTCACCAGATAAGCAGCCGGATGTGACGATCAAGCCCTCTTTATGATCCTTGAGGAAAGCCTGATCGATCCTGGGGCGGTAGTAAAAGCCGTCCAACTGAGAAGCTGAGGCAATTTTTAGCAGGTTATGGTACCCAACCATGTTTTCAGCAAGCAGTAATAAGTGGAATGCCCGTTTGTCATAGCGGGGATCATGATCGGTCATCTTGCGAGGTGCCAGGTAGGTCTCAAGCCCGATAATGGGCTTGATTCCCGCCTCTACAGCTGCATTGAAAAACTCCACTGTCCCAAACATTGTGCCATGATCTGTGAGTGCTAAAGCAGGCATGCCCAGTTCTTTTGCCCGTGCAACAAGCGGTTTAATCTGGCTGAAGCCATCTAAAATGGAATAGGTGGAGTGAACATGCAGGTGGACAAATGACATAATAATAATAAATAGTCTTCTCTAATTGGATAAAAATTTGCGTCCTTATTTTTTTAGGACGCATTATGTGAATGAATTATAGCATGCCCACATTCGGGGAAAAAACAAACATCCTTAAAATTCTAAGAATTTTAAGGATGTTAATGAGGCGCTTTAAGAGCAGAATATTTTTCCTCGCCTTAGCCTAATAATTTTCCAGGAACGACGCTTGGCTCCATGTTTCAACCCACTCAAAACAACCAGATTGGGATCTTGCCCTGAGGATTATCCCATTGTTAGCCAACAAAGATCGATGGCATTAAAAACTTATTGTTGAGTTACAAGCCTAATAAAAATTTACGATTCGTTGACGAGTACGTAAATAAAGGGGTTGCGCCGCACTTCTTGTTGAAGGTAGCCCTTTAGATCCCGCATGATCACATTTTCCAAATTGCCGTTCGCCCTGTCGATTGAGCTTTGAATGCGACTTTGAAGGCCATCGGCAACAGCTTCGAATTCCTCTGGGAGCATAAAACCGCGTGTGATGATCTCTGGTTTGGATCGAAGTCGCTTGGATTTCTTGTCGAGCTCAATATTGACCAGCATGATCCCGTTATCACCAAGGGACTCGCGTTCTCTGACAATGCTCTGGTCAACATCCCCAACACCAATGCCATCCACAAAGATATAATTTCCTGGGATGCGTTCACCGAGTTTTAATTTACCGTCCATAAACTCAAGGACCTGTCCGTTTTCGATGACCTGGATTTTATCCTTGGGAATCCCGACCTCTTCAGCTAAACGGGCATGCTGTTTGAGCATTCGTAATTCGCCGTGAATTGGGATGAGGTGTTGAGGACGAACCAGGTGAAGTAAGAGTTTCATCTCTTCTTGGCTGGCATGCCCTGACACATGGACGGGGGCAATTGCTTCATAGATCACCTCAGCCCCGCGCCGGAACATCTTGTTGATCGTGCGGTAAACAGTCTCTTCATTGCCAGGGATGGGGTGGGAAGAGAGGATGACGGTGTCTCCTTTTCGAAGATCAAACTTTCGGTTGGTTCCATTAGCCAGGCGTCCCATGATCGAACGGGGCTCACCTTGTGAACCGGTCGCCATGATGACCACCTGGTTATCGGGCATGGTGAAGGATTTCTCAAGGGAGATTACCAATCGTTCGGGAAAATCCACGTAGCCTAAGTCACGCGCCATTTTCATGTTATCGACCATGCTTCTGCCGGTGAAGGCAATCTTTCTGCCGTGTTTTTCAGCTGCATTAGCAACCTGCTGCATCCGGGAGATCAACGAGGCAAAGGTCGCGATCAAGATTCTTCCCTGGGCTTTTTCGAAGATCTTATCCAGGCCGTCATCAATGATTCGCTCTGATTGGGTCCAACCGGGATCAGTTGCGTTGGTTGAATCTGCGAGCAGCGCCAAAACGCCTCTTTGAGCAAACTCAGCCAGCTTGGCAAAATCTGTCGGCCAGTTGTCGACGGGGGTGTGGTCAAATTTATAGTCGCCGGTGTGAACGATCAACCCCTGTGGGGTATCAATACCCAGGCCGACGGCGTCGGGGATAGAATGGCAGACATGGAAGAAATCGACCTTGAAGGGACCGATGAGGACCTGCTCACCAGCGTTAAC
>Ga0272442_10010368_pt1 | contig 11495 bp, 5 predicted proteins | sample SSMForm2O_FD_200262 | JGI IMG/M metagenome (GOLD analysis project Ga0272442, IMG submission 200262) | Marine sediment archaeal communities from Little Sippewissett salt marsh, Falmouth, MA, United States - SSM-Form-2O | ecosystem: Environmental > Aquatic > Marine > Wetlands > Sediment ...
ATGATGATAATTTCAATGGCATACTTGAGCCTGGAGAAACAGCTGATTTAAGTATTGCTTTAATCAATTCAGGAGGATCAAATACTTATAGTATTAATGCTGAGTTAACTTGTGATGATTCCGATGTCCAGATCAATGATGGTTATACATTCATAGATATTATACCTGCTTATAGCACTGTGAATATGTATTTTAACATTAGTTTAGATGAAAATGTGGAGATAGGACAAATACTGGAATTCCTCATTATAATCTCGGCTGAATACGACATTCAGCTAATTGGAAATTTCATTATAATTTTAAATCAAGATTTTGCTTTAGAATATGATGGAATAGATGATTATGTTGATTGTGGAAATGATCCAAGTTTGAACGGGTATTGGGACGGATTAACTTTAGAAGCCTGGATAAAACCAAGTAATTTATCTAATCAACAGATGATTTTAGGAAAATGGGCTTCGGATACAGAGGAAGATCATTTTGCCCTGATAATTGACGAAAATAAATTATTTATTGCAGTTGCTGATGGAAATACAAGTGAAACTGGCGTACTCAGCACAATAAACTTGGAACCTGGAATTTGGACACACGTTGCAGGCACATGGGAAAGTTCAACTAGATTATATAAACTTTATATTAATGGAATTATGGATGAATTAGCAGTTGAAACACAAAACGGTTGTGGAATAAATACGAATTCTAATGCAAATCTGAAATTTGGGATACAGGAGACAGGAATAAACCAGTTCGATGGTATAATAGATGAAATAAGGATCTGGAATGTTACATGTACAGAAGAACAAATCCAATATAGAATGTATAGTAAATTGACAGGTTATGAAGATGGTCTAATCGGTTACTGGATGATTGATGAAGGATCAGGCGTTGTTTTACATGACTATACAATAAATAATAATAATGGTATAATAAACGGTGGACTCTGGATTGAAGGTTTTATGCTTAATGGATTTGCCCCTCCAAGAGATCTAACCGCATTATTAGATAGTAATACAATTTTTCTGGAATGGTTACCACCTTTTGTTATTAATGAGTTATGTGGGTATAATATTTACAGGGATAATGAATATCATGATTTTGTTCAACCTGATGTAAATCAGTATTTTGATCAGGCATTGTTATACGAAACCTATTCGTACTATATTACAGCATTATACGGAGAATCTAATGAGAGTTTACCTTCTAACGAAATAGAAATAATAATCAGTGAATTTGGACATGCTTTAGATTTCAATGGAGTTGATAATTGTGTTTTTATTCCTAATAATCCTTCCCTACAAATAACAAATGAAATTACTTTGGAATCCTGGATAAAATTTAAAGTTGGAGGTACTTGGAATCCCAGAATAATTTCTAAAGGTGGAGATGGGGCTGGATATGAACTTTTAACCATGGATACTGGTGCTTCAAGAGTGATCAGGTTTATGTCACAACCTATAGATTTTGAATCTTCAACTATTCTTCAAGCCGATGAATTCTATCATGTTGCTGTTACCTATGATGGTCAGGAAGCATGTTTATATATAAATGGATTACTGGATAATGCCGAACCTGCTACCGGTTCAATACCTGTTTCGGATCTGAATGTATTTATAGGACAGAAAAGTAACTGGGCCTGGGACAAATTCAAAGGAATAATAGATGAAGTCAGGATCTGGAATTGTTCAAGATCACAAAATGAGATACGGAATAACATGAATCTAGAGCTTTCAGGTAATGAAGAAAATTTAGTAGGTTACTGGAAATTTGACGAAGGATGTGGTAATTTGGTTTTTGATCTTACTGAATATGGTAATAACGGAATCATTTATGGAATATCTGAATGGATACAAATTAATAAACTTGCAATTCCTGATTTAGTAACTGAAATAGTTGATTTCATCCCAGTGATAAATAACTTCTGGACTTGTGAAGAAGGTGATATCAATTTGGAATTTTCCTATGATCCGGAAGTTTTGGACTTCAATGATATCATAATCGAAAATACTCAACTTCAGGACTGGGATGTTGAACTCGATCAGGATGAAGGTTTAATCTCTATATATGCTTCATCTATGGACCTATTGTACACAGAAACAGATACGTTGCTGATATTCAGTTTTGATCCCCTGGTTACCGATATGGAAACTCTCTTTCTCTTTGATTCTGCTTATTTCGGAGATGAATTAATCAGGACCAGAAGTGGTAGAATACATTTGGGAGAAGTTGAAATATCTGAGGATATTTTACCAGTTTATTGTTTTGATCTTAGACAGAACTATCCTAATCCATTCATTCCGGCAGGGGCCGGACGCAGTCCTGCTACAACAATTCGCTATCAGTTAGCAGAAAATAGTAAAATATCTCTTAAAGTATACAACATCAAAGGGCAACTCGTCAGAACACTGTTGAATGAGATCAAACCAGCAGGAGAACATTCAATAGTATGGAATGGAAACGATCAAGCAAATCGCAGTGTTCCATCTGGAGTATATCTTTACAGACTGAAAACGAAGGATGATTCGGAAATAAAGAAGATGATCTTGTTGAAGTGAGAATAGATAGATTTCTTAAATTAATTAAAAGTAAGATCAATGGTTGGGATGGAAGGAGTCGAACCCTCACATACGGAACCAGAATCCGCTGTCCTACCATTAGACGACATCCCAACGTATGCAATCGAGGAAATTTTTCCTGAATTTGCTGTCAAAATATTTTTTTCGATTTCCCCAAAAAGAAAATCCTCCGTTAAGTCCAGTCCTTACGGAGGAGAAACTAGGTAAAAAAAAGGTCTGCCAAGCGAAACCAGCACCTAAATCTGTTTAGGTGCTGGGAAAGACTGGTTGGGCCGGGAGGATTCGAACCCCCGTATGCAGGGACCAAAACCCTGTGTCTTACCACTTGACGACGGCCCAATAAAATATAAATGGCGGAGAGGGAGGGATTCGAACCCTCGGTGAAGCTATTAACCCCACACACGCTTAGCAGGCGCGCACCTTCAGCCAGCTCGGTCACCTCTCCACTCTATTATCATCTGGCGGAGGATGAGGGATTCGAACCCCCAAGGGCAGAGCCCGGCGGTTTTCAAGACCGCTGTCTTACCAATTAGAACTAATCCTCCGATGAGAAGATTTTCAAATAATTTTTTGCCCAGACTGATGTCAAATAATTTTTCTAAAGCTATTTCCAATCAACGCTATCTACCAAAAATCTCAATTTAAATATAGTTTAATTAAGATTTATTTGTATCCAAACTCTTTCAAAGCGTTCTTTTTCTTGCGCCAGTGGGGTTTAAGTTTTACCCAGAGATGCAAAACAGCCCTTTTACCCAACAAGTCATAGATTTCCTTCTCAGAGTTTTCTCTTACCTTTTTGATCATTTTACCCTTTCTACCGATGAAAATGATCTTCTGAGATTTTCGCTCCAGCCAGATATTAACATCGATATCGATCCTGTTATCCGTTTCAATGAACCTTTCCACTACAACACTGGCTGAATACGGGATTTCCTTCTGATAGAGCAGGAATATCTGTTCCCGGATAATTTCCTGAACAAAAAACCTGACCGGCATGTCAGATATTTCTTCCGGATCATAGTAAGGAGGATTAAAAGGTAAATATCCGGTTATGATGTCGATTAGTTCTAACCGATCGATCAACTGCAGGGCTGATATGGTTTCGATCCTCTCAAAATCAAATTTTTTCAGGATTTCCTTTTTTTCTTTTATTATATTCTGGGAAACCAGATCGAGTTTATTCAGGATAGCGATTCTGGGAATTCTAAGTCTGGAAATTAGAGCAAGTAACTCCCGGTCGTAGTCGGTTGGAAAATCACTTATATCGGTAACAAAAAGGATAAGATCGGCTCCTTGCAGGGAGCGTTGGATAAATTCAAGCATCATTTCCTGTAGTTCATAGCGGGGTTTAAGAAATCCAGGGGTATCGAGAAAGATTATCTGTCTTTTGGCATCACTGTATATACCTTTGATCTGTTGTCTGGTTGTTTGTGGTTTGGGAGTTGTGATGGACAGTTTTTCCCTTAATAGAGCATTAACAAGGGTAGATTTTCCCACGTTTGGTTTGCCTACTACGGCTACAAAACCGGACCTGAAATCGTTTTTTTGATTCATAATTTGCATATTTTGTAAATCAATTGATCAAGGGTTATTTCATCTTTTATATCTACAGATTTCAGTTCAATATCCGCCTGAAGCAGGAGATTGAAAACTCCCTTTATGTTTTCCACACTGTAAGAAGAAGCAAATTGCAGGTAGTTGTTCCTAAAATTGCTATGGATATCTTTTAGATAAAGAGATCTGATTTCCTGTTCGGGTATTTTTTTTTGTCTGTAGAGCTGGATTCTCCAGAGGATCATAAAAAATCTTGTCAGCATGGTAGTTATAAATACGGCAGCTTCAGAATTACGGGTCATATTTTCCAGGATCATTAAAGATTTAGGCAGATCTTTTACTCCGAGAGCGTTCTGAAGCTCAAAGATGTTATTCGTGCGGGATTTTCCAACGGCTGCCAGCACATCCTGGGTGGAGATAAAACTCTTGTTTCCTGTAAAAATAATCAATTTTTCTAATTCATTCTTGGCAGTTAGATAATCTTTGTCTACCAAGTTGGAAAAAAGTTCTATACTCTCTTTCTCCATTTTGATATTTCTGGTTCTTAGTTCGTTAAGCAACCAGTAAAAAATATCCTTAGAGTCGTAGGGTTCCTTGCATTCAACTGTTGCGGAATATTTATAGATATTGCTGTACAATTTTTGTCTTTTATCGATCTTTTCCGACATTATAATCAGGATGATACTTTTAGATGGATCTTTGCAGTATTCGATTAATCTATCTGGATTGGGAAAAAATATCAGTTCGAAGTTCTTAATTAACACGATCCTGTATTCAGACATCATTGGCATCATCTCAAGCTGTTCAATGATCTCATTTTCCTTGTTGCTGTCACCGTAAAGAGTGATCATGTCAAATTCACCGAGTTCGGAGAAATTGTAGTTTTTCAGGATTTTATTCATTACCATATCTTTAAGATAGGCATCAGTTCCATAGATAAAGTAGATACCGGTATTGCTCTCTACCTTTGTAGATTGTTTAAGGAATTCGTAGTGCTTGTAATGGTTAGTTTTGCTCATGTTTTACTCCGGTTGTTTCACCCCAGAATAACTCGGTGATTACAACACTCAGGGTAGAGAATAAGGTAAAAATAAATATGTACCAGACTGTCCTGGCATAGATCTGATCTTGAAAACCGAAAAGTAGTCTGGACAAAGATGAAATCAATCCTGTGATCAGCCCGGCGATTGATGCGCCCGATATTCTTTTCCAGATTTTTATCCCGGCTGCTCCAATAGTAGAAAGCATACCTATTGTTCCAGAGATCAGGATCATGAACCACCAGATATCTCTAATCTCAGGTAGGTTGGCATATCGATTCAACCAGAAATATTCACCTGCTGCATATAGCGTGCTGAAAATAAGGATAAGGATGGGGTAGTGCCAGTATCTTGGTTTAATAGTAGCCCTGATTTTTTCTCTATCCATAATCTGACGCCTTATGGTGAGAGGCCAGTTATAAAAAAGGCAAAAAACCCAGTGTTCCAATAAAGCTCCTTTTTCACCAAACACAGGAACGATATGAACAGCTTCTGTAGCCCAATGACCTGCCATAAAACGGGCTAGAGCAGGATAATGATAAGTCATCTGGATCGGAAAGGCAAGATAGCCCACATATTTGAAGAAACTCAGAAAAACAGCTATGTTATAGTTCTTAAAATCTTTTTCCTTTATGACCAGATAAAGCACATACAAACCGCGGACAAGAGAACCTGGGGAAATAGGGATAACCTGAAAAAGAGCAATTATACCCAATCCGATACCCCAGGCTTGTGTTCGGGGCAATTCCGGATGGGACAATACGTAAAGAACTGCTATGAAGACGGATATCACTTGAGTTACGGGCAGGGTACAGATATGAACAGCCAGACTTTTCAGGTATTTTTGAATAAATGGTTCGTCCAGTTGAGATTCAATGATTTCAGCATCTTCGTCACTCAACATATTTTTCTTTTTCCCATCTGTCAGCATTTCCTGAAGCCAATCCCTTCGCAGGTCGGCATTGAAGTACAAACGCAGGGGGCGAACAAATATAAAGTAAAGCTTGTATTTGAAATATTCATTGTTAGTAAAAAATTTATGAAGGTTAATCGGCAGGATCGAGCATAGCAGATGCCCGGTAAACCTCAATAGATTATGTTCGAGCTTATGGGCTTTTTCAGGACCTATCCTTCCTGATTGCAGCCAATGATAAAGCTTTTCAAACCGGTTTGCCTTAAATGTCCTTTTGAGATAACCAAAACTGATAAGTTGTTTGAGATAATGGTTGAGAAAAGGCTTATTAAGGAAAAGTTTGAGAATGAGATTACCAAAAAGAGGTATAAAACTTAGTATGAAAAAAGGCAAAGCCAGAAAAGGTTTTCTAAATAGGAAATCACAACTCTTGTCATCGCAGATCTTTTTCAATTGCCAGCCTTTTATATTAGCCCTCAATATCTCACCCCAGCGTTTGATCCCAATAAATAAATAGTGGGTGATATCGATCTGGGCTCTGCGGTAACTGGTATCGTTATTTTCAAGTTCTTGTAACAGAAATTGCATATCCTTATATTCTTTCTCATACTTTTCAACAAAGCGTTTTAATTTAGTAATATTTCCACGATCGAACTGGACCGGGCTTCCTCTGAACAGTCCCCGGCAGATCAATTTAAAATCTCCGGGGCTCATAGGCAGTAAAGGTAAAAGAGCAAGACCTGCCCTGAAATCTACTGCGGTAAGGTAGTTTGAGCCAACCTCATGGTTTTCCGTTCTTTTAAGACAGTTGGGTTGGCTCTTCAAGGTTGTCCATTCGTACTGGCGAGCAAATTCAAAAGCACCCATGTCATGGAGCATGCGGCAGAAATAATGCATGAATTTGTACTTGTTCCTGAATTCGACGGAACCTGAGTAAGAAGTATATTTTTCTGGATTCCTGAGACTTTTACTAAGGTGATTGATATGATCATCTACTTCCAGTAACCAGGTTCTTCCTTCGATCCATTCCAGTAATTCCCCGTAACTTCCTAGATTTTCATCCTTTAAAATACCATAAACATCTACCACTGTTTTTTCAGATCCGAAAGTAATCTTTGCAGCTCTGCGAATGAATTTGTGCCACAGACTGCCTGAAAGCACGGCTGTTCTATTTATTTGCAACATGAATGGACTCTGGAATCCGATTCGATAGATCAGTTCCCGGAACAAACAGGAAAAATTGGAAGCTGGCTTAAATATCTTAAGTGCAAATAATTTTCCCGGTATCAATCCTATTTCATCAGGATCGGAAACTTCGATTAATCTTACTCGATAGACTTGTCCTGCAAACCCCCCTCCGATGTATTTTTCAACCTGCAGAGAGATTTTCACGGTTTTTGGGGATGACACACTTTGCAGATCGTAGCTTAATATTTTACCTGGAAGGTACTTTCTGTAGTTAAATGGTCTGCTGACTCTAGTATTTTTATATTTCTCTTCTAAAACTGCGAACAGCTCTGAGTTATTGCGATAGTTGGATTCGGAATTCATATCATAGAATGTCTGGTAGCTCAGATTCAAATAAACCCGAAGCGGGAACAAGTTCAATATCCATGTCTTCTATCTCTTTCAGGAAGGTTTTCAGATATTGGTAATGTTTTCTGGAAGCGCAATGGGTTATTATAACTATTTTATCACGTTTTGTGATCAGGGATTTTAATCTGGTAAGCTTTATTTGTAGGGTTTCATCGGATATTTTGGGTGTGTCTAGAAAGAGAGTATTCTCGAATGACGGCAGCATCATTTCCCTTGCCATTTGATAAGCGATGGAAACCTGAGAAGTGCGACTGTCTATAAAATAAAGTCCATGTTTTTTTAGCACCGAAAGGACTGATTTCATCACATCCTTATCGGCAGTTGCCAGGGATCCCATATGATTATTTGCTCCCACGCAGAGGGGAAGATTTTTGATATACCCCTGTACCCTTTTTTGGATTTCGTTAGAACTAAGATGGGTATAGATCGCATCAGGACCGGGGTTTATCCTGGGATAATTAATCGGTTCCATAGGCATGTGAATTATTAGCTCGTGACCGGACTGATGAGCTTGTTCCATTACGTCTTTAGAATATTTTTGGTGAGGAATAATGGCGAAAGTAAGATTTTTATTCAAGCTGCAGAAATCAGCAAGTAGTTCTCCTTTGTAAAAACCGAAGTCATCAATCACAATTGCTAACTTGGGAGTATTAACAATCTTGTTTCCATATTTAGAATAGTAAAGAATCACTTGGTATTCCAACTCCTGATCCGGGTCATAATATTTCAGGATTTGTTTATTGCCATTATTCTTTCTAAGACCGGTAATTACATCTCCACCGGAAAGTTCGATCTGACCTGTAATAATACTATTGGCAAAGTTAAGGTCCATAATCTGGCCATTGATACCAATCCTGAACTGGATGAATTCATTTTCTTTAGATCTGCTGTATTTTTTTTCCGGGACCGAGAGAAGCTCCAGAGCGTTAACAATTGCTTCATTCACATTGTTCTTTTTCCCGATCTTGGTTTGGGTGGTAGTGTATTCCGATGGATTATATTTGAAAGAATGATCTAACCGGTTGTCTATCAGTAAATACAAACTAAATAATAATATCAGGATAAACAGGAAGCTAAATACCTGTTTTTTGTTTGTTTTATTTGAGCTGCGATATTTCCTTGGCATACATATCTCCCAATGACCTAAGGAAGACTTTCGGCAGCGGAATTTGAGTCAAGAAAAATATTGTGTTCGGATCAAGCAGAAAACCCAAGTTAAAATTCTTCTAATTGAAAATCAGAAAAGTTAGGAAAAGGTATAAAAAATGGTGGGCACTGAGGGACTTGAACCCCCGACCACCTGCTTGTAAGGCAGGCGCTCTCCCAACTGAGCTAAGTGCCCATCCAACTTGACGATTTAAATTCGAAATCGTCCCTTCAGCTGTCAAATATTTTTTTTCTGAAAGCAATTGTGGTCGGGGCGAGAGGATTTGAACCTCCGACTCCTGGTTCCCAAAACCAGTGCGCTAACCGGACTGCGCTACGCCCCGAAGAGGTGTCACCATTTAAAATTCACATTTGCCAGTCAAGACTTTTTTAGCTGTTTAATTAACCCTAAATTTAGAAAGTAGTGCCAAATTGAAAATGGGGTTCCCACTTGTTCTTATCAAGGTTGTAGGCATAATCAAAACCGATAAGACCAAAAGGGCTTCTCACTCTCAGACCTACCCCAGTTCCTTTTTTCATTTCCCAGAAATTAAATTTCTTCAGACTATTATAACTATCTCCGGCATCGAAGAAAAGTAGAGCAACTACCTGGTCCCCGGCAATGGGTGCACCATATTCTGCTGAGAAAAGGATTTCACGTAACCCACCTTCTTCTGGACCAACCGATTGATCGGCATAACCTCTGATCCCATCGGGTCCAGTACCACCAAGATAAAATCTTTCGTCGGGAGGTGCTTCTTTCCCATTATAACCGGTTACATAACCAAAACGCCATTTGGTTTTAAGAGCTAATTCCCAGACGGTTTTGGTGAACCAGCTGACCTGAACGATCTGTTTAAAGTAATTAAAATCCCCTTGCAGAGGACCACCGGCAAATTCATTATAAATTGTGATCTCCGAACCGTTGGTTGGAAAGAAAATATTATCACGGCTATCTCTGCTCAGGGTCGTGAAGACAGAGCTTGTGTTTTGCCATTCTTTTCTATCAAGATCCTTGAGATTATCCGATGCTTCTTCATAATCGCCTTTGTGGATGTCGTACTTCTTGGCGTAAAAGGAGTAGCCTCCGGTGATCTTGGAAAAATTGATGAAAGGCAGAGGGCGTCCTAATCTGATTGCACCACCTCTGGTCATAAGATCGAATGTGGACCACTCTTTGGTAGTATGGTAAACATCGAAACCGAGAAGAGTATTTGTGTCGAAAAGATAGGGATTGGTAAAATTGAAGGTAAAATTTTGTACCTCAGAACCGAATTCCCATTGTACTCCAGCTTGCCAGGAGTTTCCAAATAAATTATTGTGAGTTACAGCCAGTTGTCCAACCAGACCTTCCTGGCTGTTGAGTGCTACACCACCATTAGCCGATCCTGAGACCTTGTCGGTGACATGGATGGTGATATCTATATCTCCGTCTCTGTTTATAGGTTGAGATGGTTCCGGATAGAGATCGGGTTCGAAAAATCCCATATTATATATGTTTGAGAGAGTTCTTCGCAATTTTGATTGCTGATAGTAATCTCCCGGAGAAATAGCAAGATGTCTCCGTATCACTTTTTCTTTTGTTTTACGATTACCGTTAATAAAGATCTTCCTGATCCGGGCTCTACTATTCTCACTGATATTAAGCTTGATATTTATTCGATTTGCAGCTTTTTCCAATTCGTGATCAAAACTCGAATAAATATAACCATCTTCGTAGTACATGGATGCAACATCATTCATCTGTTCATTGAACTTTTCCAGATTAAATACCTCATCATCCTTGAACTTGAAATTGGAAACGATCATCTCATCTGTAAATCTCTGGTTTCCCTGCACTGTTACAGCACCAAAGAAATAAGAATCTCCTTCGAAGAGATAAATATCGATAATGAAACCTTCTTTTTCGATCCTTTTTTCCCAAGAGATGATCCGGGCATCGATATAACCTTTTTTGTTATAATATTCTACGATCAGATCAAGGTCTTCATCGAATTTTGCGGCGTCAAATTTTCCTGTGCGGAATAAACTGGCTTTCTTTGTTTTCATTTTACCAAGGATTTTTTTCTCAGGGATTTCCTTGTTACCGTGAATTCGAATCGACCTGATCACGATTTTCCGCCCCTCATCTATGTCCAATCTAATCACAACAGTGTTCTGGTCGGTCTCAACAGTCTTGAATTCAATATCTGCAAGATGGTATCCTTTGAGCTTGTATTCGTCGGTTATCTTTTTCCGTACTTCAGTCTCGATAAAAGGAGACCAGTAATTGCCTGATTCCAAAGCAATGATCTCTTCCAGTTTGGAATCTTTCAATTTTTTATTTCCGGAAAACTCCAGGGATTCGATAATAGGATATTCTTCGATCTCCACTTTAACGATTATTCCCTGTTCAATGTTTACTTTTTTAATCATAATATCTTTAAAAACACCCAATTTGTAGAGATCTTTAATGGTTTTTGTAGCATCTTCCGGTTTTAATGTCTCTCCAATATCAAAAACAATCAAAGATCTTATCAATTCGGTATCGATATTAACATTACCGCTAATTTCAATATCAAGGATGAGATTGGTCTGGATATTTTCATCTTCACATATTAAAAAGACCCAGCTAGATATCAACAGGATGATAATCACCGATCTTTTCCAGAACATTAAGCCTCCATGATTTAA
>Ga0272442_10010369_pt1 | contig 11494 bp, 11 predicted proteins | sample SSMForm2O_FD_200262 | JGI IMG/M metagenome (GOLD analysis project Ga0272442, IMG submission 200262) | Marine sediment archaeal communities from Little Sippewissett salt marsh, Falmouth, MA, United States - SSM-Form-2O | ecosystem: Environmental > Aquatic > Marine > Wetlands > Sediment ...
TATCCTTTACAGATATCCAAAAAACACTCAAATACAATAAGTCTACTTTATTTAGAATACTCTACACTTTGGAAAAAAATCAATATTTATCAAAAGACAAACATGGAAGATATGAATTAGGCTTAAATATCTTCATTTTAGGGAACCAGTTATCACGAATAGGAAAATTAAAAAGAGGCTCAGAGGCGTATTTAAGGGAATTAGCTGAAGAAACCAATCTTACTTCCCACATAGGAATATTAGAAGAAATGCAAGTGCTTATTATTGAAAAGTATGATCCTTCAAATAGCAGTATAAAAATGGTTTCTCGTGTTGGCAGGTCGGTTCCTGCTCATTGTACCGGACAAGGGAAAGCGTTACTTGCTTATTCTTCCCGAAAGATAGTTGAAAAAATAATCAAAAACTATGGTTTGCAAAGTTATACAGCAAATACCATAACCCAGGTGGATGAGTTCTTTAAAGAACTAGAAAAGATAAAAGAGCAAGGATATGCCATTGATAATTCTGAACATGAAAAAAACATTCACTGTATAGCGCTTCCTATTTTAAATGAATTTAATGAATTAGAAGCCGCTATAAGCATAACCGGAATGATAATGGATTTTCTTGATGAAGAAACAGTCAATAAAAATATAAAATTATTACAAAAAACAAGAGATAAGATAAGAGAAAGAATGAATTATGTAAAATAGAACAAAAAAGAAAGGATAAAAATATGTTTAAATTAAAAGGCGTTGTGCCCCCGATGATTACCCCTTTTGACAAGGAGGGGAATCTAGATATCGGAAATTTAGAAAAATTAGTTACTTTCTTAAAAGATAAAGTGAATGGCTTATATATCTGCGGTTCTTATGGCTGTGGTCCCATGATGTCGGTAGAAGAAAGAAAAAAAGTAACTGAAGTAACCGTTAAGGTTGTAGATAGTAAAATTCCTATTGTCGCTCATACAGGAACTACAAATACCAGAGATACTGTAGAATTAACCAAACATGCTGAAAAAGTCGGTTGTGCTGCTGCTTCCGCGGTAGGCCCTTACTATTTCCATCATAACGAAGATAGTCTACTGGAATTTTATGGTTCCATGCTAAATGCGGTAAAATCTGATTTTCCAATTTACGTCTACCATAATCCAAAATTTTCAGGGTATGAAATTCCCTTGAGTACCATGAAAAAGCTAAAAAAGATGGGAATACATGGTGTTAAAGATGCCACTTTTGATATTTTGACTTTTGCTACTTATATGCGTCAATTAGCAGATGATAATTTTGATATTGCTTTGGGAACAGAAGCTATGTGGCTTGCAGCAAGGTCATTAGGCGGAGAAGCTTTTATTCCCGGTTTAGGGAATGCCTTACCGGAAATATGTCAGAAAATGTATCAGGAAGGCATTAAAAATGATTTCGAATCCTGTAGAAAAACTCAATTTATCGTAAATGAACTTAGAGATATCATGTATTTGGCGAAATCTACCCAGTTGGCTATTTATGCCATGCTTGAAATTCGCGGAATCTTAAAGACGTACCCCCGTTCACCTTTTGTTCCTGCAAGCGTAGATGAAAAAGAAGCAATAAAAAAACGTTTATATGAATTAGGAGAGATCTAATTATGCCTTTTGCAGTTATTGATTGTGGCACAACCAATTCGCGAATTTATTTGCTTGACGAAAATTATAAAATCATAAAAAAAGGCAATAAAAAAATTGGAGTCCGTGATGCCGTTCTTCATGGCTCTAATGAAGTCCTTAAATTGGGTTTAAAAAAGCTGATGGAAGAAACGATCTTGTTAGCCGGTCTTAAATTTCAAGATATCAAATTTGCCATTGCCTCAGGGATGATTACCTCTGAAATTGGACTTATCGAGATCCCACACCTGCGAGCACCGATAGGAATTAGTGATTTGGCTAAAAACATTAAAGTAGTCCAAGATAAAAAAATATTTCCATTAAATATACCGTTATATTTCATTAGAGGAATTAAAAATTATTTTCCAGAAAATACTACCTATAAAGATATTCGTAAGGTAGATTTTATGAGAGGAGAAGAAACCCAAGTAGCAGGATTAATTTCGTTACATCCTAAATTATCCTATCCGGTTACAATAGTTGTTCTAAGTTCACATACGAAATATATTTACATAAATAAAGAGAAAAAAATATGTAGTAGTTTAACTACCCTAAGTGGGCAGATATATGAAGCCATCAATAAAAATTCCTTTATTGGAAAATCGATTAAAAGTGATGAATCTGAAAAAAATGAAAACTATTTTAATACCGATGTTATTGATACAGCATATGATTCAGTAAGAAATGCAGGTTTTTTACGTACATTGATGATGCCGAGATTTATGGAAGTGCTATTAAAGACAAAATGGTATGAAAGAAAATTATTCATTAATGCTGCTATCGTAGCAGAAGATTTAAGAGGATTAGAAGAGTTTAAAACACTTAACTGTTCGTCACATTGTGATTTTGTGCTGATAGGTCACAAGATTAGATGTAAAATATTAAGCTATTTACTAAAGAAATATTATAAGGTGACAGAAAAGATAAAATGTATCTATAAAAAAGAAGAAATTGATCAATTAAGTATTGGAGGTGGTATTGCTATAGCTGAAACGGCTGGATATTTAAAGAAAAATTAGATCATTCTTAGAAAAAGAATTAGTTTAATAAACTAAAAAGGAGAAAATTATAATGATGAAACACGAAGAGTTTAAACAAAAATTTGGTGAGGTAATAGTTGTAATGACTACCCCTTTTAAATCTAATTATGAATTAGACATAGAAGGAGTAAGGAAACAGACTAGATATATCATTGATCATGGATTAAAGGGTAGGGGTGTTTTAATTCCAACTGGTAGTACCGGAGAATGCCCGATGTTGAGAGAAGTTGAAAGAAAAGAAGTAATAAAAAATGTTGTTGAGGAAGCAAATGGTGATGTTCTTGTTGTTCCCGGGTTAAACCATACTGATACTAGAGTGGTTATTGATTTAGCAAAATATTCTCAAGAAGTAGGAGCCGATGGTGTAATGATTAGTCCACCTTATTATTGGAAACCTACAGAGGAAGTTATTTTAAGACATTTTAAAGCAATTGCTAATGAAATAGATTTAGGCATTGTTGTATATAATAACTGGTTTGCTTCTCAAATTGATATACCAGTAAGTACTCTTTTAAAACTAGCTGAAATTCCTAATGTAGTTGCACTAAAAGAAAATACTTCTAGTCTAGAAAAATGGGATGAAGTTGGCACTTTAATAGATGGTAAACTTACAGTTGTTTCTGGAAATGGTGATTTACACGAACCTTGTGCAGGATTATTAGCCTCTAAAGGTCTTATTAGTGGAATTGCAAATTTTGCTCCAGCTAGATTACTCGAAATATATGATGCACAACAGGAAAATGATTTTAGAAAAGCTTGTAATCTTCATCGTGATTTATTGCCCTTTGCTAATTTCTACAAAGGTTCTTCTTCTTCAAGATATATTGTTTATCTTAAAGAGATAATGAATCTAATGGGTATTCCTGCTGGACCAGCAAGATTACCTTTAGTTCCTCTTAACGAAGAGGAAAAAGCTGAAGTTAAAAAGGTAGTAAAGGCTTTTAAATTTATATAAATAAAAGTAGATATAAAATATATTAACCAATTCCTTACGGAATATATTTATATTATAAAAGGGATTATATTATGGATATTTTAGAGAATTTTAAATTAACTGGAAAGGCTATTATTGTTACTGGTGGAGGACAAAATATAGGCAAGAGTATGGCTCTAGGTTTCGCAGAGGCTGGAGCAGATATCGCTATAATTGATATTGATATTGATTCAGCCAATAAAGTTGCAGAGGAAATAACTAAAATGGGAAGAAAATCAATTGCTATTAAAACTGATGTAAGCAAGTTGAGCGATGTTCAAAAAATGATAGCTGAAGTATTAAATAAATTTCATAAAATCGATGTTCTTGTTAACAATGCTTCTATTTTTGGGAAAATGTTACCCATTCAAGAGATAACTGAAGGAGATTGGGATAGAACTGTTTCTATTATTCTTAAAGGTACATTTCTTTGTTCAAGAGAAGTTGGGAAAGTTATGATAACGCAAAGAAGCGGAAAAATTATTAACATGGCTTCAATTACCGCTATGAGAGCACCAAGAAGAGAATATATGAGTGATTTTGCTGCAGCCAAGGCTGGAGTAATACAATTTACCAGATGTTTGGCCGCTGAATGGGGAAAATATGGAATTAATGTAAATTCAATTAGTCCTGGTTATCATGAAACTGATTCAGCCATAACACATCAGAGTGATGAATCTCGAAAAACATTAATATCGTATACTCCATTACAAAAAACAGCAGTTGCGAATGATATGAAACCAGTTGCTCTTTTTTTAGCCTCGGATTCTTCTAATTATATAACTGGACATAATCTTGTAACTGATGGAGGACGAATTTGTTGGTATGACTAGGCAAGGCACAGCAGAAAATCTAGATAAGGAGGTGATGATGCATATAATAAATAAGAATATAGAAGAGGAAATAAATAAAAAAATATTAAAAAGAGGTAATTAATTATGAAAAAGTTTAAATGTTCTTTAGTTTTATTGTTGACGATTTCTCTCTTAATATTATCAATTTCTTCAATTGCTATAGCAGGAGGAGATGATCAGTTAGTATTTGCAATGGTTGCTCGTGATATATCTGATCCTTTTCATGCTATTGTTGCTGATGGCGCTCAATCAGAATGTGATAAATTAGGAGTAAAATTTATTTTAAAAGATTCAGGAAATGATTTGATGACACAATTAAATATTGTTGACACGCTAATCAGTATGGGTGTTGATGGTGTTGCAATAAATGCTGTTGATGGAGCAGGTGTTATACCGGCGATTAATGCTTTAGATAAAGCGGGCATCCCGGTTGTTGGGTTTGATACTTTGCCTGATGGAGGAAAATTTGTTGCCTGTGTTGGTGTTGATAATGTTGATATATCCCATAGCGCAGGAAAAGCATTAATTCGAGGACTTAAAGAAAAATATGGAGAGGTTCCCGAAGGTGTTGTTTTAGATATAATGGGCAGTGTGGCAATGCAGATAGGTCGCGAAAGAAGAGATGGATTTAATAAAGCTCTAGCAGAATATCCTCAACTTGAAATTGCTGAAGCACAGGGAATGTGGAATCCAGATGATGCTTATAAAGTAACCAGTGATTTAATGACCAAATATGGTAAACAGGTTATTGGTATGTATACAGCAGCAGGATGCATGGCACCTGGAATTGCAAGTGCAATAAAATCAGCAGGTTATGACATGAAAGACATAGTATTTACTTCCATTGGTCCATTTGCTATAGATTTACAATTAATAGATGAAGGAAAAGAATATAGTAGTGTAGTTGTACCTTCTCTTGCCCAAGGAGAATTATCCATGAAGTTACTTTATTATGCTGTTAATAATATGATGGATAAAATGCCTAAGATTGGTGAATTAATGGTGGAAGAAGGCGAATTTTGGTCACCAGCAAAGGTTGTAGAATTTCTTGGATCTCCAAGGGTTAATGTTAATATTGAATCATTGTGCCCTCAAGATGTACCGACTGATGCGCCACGTTTACTTGGCACCTTAATTAATAAAAAGCAAGAAGAAATGAAGAAATAATAATTTAATAAATAATTGCAGTGTTTTTTTTAATGCAAAAAAACACTGCAATTATACTTAATTTTTAATAAAAGTTAGAATAAATAAAAGGTAGTAAGTTGTTAAATGAGGTTAAAAGAGAAAGCAGTATTAATAGCAGGTAGTTCCAGTGGAATAGGAAGAGCAATTGCTCTTGATTTAGCTAATAAAGATGCAAATATTATAGTTAATTATAATCACAGGAGAAAATCAACCAATGAAGTAGTTGAAAATATTAAGAGACTGGAAAGAAAATCAATTGCAATCAAAGTAGATGTTTTTAAAATAAAAGAAGTAAATAATTTGGTCAATAAAACATAGAATGAAGCTAGGAAAATAGATGTACTTATTAATAATGCTGAAGTATCCAAAGTCTGAATTTTTTAATTAGAAATTGTGTGAAACTCAATATACATTAAATAACTATTATACAAAAGGAGAGATAAAAATGAAAAAAGAAATTATTTTTACTGAAAAAGCACCTATGCCAAAAGGTCCATACTCGCAAGCGGTAAAAGCAGGAAATTTACTTTATGTTTCCGGGCAAGCTGCCGTAGATCCAAAAACGGGTAAATTTTTAGCACCCGGCGATATTGAAACTCAAACTGATCTTGTTATGAAAAATATTGAGGAAATTTTAAAAGCAGGTGGATCATCTTTAGAAAATGTAATAAAGTCCTCGGTCTTTATCGATGATATTAGTAAATTTAATGATTTTAACAATGTTTATAAAAAATATTTTACAAAAGAGCCCCCTGCGCGTTCGACTGTTGAAATAGGGCATTTTTTTGAAGGTATGTGTGTAGAAATTGACGTAATTGCAATAGTACCTTAATCTTTAATAATACAATGAAAGATTTTGGCATAAAAGGTATAAAGGTTTATTCTTAGGAACTAATTCTGGATTAAATACGATTTAAATTGCACATTGAGACTTATTGGGTAAATGTAGTAGTTCCTCTTTGGCAGTTGTTTGGTGGAAAAAGGCATAATAAAATATGTGTCTATGCTAAGGATGATCCAAGGACCACGTGACCCTAAAATCTTTGCTGAGACAGCAGTAAAAATAAAGAAAAGGATTCACTGCGTTCAAATTTAATCACTTTAGAATAGTCTATGGATTCCAGACCAGAAGAGATGAAAAACTTTCTTTGTCAACAGTAGTGTCGCAAGAGAAGCTGTAGGTGATGGGTAGATTTACCAATAGAAGGGCATCACCGTTTTAGTGTTTCTTTTGCTATTCATATAGGCAAACAACTAGAGGAATTTAATCCAATGCTTTTTGAAACACCTGTGATGTCTATAGATTAAAGGCTGTTGTTGAAATAGCTCGTGCTGATAAGGTACCGGTTACTGCAAGGGAATGCTATAAAAGATTTTCACAAATTGCTGAATTGCTTTCTTATGATGTTGTGGATATTGTACAACTTGAAAATTATTAATCGGTGGTATTTCTTGCGCTCGTAAAGCTGTAGCTGAGGCTAAGGAGGTTTTTATTGCTGCGTTACATCAAGCAAACAGCCCTCTTAGTACAGCTATAAATCTATATATTTATGCAAGTATTCCTAATTTTTTGATTCAAGAATGTTTTAATGACTTTTTAGTTTCTTGGGCACATAAAATCTACAGGGTTTACTACGTGTAAAAAATGGTTATCTTGAATACCAAATAGCCCAGCAATAGGTGTTGAGCTAAATGAAAAAAAAATAAAAAACACTCTTGCGGAGATAGATTTTTCATGCGTTTTTTTAATGAAGAATGGAAAAAAAGAGGATCTAATTAATAGGTGAATTGTATAATGAAAAAATATATTTAATATAAAGAAATATATGAAAGGATTTAAAATATGGATAATTCACTCTCTGATGACAAAAATATTTTAATGCGAGTTCGCGATGTTTCAAAGATTTATCCAGGAGTATTAGCAGTATCAAAAGCAAATATGGATATAAAGAAAGGAGAAATACATGGATTAATAGGTAAAAATGGAGCAGGGAAAACAACCTTAGTTAGTTTGCTATCAGGTGTTATATCTCCTTCAGAAGGAAATATTTATATAGGAGATAAAAGATTTAAAAGTTTATCCAGAATAGAGGCAAAGATTCAAGGGGTTGATATTGCTACACAGGAACCTCAGATTGTTCAAGTGCAAACCATAGGAGAAAGTTTATTTTCACCTAATTATATACGAAAAAATAATGGCTTAATAGATTGGGATAAGATTTATTCTGAATCTAGACGAATATTAGAATTAATTGGACTCGATTTTGATGTAGAAACTAAAATGGGTGACCTTTCAATAAGTATACAACAACTTATTACATTGATTAAATGTTTTTATGTAAGTAATTCACCAATTGTAATTTTAGACGAATCTTCTGCGTCGCTTTCCGAAGGTGATAGAAAGGTATTATTTAATATTATTACAGAGAAGAAAAAAGATAGAGCAATAATTTATATTTCTCACAGAATTGATGAAATATTAAATTACTGTGATGTAGTAACTGTACTTCGTGATGGCAAAGTAGTTACAACCGAAAAAATATCTAATTTGGATGAAGAGAAAATTTCTTCATTAATAGTTGGAGAAGAAAATGTAAAACAATATGATAAAACAGAAGAGACCTTTAAATTTTCAGCAACAGATTATGGTGAAGTAGTATTGTCTTTAAATAATTTAACAAGAGTTGGAGCTTTTCAAGATATAAATTTTGAAGTTAGAAAAGGTGAAATTGTAGGATTAGCTGGATTAAGGGGGAGTGGCAGGACGGAAATAATGCAAGCAATTAGTGGAATTGAACATAATTATGAAGGTGAAATAAAAATTAAAGGCGTAAAAAAACACTTTAGAAATCCTGCTCAGGCTCTTATTGATAAAGTAGCATATTTAACAGAAGAACGTGAAAAAGAAGGGATAATAGATATTCTAAGCATTAATTATAATTTAAGTTTACTTATATTAAATGAATTAAGTAAAAACGGATTAGTTGATGATAAATTAGAACGGGAATCAGCAGAGAAAATAGTAAAATTATTTGATATTAAATCTTTTTCTATAGATAATCCAGTAAGGTTTTTAAGTGGGGGTAACAAACAAAAGGTTGTTTTTGGAAAAATATATGCAGCTGAGCCTGAGGTATATTTATTAGATGAACCGACAAAGGGTATAGATATTTCTACAAAGGGTGTCTTGTTGTCAATGATTAAAAGTCAATTAACAAAATCTGCTGGAATATTATTAACTTCACCAGGAATAAATGAACTGATAAAAGTATGTGACCGTATATTAGTATTATTTGAAGGTAAAATTGTTAAGGAAATACCACGGGAAAAATTTGATGAAAAATTATTATATTTAAGCATGCAGGGTGTTAGTGAGAAAAATTAATTATACGGAAGGAAGGTATCGTTTTATGAATCTAAAGATGAAATTAAGTATTTTGGATAATTTAATATGGGTTATATTATTTGCATTAGTTGTAATAAATATATTTATTACTCCAATGTTTTTTTCGTACAATAATTTAATGAATATAATTTACCATTCTGCGGTTTTAGGGTTTTTAGTATTAGGAGAATCATTATGTTTAATAACTGGGAATTTTGATTTATCTATTGAGTCTACATTAGCATTTGCGCCGGCGATTGGTATATTATTCATGACGAGATGGATGCCAGGATTAAATCCAATAATTGGGATTATTATAACGCTAGGTGTTGGGATGTTAATAGGCTATTTTAATGGGTTATTTATCGGCAGGTTAAAGATAAATCCCTTTTTACAAACATTATCAATATTAATTATATTAAGGGGTTTAACATATTATTTAATACCAATGTCTGTATTTAATCTTCCCAGAGTATATACCTTTTTAGGTGGAGAAAGGATTATATTTAAAATACCAATAGCTGTAATAGTACTAATCGTATTTATCTATATAATACATGTAATACTGACAAAGGGGGTTTACGGGAGGTCATTAATTGCAGTAGGTGGAAACATAAGGGCAAGTTTTATATCGGGCATAAATACAGAAAGGGTAATAATACTTGCTTACACATTTAGTGGATTGTTTGCAGCAATAGCTGGAATATTATCAGTAGGACGACAGGAGGCGATTACAAATGCAATGGGGACTGGAATGGTGTTTATGGCATTTGCCGCAGCTGTAATGGGAGGAGTAAGTATGAGCGGCGGCATAGGGACAGCATTAGGTATGTTAGGTGGGCTATTAGTATTGGGAGTTATTGATAACGCGCTAACCTTATTAGGAGTAAATGTATTTTTGGTATATGCGACAAAAGGGATACTAATATTTATAGCTATATTATTAGATCATAGCAAAATAAGCATCAGGGAAAAATTAATTTATAAAGAAGAAGTTAAGAAATTTAAGGTTAAAACAAAAAAAGCATAACAATAAATATTAAAAGAATTAAGGAAAATAGTGCTGATATGGAAAAGAAGATATTTTTTGTTAAATTTTGAAAGGAAATTTTAAAGTATTATTAAGAAATGGTTACTTTTATTAACCATATGTTAGTTTAATTGGTTTTTTAAGGAATAATCAGAGGTATTTTAAAAGAGATTTTTAATAATTTTATATACTTGTTGATCGCCAAGATTTTCTCTGGTCGAACTTTCTAATCAAAAATAATTAAAACTAAAAAGTTTAAGTAAAAAAAGTATTTATTAGTAAATAAAATAATTTTATAGGAGTGATATTATGAGATTGAAAGATAAAGTAGCTTTAATTACTGGTAGTTCAAGTGGTATTGGCAAAGGTATTGCTATTAGCTATGCTAAAGAAGGTGCCGATATAATAGTTAATTACAATCAAAGAAAGGAATCAGCTAATAAGGTTGCGGAGATTATAAAAAGTTTGGGCAGAAGAGCAATAGTTATAAAAGCGGATGTATCTAATAAAGATGAAGTAGATAATATGGTTAACAAAGCAATAGAGGAATACGGAAAGATAGATATACTTGTAAACAATTCAGGAATTACAAAAGAATGTCTGCTATTAAACTTAAGTGAAGAAATGTGGGATAAAATTATAAATATTAATTTAAAGGGTGCTTTTTTATGCAGCCAGGCAGTAGCCAAAAAAATGATTAGTGGTCATATAAAAGGAAAAATTATTAATATTTCTTCTAATAATTCATTTATGGTTGAGCCAAGAAGAGGACCCTATTGTATCTCAAAAGGGGGAATGGATACGCTTACAAAATCATTGGCTGCTGAATTAGGCTCATATGGTATAAATGTAAATGGAATGGCACTTGGAACTATAAAAGGAACCAATATCGCGGGTGATTTTTTTGAGAATAAAGAAATTATTGCTAAAATAATTGCAAATATCCCACTAGGACGCCTTGGCACAGTTGAAGACTGTGTGGGGCCTGCAATTTTTTTAGCATCTGAAGAATCTTCCTATTTTCAAGGAGAAACTATAGTGATGGATGGTGGATTAACAATATTGGAATTTTCTGATTAATTTTAAGTATTAATTTTATAGGATTGGAGGTGGTTGTAATTAATAAAGATTGTGTTAAAAGAAACTTATTGGAATGGATAGATACTAATGAAAATGAAATATTTAATTTAACATCAAATCTGGTCAAAATCCCAAGTATTAATTATGGGAATAAAGGATATGAAGGAGATTGCCAAAAATATATTGCTGAATGGCTTAAAAAATTGGATTTAAATGTAGACGTATTTACTCCCGATGATATCAAAGATTTTGATAAAGTCCCAGGGTTTGTAAAAAAACAGAATTTTGAAAATAGACCTAACGTGGTTACAAAAATAAGTGGA
>Ga0272442_10010370_pt1 | contig 11494 bp, 10 predicted proteins | sample SSMForm2O_FD_200262 | JGI IMG/M metagenome (GOLD analysis project Ga0272442, IMG submission 200262) | Marine sediment archaeal communities from Little Sippewissett salt marsh, Falmouth, MA, United States - SSM-Form-2O | ecosystem: Environmental > Aquatic > Marine > Wetlands > Sediment ...
AAAACCATGCAATTTATTGCGTGGAAGGGGGATTTTTACATACTACTGGGTTGTATTCAGGGTAGATATTGTAGTTATATTTTTATTTTTGCTGATGTGGTTTTTTGTTAAACATGCATTTGTTGTATGTTTTATCTCTTCACTCAAAATTTATTAACATATCTAATGATATAATTTATGATAAAAAGATGAATGCTGATGAAATAACCTATAAAACTCTTAGAAGAATCCAAGAAATGGAAAAAAGATCACCTAGTTTAACAAGAATAAACCCTAATTTTTACAATGATTTGTCAAATTATTTAGAAAATTTGGATGTTCGGCTTGGAAAAGAACCGTCACCTCAGAAACAAATGCTTCTAAAAGTCGAGATACGAGACACAAATAAAATTGTAACAAGTATTTATGAAATGCGTGAGAAAAAAATTTTACTGGCTACAATTTCAAAGGCCCGCGGAGGGAATCCCAATCTCAAAAATCTTGTTGATACAGATAAAGATCTATTTGAATCAATCCTAAATTTAATGACGAAAACGCGTAAACAAATTTTGGAAAAAAAATCAAAAGGACAAACTGAAACAGATAAGGCTGTTGAGCCAAAGAAAGAAGACAAGAAAAATGAGGGGCAAGAAAACTCTAAACCTGTGGTAAGAGTAACTAAAAGTATACCTAAGTTTATTGGAACTGATATGAAGGAATATAATCTTAGGAAAGGTGATGTAATATCTCTACCTGCTGATATGGGAGATGTGTTATTGAAAAGAGGTGTCGTAAAAGAGATAAAACAGCAGTAAGTTCAAATGCAAATTTACAGATGAGAGCTCAATGGTTTTGGAAAAGCAATAATTTGAAATGATTTAAATAAACATTTCATTTGCCTTTACCACACAATGTCAGAAAAAATTGCAAAAAAAGAGACATTTGCAAAAAAATATTTCTTCATAATAATTGGAATGCCTATTGTCTTATGGGCACTTGCATTTCCCTTTATTAAAATTGGGCTAGAAGAGCTTTCTCCAGTAAATCTTACAATTATGCGTCTTTTAGTGGTCTGTATCGTTTTTGTTAGTTTATTACTTTTGAAACCAAAGAAATTCTCCAAACTTCAAAAAAAAGATGTCATTCCTATTTTTCTTGTAGGATTTTTTGGTATTGTAGTTTATCATTTGGGGCTTAATTATGGTGAACAATATATTTCGGCAAGTGCAGCAAGTGTAATTATTGCCACTATTCCGATATTTGTTGTCATCTTAGCGTCGATATTTTTAAAAGAGAGAATCACACCTAAGATAGTTTTAGGGGTCCTTCTTTCTGTTCTTGGTGTAATTATTATCTCTACAGTTGGTAAATCTGATTATATTTTTGAGATAAAATATATATCGGGAGCTTTGGCAGTTATTATAGCAGCAGTGATGGGGGCAGCTTATACTGTTGCCGGTAAAAAAATGCTTCAAAGATACTCGGCACTCTCACTAACCGTTTATGTGAGTTGTCTTGGAAGTCTTGGATTAATTCCTTTTATTAGTAACTCACTCTTTGAAGAAGTAGCGGTAATGTCACTTACTGGTTGGGGTGTTGTAATATTTCTAGGATTATTTCCGACTGTTGTTGGATATGTTTTATGGTATGTGGCACTAGAAATTAAAAGCGCTTCAAAGATTAGTGTTTATCTTTATTTCGTTCCAGTATTGTCAACAATAATCAGTTACGTTATATTCAGAGATGAAATTACCTGGTTTTTTGTCTTTGGTGGAGCGCTTGTCATTCTAGGCTTGTATGTGGTAAATAAACAAAGTAGTAGGGTCAACTAATATGTTTTCATTTTTCATCATATTTTTCTCAGGAATGTTTTATGATTTCATTCTTTTTTTATACTAATTTTCTCATGATTTTAATCTATTTTTATACCAATTTTATCATGATTTCATCCTATTTTAGTATGTGAAATTTATATACGACAACGTTGTTATTACATACCAAGAAATAATACTGTATTGAGGGGGACATAAACATACTTACAGCCATTAGGTTATATATCTAATAATTTATAGATTTTTATTTCAACTTAGGTTTAACACACTTAATTTCCGCTGTGATTAGGATATCAGATTTTAGGTGATTATATGTACTCATGTAAGAATTTTTATGAGTTTATAGTAACTATCTATATTGATACATTTTGGCTGAATTGCAAAATCTAATGGTATTGTAGTTAAAATGTCATTTTTCAAATTTACACAGTGATCTGTAGAGCTATTTCTTAAAACATCAACGGCATAATTGCCCAAACGAGCCGCCAGCATTCTGTCTATTGCTGTAGGGCGACCTCCTCTTTGAATATGGCCTAAGACTGCTACTCGTGTCTCCAGGCCAGTCCTTTTGGTAATAATATCAGCAATATCCTGAGCCTTTGCTTTTCCCTCTGCCACAACAATAATCCAACTTACCTTTCCCTTATCATGACTCGCTTGAATTTCTTCACAGGTACTCTCAATATTTGAATCCATTTCAGGAACCAAAACCTCTTCACAACCTCCTGCTAAAGCCACCTGAAGTGCAATATGTCCACAGCTGCGGCCCATAACCTCCATAACAAATATCCTTTCAAGACTTGTTGCCGTATCTCGTATCTTATCAAGTGCATCTAAAGCAACATTGATGGCGGTATCAGAACCAATGGACAAATCAACTCCATTGATGTCATTATCAATGGTTGCTGGAATACCAATTACTGGAATATCATAATGTGTTGCAAGTATATGTGCTCCTGTCAAAGATCCGTTCCCTCCAATTACGATCATACCATCTATGTCGTTGTCATGTATAGTCTTAACTGCCTGTTTTTGTCCAGATTCAGTAAAAAATCGCTTCGAACGAGCAGTCTTCAAAATTGTACCTCCCTGGTTGATAATTCCTGAGACAAACCGTCTGTTTAGTGGCATGATGTTACCATCTATCAGCCCATCATATCCTTTCATAATGCCGACTACTTCGATATTATGATAAACGGCGGTTCTCACTACTGAACGAATAGAAGCGTTAACCCCTGCACAATCTCTTGTCAGAATCGCTATTTTGTCCATCTTAGATCCCACGGTTTCATAACGTTTAATCTTTATTTATACTTTCATATCTACTTATACTGTCTAGTGGGGTTTTGACTGAATATGACCTCATATTCATTTCGCATAAAAACAATGAAAAATCATGTGATTTAACACTTTTACAACTCTATTTAATAATTGGCTATTGATATAGATTACAAATTAATATATCCAGATTTTTTTCTGATTATGACCTTAACTCACAGCTCCTCTTTTACAAAGTCGATTTGGATTTTTTTATTATGTGCAATTTTTCTATCTTTCGTCGTCCATACACCCAAATACCGTTAATTTCTTTTATTCTATCTAGCAGGGAATATATGTCACTAACAACCTCTGCCTTCTGAAGATCATTTTTTAGAGACTTTAAGTATATGCATGAAGAAAAATATAAGAAAACTATTCTGCGCAATTTTATAACTCCAAATTTTTCCCCATAAAATTCACAAACATTGTAGATATGTTCAGTACATATGTCTTTTTTTTCTTGAAGTGTTGGAAAAGTAAAAATATCGCCAGAAAAATTACACAAAATTTCTGGGATAATCCAGGGGTTTCCAAGGATTCCTCTTCCAGGCATAACTGCGACTGCCCCTGTTTGAAGTAGCATATTTTGAGCATCAATTCCTGAAAAAACACCCCCGTTGACAATTACAGGGATTAAAAGGTTGCTAGCTGTCTCACGCATTTGTGTAATATTAAGAGGTTTTCCGAATTTTTTTTCACCTGTACGCCCGTGAATTGTTATGGCTGCAACACCATAACTAGCCAGTTTTTTGGAAAGTGAAATAACATTAATTGATTTTTGACAAAAACCTGTCCGTAGCTTAACAGTAACAGGGATGTCTACTGTATTGGAAACAGTTTTAACAATTTTACTTGCAAGCACCTCGTCTTTCATAAGAGAAACACCTTCGCCTTTTGAGATTACTTTTCTTACTGTACAGCCCATATTGATGTCAATATAATCAAATCCTATATCTTCAATGGTCTTCGCTGCTTTTGCCATGATGTTTGGATCTTTGCCAAGTAATTGGGCACCATTAAGATGGGAACCGGTAACCAACCTTAGCATCTGAATGGTCCTCTGATTTCCTTCAACAACCGCTCGTGCATTTACCATTTCCGTTGTGATGAAAGGCGGTTTAAACTTAGCGAGAATTTGACGATAAGGATAATCTGTGTACCCACTTAGCGGGGGCAACATTAATTTTTTTTCACGCAAAATTTTTGTAAACAAGGATTTTTTCATTTACGAACATCCAGCTAGATTTGTCAAATCAACAATAATAGGTAATATAAGTTTTATTCTAGTAAATATCTAACATTTGAGGAATTGGAATATTAAAAAATCAAATTTCTTAAAAACCTCATTTCCACAAGATATTATCCATACTTCTCCTCAATTAAATTCTCTTTATTCTTGAAAATATAATTATATTGATAAAATCACTATTGATGGTCTAACATTTTCTTCAGAAATAGGTCTAACATCTCTTTTAGCTGAGTAAAAATCAGGTCCATCGATTAACAATCCTATATAAGTTCTGATTATTTTATTTCTCAAAAATGAGCAAATTAAACCATATTCTTTCAGTTTTTATTTTCATGACATCGATTTCTTTAAAAAACCAGTTGGCATACTTATAAATAGTTAAATAAATTATGAAGGAATTTTAATGAAATTTATAGATGTTATAGAATCCCGTAAAAGTACTCGCACTTACTGTGACAAAGAAGTAGAAGATGATAAAATTGAATATGTATTTGAATGCGCACGTTTGGCACCCTCATGGGCAAATGGACAATGTTGGCGTTTTATCGTTGTGAGAGACAAAGAAAAAATTAAATCATTGTCTAAAACAAGTATTGTAAACAGATGGCTTAGAAAAGTACCAATTATTATTGTTGCCTGTGGTGATCCTACATCAAGTGGTGTTAACAATGGCATAGATTATTTTGCTGTGGATGTCTCAATAGCAATGGAACATATTATACTTGCAGCTACCGATGTAGATCTTGGAAGTTGCTGGATAGCTGCTTTCGATGAAAAAAAGGTGAAAGAAATATTAGAGATACCAAACAGAATCAGAGTTGTTGCACTAACTCCTCTTGGATATCCCGCTCAAAAAAGTGGAATAAGTGATAAAACCATAAAAATGTTAGCACGTAGTAAGAAGAGAAAGAACCTAAATGAGATTGTTCGCTATGATAAATGGTGATATGAAAACATAGTAATGAATACCTACCATCGGATTAAAATATAAATAAAGAAAACCATCGATTAATTTTACCCTAGAAATGCATAATATTTATCTAACGATCATTTTTTATTAATTTGTCTTTTTGCCAGTTCTTCTCTGCTTAGATATTTTTTATGGCAATTGGGGCAAGTTATCGGCGAATCAGTTGTGCTTCGTGTCCATCTATGTCCACAAAAAGGACAATTCTCCTTTTTCATTATAGTACCCAATGTAGAGCATAAAATGATTTGTTTAAAAACATATCCTTGATATCCATGTTTTTTCGCCAAAAAATTAAATTACAAAAGATCAGATTAAAAAATCCTATATCATCTAGCAAATCATTAAAGACGGATGTAAATAGAAAGTATATAAGGAAAACCTATGTTTATCGCCGTTTGCAATGGAAATAAAAGAGAATGTTTTTGACCTGATGTATGAGCCACTTGCTGGCTCGAGTCTTAAAAATTTGGGTCGACTTGTTTTACAAAATAAATTGAGAATAGATGTAAGGTATATGCCGCGGATGATCTATGTAACTGCAATTAGTACTATCATGTCCCCGTTTCGCATTAAAGAGTCGGTAAATTTTAACAAGAAAATTTAGCATATCAAAATAAAAAAGCCCCCCTTTTTATTATTGGACACTGGAGAAGTGGAACTACCTACCTACATAATATGTTAACACTCGATAATAACTTTGGATATTGTACAACATTTCAAACGACTGCCCCTAGTGTTTTTTTAGGATGTGAAAAAATCATCAAACCAATTGTTGCTGCCAGTATTCCAGACAAAAGACCAATGGGTAATGCTGATCTAGGGGTAGATTTTCCACAAGAGGAAGAATATGGGCTTGGTGCTCTCTCACCATATGGATACTACAATGGTTGGTGTTTTCCAAAAAATATGAAATATTACAATAAATTTGTGTGTATGGATGATGTTCCTCAAGGTGTGATAGAAGAAAGGATAGATACATATTTGTATTTCTTAAAGAAGGTGACATTATATAGAAATGTAACGCGACTTACGATGAAGAATCCTGCTAATACAGCAAGGATAAAAATACTTCTTGAAATGTTTCCTAAAGCACAATTTATCAACATATATAGAAATCCTTACAGCATATATTTCTCGATGCTTAAATTCATGAGAATAGTTATTGCACGCTATTGTGTACAAAAGCCCCCAAAAATGGAGGAGCTGGAGGGTTATATGATGGATTTATATGTTGAATTGTACAAAAAATATCTGAAAGAGAAAAAACTAATCCCAAATGGGAATTTGGCAGAAATAAAATATGAAGATTTCATTCAAAATCCGGTATCTGTGCTGGAAAAAATTTATGCGACACTCAATCTTGAAAGCTTCAACAAATCCGAAAAAACCTTCAGGAAATATGCTGAGTCTCAGAAAGACTTCAAGGTAAGTAGTTATAAAATGGATGATTCTGTAAAAGAAAAAATATACAAAAATGGAAATTCACATTCGAGGAATTTGGATATGAAAAATAGATTTGCACAAAAAACACAGAGTAAAAGTTAAATTGAGCGTTTTTACACTATTACCCCTACAATAAATGCGATTGAACCAATGGCTGCCACTATTCTCAGCAAATCTGTCATTTTACCTATGTTTCTTATTTTCTTAAACGACAGTATTATTACATAGATACCGATAATATCTACGAGAATAATTATTAATAGATACCATATGCTAAGAATGCCCCATATAAAAGGTAAGGGGGTTAGGATAATAGTTACAGCTAAAAATATGCATCCAACATACGTAGCGGCTTTTTCACCTATTTGCATAGGCAATGTTACTCTTGCAAGCATATCTCCTCCAATGTCGCGGACATCCATTAATATCTCTCTACCTAGAAAAATGAAGAATGCCATAATTGACAATATCAGGGAACTAAATGGCTGTCCTACTGCAGCACTACCAAAAGTAAAAGACATTGCAGAAACAAATGCAACAACCAGGTTTCCTAATATACCTTTATTTTTAAAAAGTCCGTCGTACAAAACAATACATCCTATACTAAAAACAGCTATTCCAAAACATACCATATTAATGAAATAGGAAAGAATCAATGTAATACAAAAGGATAGTATGGCAAAATATAAACCTTCTTTTGGCAGTAATCTCCCTGAAGGGATAGGTCTTTTCGGATGAATTACTTTATCTATTTTCCAATCATAGTAATCATTGAAAATCAAACTTCCTGCTGTGATAAAGAAAGCGACAACCACGGCAAGAAACAAATCAAATGAAAAATAAGATGCAGAATCGGCTACAATCCCACCTATAAAAACACCCATAAGTGCAAGAGGGATAGTCTTAGGTCGCATTGATTCAATGAGTGCCTTTGTTTTGTCAAATAGTGGATATTTCATACGTTGACCTCTGTTGTTTACAAGTTAAATACCCGAAGGCTTAAACTGTATCTACCATATTTATATTAATATTATAAATAAATAATTTGTGGAAGACGTGTGTAGAAATAAATTTGAAATATTGATTATGAATGGCAATAGATACATCATCTAGTCCTACGTAAACATTTCAAACGGTTGCTGTTGATTGCCCATTCATATATCTCAAAGTTATGATCGCCAATGAGTATCTCTTCACCAACTTTATATTTTCTTCGGGTGGTCCAATCTGTGAAGGATTTTTTAACAACATATTTTTTAAGATTTCCCCCAGGCATATCTTTCAGATTTGCCCCTGGAGTGTTTAACAGCTCTTTTTGATGCTGGAGCCTAGATGTAGAATAATTCCCCTTATATATCATGATAGAATTATTGGTAATTAAAAACGTTGTGTCAGTAACGTTATCTAGAAATCTTCGATCATGTGAGACAACGATTACTGTTCCAGTAAAGGAATTAAGAGCCCCTTCAATGGCCATTTTTGATTCTAGATCCATGTGATTTGTTGGTTCGTCAAGAATGAGAAAATTGTATGGCTGCATGATTAATCTTAGAAAAGCCAGTCGAGCACGTTCTCCTCCTGAAAGTTTTCCCACCTGATTATATACAATGTTACCTCTAAAATTGAATTGACCGAGCAGTGCCTTTGCATCAGTTTCCTTAAGATTCTTTTGATCTCTTAGAATCTCCTCAATAAGGTTATTATCTAGATTTAATGATAAGTGTCCCTGGTCAAAATATGCCCATCTTGCACCACGACTAATGTTAAGTATGCCACTATCTGGCTTTTCGGCGCCGGTAAGCATATTTAAAAAAGTTGTCTTACCACATCCATTAGGACCAATAAGCCCTATCTTTTGCCCTGATAGAATTTCAAAGCTAACATCATTCAAAATCGGAGTGTCGCCAAAACTTTTACTAAGATTGCTACCATCCGCAATGTTCTTGCCAGATTTGAAAACGTTCTTAAAATGAAATCTTAACAGATAGTCTTTGATAACGGGATTTTCCACATGTTGTAATTTCTTTAACCTCTTCATTTTGCTTGATATCTGCGAATCAAATCTGTTACGACGAGACATCTTCTCAATAGATGCCTTGCGTCGTTTTACATCAGCCATTGTTTTAGCATATGCCTGATGTTTGAGATGCTGTCGGAGGTTTTTTTGCTCTTCATATTTTTCATAGGTGGCATCAAATATTTCTATATGTCCACTTTGCATCTCAAATACCCTATCAACAAGATCATCCAAAAGATATCGATCATGCGAAATTATCATAATTGCACGCGGAAAATCAACCAGTTGTCGTTCCAGCCATTCAATTGTTTCAATGTCTAGATGATTTGTTGGTTCATCTAGTAAAAAAATATCACATTCTTGATATTGCGCCAAAACGCTAGCCAAGGCAAGTTTTTGGCGCTCTCCGCCAGAGAGGGTACTAATTTTTGTGTCTAACGGCAGTTTCCCCAATCCAATTTCATTGATAATATTTATTGCATCTTCTAGACGTGAAGTATTATCGAATTGTCCATCAGACATCTTAAGTTTTTGAATTTTCTCAAGTATCTCTTCATATTCAGACGAATCATATATTGCAGGATCTTCTAACTGCGATTCATATGATTTGATCTGTTGTTGAATACTATCTGTTTGTGTTGCATTTACTAAAAATTGATGGGCAGTTAAATTTTGAGATTGTATAGCTGTTTGTTCCAAATATCTAATTTTGATATTATCTTTAAACCATAGTTCTCCATCGCTTGATCTCTTCAGTCCCAAAAGAATTTTAAAAAGTGTAGTTTTTCCACAACCATTTGGTCCAATTATCCCAATGAAGTTATCTGACACCACTTCAAAGGATGCAGTATCAAATAATAATTTACCTCCTATTGTCTTTGATAAATCACGAGCTCGAATTAAGACTTCCATTTACATGACCATAATTTCTATTGTAAAACATTTTAGATTTTCATGTATGTTTCTCTTTTAATCTCTTTTTCATAAATGATTCTAAGTTGTCAAATGCTCTTTCTAGCGTTTCCATCTGCGGCAGAATAACTGCTCTAAAGTGTCCCTTTCCATAGATGGAGGAAAAACCTGAACCATGAACAACCAAAACGTGTTCCTCATGTAAAAGATCCAGAACAAATTCTTTATCGTTCTTCCAAATTCCTTTATTCATAGCTTCAATCTTTGGAAATATATAGAACGCACCATCTGGTTTTGCTGTAGATATGCCATCTATTTCGTTTAAACGTTTAAATGAAAAATCACGGCGTTCTCTTAATTTCCGATTCATCTTTTTAATATGATCCTGTGGACCTTTTAACGCCTGAATGCAAGCACGTTGACAAACAGAGTTCGCACATAATCGTGAACGAGCTATACGCATAAACGCCTCTTTTATTCGATCAAGTTCACCAGAATGATAGAATTGTACATACCCCATCCGCCATCCTGGGACCAAGTAGACTTTTGAAAAACCGTTAAATGTTATGATAGGTACATCTTTAGCAAGTGTTGCTGTTGCATGTTGCTCTCCATCAAATGTTATGTCATCATAAATCTCATCAGATATAACTGGGATGTTATACTCACCGGCAATATCAATAATTTCTTTAATAACTTTTTTTGAATATAAAGCACCTGTTGGATTATTTGGATTTATGATAACAATACCTTTTGTACGATTTGATATCCTTTTACGAATGTGTTCTACGTCAGGTTGCCAACATTCTTCCTCAATGCATCGATAGGCTATTGGTTCTGCATCATTGAAACGTGTGATAAGCCCATATTGTGGGTATGTAGGACCAGGTATCAAAAGTTCATCTCCAGGGTCAAGTGAAGAATTAAGAAGAATTTGAAGAGATTCAGTAACACCAGTGGTGATGCAGATATCTTCAGGGTTGTAAGCGACTTTGTTTCTCCTATGTTCACGTTCAGTTATTGCAATTCTAAGGTCAAGATATCCTTCTGAAAGTGAATATCCATTATGGCCTTCTTTGGTAGCTTTATAGAGTGCATCTTTCATATGTTGAGGAGTGTCAAAATCATATTTGTTTGGATCGCCTATGTTAAGATGCAAAACTTCTATACCTTTTTTTTCTAATTCCTTTGCAGGCAACACCACATCTCTTATGGCGTAGGAAACACCTTGAGAACGTTTTGATGCTTTAATCATATATATCGTGGGATGGTATCCTCAAGGGTAATAAATATTTGATGGTGAAAAAAGTATTTTAACTGACCTATTAAGAATTGTGCCATTGCTCACAAATCGTTAGCTTTTATATTGAATTTAGATGAGGTTACTATCGATATTCTCGGAAAATCCGCTGGCAGTCAATAGATCCTGTAAAGCCATATGGTATTTTTCAGGTTGAGAATCAAGAAGTTTTCTTGCATGTTCTTTTAGAAATTCACCATACTCTATCTCTATCTGCGAATATTTCCAATTCTTATCTTTGCCTTTTCCAAAAACCAGCAAAAATGCATATGCAAGTGATTTTCCCTTAGGAGTATCTGGTCTTTTCTTTATTTCTGCAAGAGTCTTTTTCTCCCCAAATGTTTTGTATGTTCTTGCAATATGGTCGGCAAAGTTGGCCAAAGGTGGAAGTGCTTTATATTTTGGAAGTTGAGACAATATCTGACGTCGCTCCTCGTATTTAAAGACGACCTCTAAAATATCAGACGGAGAG
>Ga0272442_10010372_pt1 | contig 11491 bp, 6 predicted proteins | sample SSMForm2O_FD_200262 | JGI IMG/M metagenome (GOLD analysis project Ga0272442, IMG submission 200262) | Marine sediment archaeal communities from Little Sippewissett salt marsh, Falmouth, MA, United States - SSM-Form-2O | ecosystem: Environmental > Aquatic > Marine > Wetlands > Sediment ...
CCCGTCGTCGGTCTCTAGAACGCGGTTGCGGATGGGCTCCGTGAGAGTGGGGGGGAGGTCGTCGCCGGCGAGCAGCAGGCCCTCTGGCATGAGCACCCCCGAGCGAAGCAGCTCGGCGGCCACGTCCACCAGGGCCGAGCCGCAAAGGCCGACCGGCGCCACGTCGCCGACGACGTTGAGGCGCAGGTCGCCGTCGAAGACGACCTTCTCGATCGCGCCGGCCGAGGCGCGCATGCCGTGCTTGATGCGCGCGCCCTCGAAGGCGGGCCCCGCGGCAGTCGAGGCGGCCATCATCTTGTCGCCGTGGCACACCACGATCTCGCCGTTGGTGCCGATGTCGATCATGGCGGTGGCTTGCTCGGTATCGGCCAAACGTGTGGCCACGATGCCGGCGACGATGTCGCCGCCCACGAAGCCGCCGATGACGGGATAGATGTAGGCGCGTCCGCGTGGATGGATGGCGAGGCCGAGGTCCGAGGCGCGCAGGAGAAGGCTGTGGCCGATGGTGGGTGTGAATGGCACCGCGCCCAAGGCTGTGGGATCGACCCCCTCCAGCAGGTGCTGCATCGTGGTGTTGCCCGCGAAGGTGGCTTCGTAGATCCGCTCGGCCGCCGCACCCCCTTCGTCGCACAAGGCGCCCAGCATCTCGTTCACCTCGCCCACCACCGCCCCGTGTAGTTCTGCAAGGCCCTCCGCCTCGCGCGCAAAGAGAATGCGTGACAGGACGTCGTCGCCGTGGCTGGTCTGGGGATTCATGCGCGACACGCTCGCGCACTCCCGTCCCGTGCTCAGGTCCACCAGCACGCCGACCAGGGTCGTCGTGCCGATATCGAAGGCCGCGGCATAGCACTCGCCCTCGGTGTTGCCGGCTTCGAAGTCGATCAGCCGATGGTCGGCCAGCACGGCCGTGCCGTGGTAGCCCCAATCCCGCATGCGCCCCGGAATCGCCCGCAACAAGTCCAGCGCCACGCTGCACGGGCCGACCTCCCTTTGTAGCCGGTCCAGGTCGGGGGCCTCGTCTTCGCGGCTCGGCGCCGGAAGCTCGACGTATCGCTTGCGCACCGCAACGTCCGATACGTCGGTCACGCCCCCCTCACCCGCCCCGAGAATCTGGAACGTCGACGCGAGCACCGAGGTCTCCGGAACCTCGATAGTCGTGGGCCCCGACGCACACGACTGGCACGCCAAACGGACGCCTTCGGCGAGTTCCTCGCGAGTGAGCTGGTTGCGCTCGACCTCGGTGGGTTCGCAGGCGTTTTGGAGAATGCGGACGCGGCATTTGCCGCAGGTCCCCTGGCCGCCGCAGGGCGTGTCGAGCACGATGCCTGCGTTGGCCGCGGCCTCAACGACATTGGTGCCCTTCAAGACGAAGACCGTCTTGCCCTGGGGCTCGAACTTGACCGGTATCCCTACTTCACGCACGCTGGAATCCTTCCTTGCTTCCCGAAAGCATCGGCGCAAACAAAAACGCCCGATGATACGCCCGATTGACGCACAGTGCAAACCTCGGGGGGTCGGCGTCGCGCGTGCGCTTCTCCAACTACAAGAACGAGCACCAGCGAGATGTGGGAAACGAGGGGGCGGCGCTGAAGCATGCTATACTCGCGCCCGGCTTGAGGCGACGGATGCGCGGGAGGGGTCTGTGCAGTGGGCCTTGGTGCGGAACAGGCAGCGTGCGCGGTCAAGGCGGCCGCGGCCAAGCAGGGATTCGACGCGTGCGGTATGGCCGACGCCGGGCCCGTGGATCCGGACGACCGGTTCGGGGCGTGGCTGGCGCGGGGATTTCACGCGGACATGGACTGGCTGGCTCGCACCAAGGAACTGCGCCAGGACGCGCGCCGTAAGCTTCCGGGCGCGCGCTCGGTGGTCGTCGTCGCGCGCAACTATTACGCGGAACGCCCGGCCGCACCCGACGGCGCCGGGCGCGTGTCACGCTACGCCTGGGGGCGGGACTACCACCGGGTGCTGCGCAAACCGTTGCGCCGCCTGGCCGACCGGATATCGCAGATGGGCGACCACGTGCGGTGCTACTGCTGCGTGGACACGGGGCCGGTCATGGAACGCGAATGGGCCGTCCGTGCGGGGGTCGGGTGGCCGGGCAAGAATGGACTGGTGCTGCGGGAGGACCTCGGGTCGTGGTTCTTTCTGGGCGTGATCCTGACGACCCTGCAACTCGCGCCGGACCGGCCGGCCGCGTCTCGATGCGGCACGTGCCAGCGCTGCCTCGAGGCCTGCCCAACAGGGGCCCTCGTGGCGCCGGGCGTGCTGGACGCGCGCCGCTGCATTTCCTACCTGACTATCGAAAACCGGGGAACCATCCCCCGAGCCATCGAGGCCCGGCTCGGCGACTGGGTGTTCGGCTGCGACGTGTGCCAGGAGGTCTGCCCGTGGAACCGCAAGGCCCGCCAGACTTCCCAACGGGACTTCCTCCCACGCGAAGGACAGGCGTTCCTGGACCTGGACGCGTTGGCGCGGATGGATCATGCCGCCTTCGACGAACGCTTCGCCGGCACACCTATCCGCCGTGCGACTTACCATGGCATGCTGCGCAACGCCGGCATCGTTCGTCGATTCGGGCGCGACGAAGGGTGATGCCTCTTTGCAGTCGTCCTATAGCGGTGCACAAGCCCCCCGCTGCGCCAAGACCCCCGCACTCGCTTCGGCAAGAGGCCAGCGCCAACGCCGGTGTCTGCCTCTTGACGCAAGCCTGCTCGAGGAATCTGGTATCATCCAAGAGGCTCGCGTGCCCACGCCCGCGGCCGCTGCACCGGGAATGGACCGTCCCTCTGCGGCGTTGAGGTGGTTGGTGAGTCGCGCCGGGCAAGTCATGGAGCATATGTGAGGAACTCGAAACGATACCGCGAGGCCTGCTGGCTGGCCGCCCTCATCCTTCTCCGCGGAACGTCGGCATGGGCGTGCGACATCCCCGTATACGAGTATGCCTTGGATCAGTGGGAAGCGGATCCCTACGAGGTGATCGTCTATCACCGGGGGCCGCTGTCGCCCGAGCAGCAGGCGCTTATCGATTCGCTCCAGCCGGACAGGGACCAGCCCTCGCCCGGCGAGTCCGCGGCCGTCCCCAATCTCAGCGTGCGCACCGCGGACCTGTCCGGCGACCTGGATGCACTGGCGCAAAGCCTGTGGGAGGCCCAAGCCGCGCCCGAGCTTCCCTGGATGGTCGTTCGATATCCCTTCTCGCCGCCGCAGCGCAAGCCGGTCTGGGCCGGGGCATTGACCGCCGCCCATGCCGCCCTGATCGCGGATTCGCCCAAGCGACGCGAACTGGTCAAGCGGCTGCTGGCGGGCGATACGGCCGTGTGGGTGTTCCTCGAAATCGGCGAGGCCGACAAGGATGAGGCCGCGTTCGGCAGGCTTCAAGACGCCCTGGCCGCCACCGAGGAACTCACGCCCGCGACCGCCGCCTACCGGCAACGCCCGTCAGGGACGCCCGATTCCGAAGGTCGACGATTCTCGGTCCTGCGCGTCCGCCGCGACGACGCGGCCGAGCAGGCCCTGGTCGCGATGTTGCTGGGCAGCGAGTCCGACTTGCGCGATTACGAGGAGCCGATGGCCTTCCCTGTGTTCGGTCGCGGGCGCGCGCTGTACGCGCTCGTCGGCGCCGGCATCGAGGCCGACAACGTCCGCGACGCCGCCATGTTCCTGGCCACGGCGTGCACGTGCATCGTCAAGCAGCAGAATCCGGGCACGGACATCTTGATGACGGCCGACTGGACCAGCCGGCGCGACGAACGGCCCATCCTGCAAATCACCCCCCTCGAGCCGCCCGAGGTCCTGGCCGCCACGCTCGAGGACGACATCGAAAAGGCCGCTTCCCCGCGCGTGTTGCGCCTCGTGGTCCTGGCCCTGGCCCTGAGCTTCGTGGCCGTGCTCGCGCTCACCGTGGTGTTGGCCCGGCGCCACCGATAGCGAGGCGCCCTGACCGACGTCTACGCAATGCCCTGCTCCCGCAGGTCGGCCACCGCCTTCCGGACGGCCTCCTCCATGCCTGGCGCCAGCCGTGCGGGCAGGCCGTACTCCCAGTAGCTGACCACCTCGTACCCGCCCTTGGGAAGCATCGCCGACGTGGGCAGGTAGAGGCCTTGGCCGTCCGTGTAGCCTAGCGGAAACGTGACGCCGCCTGTGTATAGGTCCTCGATGAAGTATCCCCAGTCGCCCACGGCCTCGCCCTCGATGCCCAGGATGCGCAGGCCCTTGCCGAGCTGCACGCCGTGGGCCGTGAGCGTCATCGAGGTCGGCAGTGTATCGCCCCGGTCGAGCCGCTCGAGCAGCTTGGCCGCCCACATGTAGCGTACGCTCTTGGCGCGGTCCTCGGCTTTCGTGTCGGCCACGACGGCCTCGAACTCGTCACGCGGCGAGGTCGGCTCGAGCGCCCATACCATCTCGGTCGACGCGGTGCGGAGAGCGGGCTCGACCGCGGCCAGGCCCTGCTGGATCGCCCCGAGCGTCTCGCGCGCCACCATGGCGCCGGCCTCGTCCATCAGCTCCCACGTGCCGGGCCGCCAGCGGTCCACCCCCCGGCCGATCACGCTCGGCTTCGAGTCGCCGCCCACGCCCTGCACGAACAGGCTGGCGGGTTTGCCGAGGTGATCGTCGAGGATCCGCATGGCCGCGCCCGGATACTCGGCCGAGATCTGCCAACCGCTCATCATCGACGGATGGCACGAGATCGAGAACAACAGGCAGACCGGCTCGCCCGCCGTGTCCTCAAGCAGGCACAACGGAAGCCGGTCATAGGGCCGCTTGTCCGGATTGGGCCGGTTCTGGATGCCGCCGTCGGGCATCGGCCGCCGCCGGTTCATGGGCAGGGCCGAGCGCGTCACGCTGGCCGAGAGCGTGACCTCGCGCACGGCCTCGCGCGCCTCGCAGGCCGCCTGCACCGTGGCCCGCTCGAGGTCGTTCAGGTACAGCCGGTCCGGCATCTCGTATCCCGCCGAATACCACGTGCCCACCGACGGCCCGACGTGATTGTGCGACGTGTTCATCAGGATCTGCCGCGGCAGCAGGTCCATCACGCGCCCGATGGCCCCCTTGTACCGATCCGTCTCCTCACGGCCGAGGAAGCACAGGTCGTAGCCCATGATCAGCGCCTGTTCGCCGGCGTGCTCGATAGACAACGCCCGCACGTACACGTCGTCGTGCACGCCCTCGCACCCATGGTCCATGTCACGCGAGCCGAATCCCATCATCGTCGTCCCGACGGGCGGCGTGATCTTCACCCGCGCGAAGCCTGCCTTCATGATTCCACTCCTCTTCGCTTCCGCCGTTGCGGCCGTTGCACCCGCGCCCAGCGCGCCCAAGCCCGCGGCCGCGGATGCCCTCAAGAAATCGCGCCGTTTCATGCCCAATTCTCCCTGAAGCCAGCAAACACTACTCCGGACCAACGATTCTACCGTACTGGGCCTTGGGCGGGCCAAGGTCGTCCGCAGACCAGGCAACGGGGCTGTCCTCGCATCGGGCGCGGATGCGCTGTCACGTGGGCTTGGGACGGAACTCGATGACCTGGCCCGGCGTGGTGGCCAACCGCACGAGCCCGTCTTCGCCTGTCGCTGCGGCCGTCCAGGCCTCCTCGCCGGAACGCCATTCGCACGAGGGCCACGGGCTCACGAGCCGCAGCTCGCCGCCGACGGTGCTCTCGATGCGCAACGAGGTCACGGCACTGCCGCTCCGCTCGGCCGAGACGAGAAAGCCGCCTTGGGTCCGCAAGCGCTCGAAACGCGCCGGCATCCCCCCGGGCCACGCGGGGAAGACGCGGACGACGTCGCCCGCGCTCTGTAGCACGAGCTCGGAGATGGGCAGGGCCGCGCCGAACATCTCGGTGTAGTGCCCGAAATCGTTGAACCGCGCCGGCGGGACCAGCCGGTTGAAGCTGAGGAAGCCATTGCGGCGCTCGCGGCGGTCGAGCTCGGTCCGCAGCCAGTCGTAGGCGTCGGGCAGGCCGAGGCGCGCCCGCGCGACGGCCAGCATGACAGGCGCGTTGTTGCCGTTGTGGCGCAGGTTCCGGAGCGTGCGCCCGAAGAGCGCCCGGACCTCCGCCGGTTCTTCTCGCGTTATCACGTCCGCGGGAAACACCGGCGTGGTCGGCACGGGAATGTTGTAGGTCATAGGCTGGCCATCCTCGACGTCCACGACCACCTCGTCGTGCGTCGGATAGTCGGGGAGCACGGCCTTGGCGGCGCGCCAGCGCGCGACGAGTTCGGCGTCGCACTCGAGGGTCGCGGCGGCCTCGGCCGCGGCATCGAAGATGAAATGGCAGAAGGCGATGCAAAAGGCGCAGTTGCGGTTCCGGGCGAAGCCCGGCGTCCACCCGTGGTGCTCCGGCGACACCGTGGGCGCCAGCACGACCCTATCGCCGTCGCGCTCGCACTGGTCGATGAAGTCGGCGTAAAACAGCGCCACGTCGCGCACGGCCGGATAGGCCGTCTGTTCGAGGAAGGCGCGGTCCGGCGCGTACTTGTAATGCCACCACAGCGGCTGCACAGTGAAGGCGGACACGCCCAGCGTAAATCCCCACACGTGGTGCAGGTATTGGCGTCCCCCTGGGCTCTGGCACGTCTCCGGATCGGGCGGCTCGTAGGCGAACAGGACGTGCGGGAAGAACGCGCCGGAGCAATCATACACGCGCTTGGCCAGCCACCGGGCGCGCGGCAGGTACTCGCGGATCAGCCGGTCGTAGGGCTCGGTTAACTCGGCGTGGTTGGCTGCGTACGCCGCCCAATACGTCTGCTGGATGTTGTAGTTGGTGTGATAATCGCCGTGCCAGGCCGGCTTGTCGTCCAACAGCCCGGTGAACAGGCCCACGCTGACCACGCCCGGCCTGCTCACACAGCGCAGGAAATAGAGCTGTCGGTACCAGAGGCGCTCGAGCACCTCGTCCGCCAACTCGAGCCCGCTCGCCGACCAGAATTCCTCCCAGACGCCTTGATGCGCCTCTTCGAGCGCTTCCGGCGCGCCCTCGGCCGTGGCGTGGGCCAAGGCGATGGCCGCCTCGAGTGGATTGTCCGCCTCGCGCGACGTCACCACGCTCACCACGGTGCGGCCCTCGCGAGACAGACAGGCCGCGGCAAACGACATGCCCGGCCAATCCGCATCGCCCGGTATCTGCTGCGTCACCCACGTGCAGCCCTGCGCCTCGCCGGTCTCAGGCGCCGGGATGTCGTCGGACACGACCGGTTCGAGCACGACCTGGGCCGACGCCGCGCCGTTGAAGATCAGGACATTCGCGTCGGCGGCGATGAACGCGCGCGTCGCGTCGCCGTCGGCGTCGACGTCCGCCACGGCGCAGCGCACGTTGAGCTTCGCGACAAGCGGCCGGGCCGCGCCTCCCTTGACGCGGACCACGGCGCAGGCCCGCGGACATGGATAGGCGTGCGCGTGATAGGAATCCGGGCCCTTCCACTCTGAGCCTTCGGGCAGAATCCAATTGCGGTCCGGCCAGTCGCCAAGGCCCAGCTCCTTCAGACGTTCGAGCGTGGGCAGCGGCGGGTCCAAAGGCGAATCGAGCCGCGCGTCCCACACGTCGTTCTTCGTGACGCGCACCACCAAGTCGTCCCCCTCGGCAAACAGCAGCCCGTTCAGGTCGCCATTGCCCAACACCAGCGCGTCGTTGATGGGCTCATCCAGCGTGGCCAGCGTGACCGCCGCCCGCTCGAGCGCCCGAGGGTAGGGGACGTCCCGGTCCGCCTCTGCATTCTGTGAGGTCATTGCAACGGTCAACATCATCATCAGCCACCCCATTAGCGCTCTCATGACTTCTTTCTGTCCTTCCCTAGTCTGCGATCTTGCGGTTCTCTACTAGGTGGATGGCCTCGGTTCTGTTGGGTGGTATTGTTGTGGCTCGCCCTTTGGGCCCATGGGTCGCTTTCGTCCCTTCCGGCGTGGCGGCGCTGCAACGGACCAAAGCGACCCAAGGGACCAAAGGGAAGGGGGACTCCCGCACCGAATCCGCCGGCCCATTCCTTCGTTGGACAGCGTGCGCCCCTCCCGATCATCCGCGAGACCCCGCTCGACCGTGCGCACAGACCCTAACTCTCGTAGGATCTCGTCATACGTGGTGTCATCCGGCTGCGCTTCGATCACGACTTCCATGCACTCTTCCGCGGTCACGGTATCGTGTCTGCTGTGTCCCCGCCAGTCACACTCCAACCAAGGCTGTTCCTCATTGTACACGACGCGGCTCGCCACTGGAATGACAAGCGCCAAGTCCATTTCTTCACAGGCCCTGAGTCGAAGTCGCTCAGTTCCCTTCAGGTGCCCACTCATAGACCCAGACGTAGCTGGTGAAGGTGCTGGGCTTGGGGTTTCCGAAGGGGCGTCCGTCCTCCCACGCCTCGCCGTTGCGCCACACGAAACACAGGCCCTCTTGGAACACGATGGGGTCTTCCTCGTGGAAGCGGTAGGCGGAGAACGTGTTGGCCTTGCGGTCGATGTGGGTCAGGCCGGCCTCGGGGTGATGGTACATGCCGCGGTTGAAGTAGTAGGTGCCGAGGAAGTAGTCCTCCGTGCCCGATGAGAGGAGCAGCGGCTCGTCCGCGCCGTCGATGTAGGCGCGTACAATCGCTTCGAGGAAGTTGAGGTTCTCGCTCTGCACGGACAGCGTGACTTGGTACAGCATGCCGGCGTGGTCGGTCTTGCACAGCTCGACCCTCTCGAGGGGCTCGGCGCGGCGGTTCTCGAGCCGGTACAACTTGAGGCGCGCATCCTCGGGCAGGCGGATGTTGCCAATGGTGACGGGCAGGTTCTCGACGCCGCGGATGATCCACCAGAACGGGGGATTCTCCTCGACGCCCTCGCCGAGTTGCGCCGTGACGCGGATGCTGCTGCCGAAGGGGACGCGATAGGTGTTGTAGATGCCGCTCGGGTGGCCGGTCTTGCCCACGCGGGCCGTGCCCCACGGCGCGGCGTTGTCGCCGAAGCCGATGCCGTGCCCCAGGAACAGTTCCATGTCGATAGACGGCTTCGCCTCGCCGTCCACGTAACAGCGAATCCGCGTGCGGTCGTAGCCAGGCCAATCGCCGCCGAACCACATGTGGGTCAGGCAGCCCCCGCCTTCGTGGCGCATAAGTTCGGCCTCCTGGCCGCCCTCGAGCACGCGGAGCTCCTTGCCGCTCGTCCCGAAATTCCGCAGGTCCTTTGCCTGAATCTCCGCGCCCACGGCCGGACAACCGGCAACAAGCAAATATGCCGCCAGCCCGAGGGCCGCCATAGCCCAGTCCTGAATCATTGCCGTTTCCTTTCCTCTATCCCGTCCGGGGGTGGACGGTTTGAGAGTGAGAGTACGCAATTCCCGCGGCATTGTCACCTCGATATGCGGGCGCCTTTTCCCGAATCCCACTGGCGGCGGTGTAGTATAAGTGAAGGCCCAACGCGAGGACGATATGCCGACTTCGGACATGGCGCTGGTGCGCCGGTGGATTAACGACTCGGACGGCGAGGCCTTCGCCGAGATCGTCGCGCGTCACTCGGCGATGGTGTACGGAACGTGTGTGCGGATCCTGGGAGACGCGGTCGAGGCCGAGGACGTCACGCAGGACTGTTTCATCAAGCTCGGAGAGGGCCGGAACCTGGTGGGCGCTTCTCTCGGGGGCCTGCTGCACACCTTGGCCACGCACCTATCGCTCAACCGGCTGCGGGCGCAGTCTCGCCGCCGTCGGCGCGAGATTGCCTACGCCCTGGACGCGCAAGAACGCGTCGAGGTCGACTGGGACGACGTCCAACACCACGTGGACGAGGCCATGGCCGACCTACCGCAGAGAATCCGAGAGCCCATCATCGCCCATTTTCTCGAGGGGCAGACGCACCGGGCCATCGCGGAGGCCAACGGCGTCGACGAGTCCACGGTCCGCTACCGCATCAAGAAGGGCATCCAGGAGATCCGCACGTTCCTGAACCGGCGCGGCATTCCGGTGGGCGCGGCCTTGGGCGCCATGCTCGAGGCCCGCTTGGCCGAGTCGGTTGTGGTCCCGATGTCGCTAGCGGCCGCCCTCGGGAAACTGGCCATCGCGGGGAGCCCGACCGTGGCCGTGGGCGCATCGAAGCTTGCCATCATCGGAGGATCCATGCTGATGTTGAAGAAAGCCGCACTTGCCGCGGCGGCACTGGTGGCGGTTCTGGGGGCCTCGTATGCCGTCCTGTCCATGAGGGAGACGCCCCCGTCCCGCCCCAGCCCCCAACCATCGGAAGGGGCCCCTACCGCAAGCGCCTCTGAGGCGGATACCCGCCCCAGCGACGCCGTAGCGGCGGAGAACACGAGGGTGCCGACCGATGCCGTCGATCCTCTGCGCGCGACCGCCAAGGCGCCGGACGAGGGCGCCACCCAGGTGCCCAGTGAACAGGACAGGCCCTCGGAGAAGCCTGGGCCCCGTACCTACACGTCGAAGGACATACCGCCCGACAACGCCTTTCACTACTTCCTTCTAGCCGCGGAACTGATGCCGAGCATCCCTTTCCAGGACGTGGACGCCATATGGACGCGGATCAAGCGGGACGGCTTTCCGGATGACGCCGTGTTTCAAGCGTTGCTGGGCAGTTATCAGGATGCCTTTGACGCCATCCGGACAGGCCTCGATGTCGGCAACGCCGTGATCCCCCTCCCCGCCGGACCCTCGGGCGTCCCGCCCTCCCTGGCCAAGTTCCGGGATTTGGCCCGCGTCATGGCCATCGAAGCGCAGTACGCCGCTGCCCGCGGCGACTACACCGCGGCGTTCGACGAGTACGCCACCTTGCTCGGCTTCACCAACGAGTCAACGCGGGGCGGGGTCCTTGTGGCGGGACTCGTCGGCTTCGCGCTGAAGAAGATCGCCGCGGACTCACTGGTGGAAACGCTGAGGTGGGGCGGCGCCGAGCCGGAGGGGTTGCGGCTCATTATTGACCGGATTCAGGCCCTGGACAGGGAAGCGTACAGAGGCTGGGAGATGATCGAGGCCGAACGGCAGGCCATCGCGTCGTGGCAGGCTGAGGGAACCGTGGACGGCATGGCCGTGAGAAGCGAGCAAGATCTCGATCAGGACTATGCCACCTATTCCGAGTACCTTGCACTACCCTTCCATCAGGCCCAGCAGGTGGACGTGGATGCCATCGCCGCAGCGGACGCCTCGCGGCAGATCCTCATACCGGCTTTGGTCAACATCGCTGTGTCGGAGGCCCGCATTGCCGCACGCCTGCGAGGCGCCATGGTCTTGGCCGCCGTCGAGTTGTACGAAGCGCAGAACGCAACGTATCCGACCGCCCTCGCCGACCTAGTTCCCGACTGCCTCGCCGCGTTGCCCACCGACCCCTTCACGGGGGAGCCTTTCGCATATGCGTCCACCGAATCGGACTACCTCCTCTACAGCGCCGGGCCCGACATGCAGGACGACGGCGGTTCTCCGTTGTCCCCCCAGGGCCGCTTCAACGAACGCACAGGCGACATGGTCTTCCACTCGGGCTCCAGGTAGGCTGCCTTCGCCATCTCTGTCGTGAAAACATAGGGAAC
>Ga0272442_10010374_pt1 | contig 11488 bp, 5 predicted proteins | sample SSMForm2O_FD_200262 | JGI IMG/M metagenome (GOLD analysis project Ga0272442, IMG submission 200262) | Marine sediment archaeal communities from Little Sippewissett salt marsh, Falmouth, MA, United States - SSM-Form-2O | ecosystem: Environmental > Aquatic > Marine > Wetlands > Sediment ...
GTCCTTCCAGTCGAGTTTGGCCTCGCCGGCGACGACGTTTCGCATCGACCGCCCGTAGGTGAGCATGAGGCCCGCGAAGGCCGACAGCGGGTCGTCGGCATCGACGCGACAGAGGGCCGCCGTCCCGACGGGCGCGATCCCGCCGTCGCGGAAGGCGATCGCCGCGGGAGCGAAGAAGCCGAACTTCGCCGGGTTCGTGTCCATGTCGAAGAAGCTGGTGAAGCGTCGCGGGTGCCAGTCGTTGGTGCGGTGGCAGTAGGCGAAGAGCCAGATGCCGTCCCAGTCTTGCGTGGCCGCGTACGCGGCGACCATGGGCACGCACTCGGCCTGGGCGTCCAGGGGGGCGGGGTGGTTGTACTCGCTGACGGTGAAGGGCTTGCCCGCCAGTCGCCGGCAGGCCAGCGGCGCGAGCGTCGCCTGGTTGGGGTGGTCGGTCATCGCGGTCTGCTCGATGAGCCAGTTGCCCGCGTCCCACGGGCGCCCGGGGAACCGCGGATGGTGCCAGTATGCGTGGGCGTCGATGAAGTCCATCCCGCTCTGGGCGTACAGGCCGGCCGGGCCGAAGACGATCGTGCCCGTCACCAGGGCCTTGCAGCCCAGCTCGTCGCGGACGAACGAGCGCAGGTCGTCGAAGTAGGCCTTCTCCGTCTCGGCGAGGAAGCGGACGCGATCGCGAGCGCGGGCGACGACCTCGCTGTCGGCGAACAGCGAGACGGATGCGTCGTCGAGGCCCTCGTCGGCTGCGAGCCCGACCTGCCCGCCGGTTGCGAGCACGACGTCGGCCAGCTCGACGGCCGACCGGTCGCCCCCGAGGATGAAGCTGATCCGCGCGTCGGGTTCATCGGCCGTCGCGATGAAGCCGGTGCGGCAGGTCTTCCACCGGTCGGTGATCTGCAGGGTGCGGCTCAGGCCCAGGCCTCGCCACGGCGCGTGGGCCATGCCCGCGCTGAGCGAGATCCGCCGCGGCTTGTCGGCCCTGGCGCGGAAGCTGATCGTGTAGTACTGTCCCCCGCGGAGCGGCACGTGGACGTTCTTGAACTGGATGTGCCAGTCGGTCTGGTCGACGGCGGCGATCTCGACGCGGACGGCGTTGGCTACGTCCTTGATCGCCCGGGCCGTCGCCTTCGTGCCGGCGTGAAGCTCCAGCGACCACTGTGGGGCCTTGGCGTCGGCGGGCGGCTTGAGCGTACAGGCCGCGTCGCCGATGAGATTCTTGCCCAGCGGCTCGGCGCCCTTGCCCCACGCGGCCCGAAGCCGGTCGGTCGAGCCATATCGCCTGGTCAACCAACGGCCCCACAGGCCACGGAGAATCTTCTCGTAGTACGGCGCGAGCGATCGCAGGCGCCGCTCGCCGTCCCACATGAAGAAGCTGTCCTCGTTGGTGATCTCGACGAACGCCACGGCCGGGTCGTCGGCGTAGCGGACCTTGCGGTAGGCGTTCACGTGCGTCAGCAGGTCGCGGGCGTAGGCCTTCTGTGCCTCGATCAGCTTGGGGGTGAACAGGCCGATCACCTTGTCGAAGCTCGGCATGTTGTCCGACCGCGGCAGACCCAGCACGGTGCTATGCGTTCGCGAGACGTGGAGGTTGACGTTGACGTGGATGCCGCGGCGGGCGAGCTGGTCGAGGAAGTAGTCCAGGCGATCGAGCGCCTCGGCGGAGAGCTTCTTCGGGTTCTTTGAGTCCCAGATGCCCCTGGGGAAGCCGTGCATGTCCATGTGGTGCAGGCGGACGGAGTTGATGCCCCCCTGGGCGAGTCGTTCGGCGGCGCGTTCGGCGTCGTCGTGGGTGGGGAAGTTGGCCCCGAAGCACGTGTTGACGCCCCAGACGCGGAGTCGCTTGCCGGCGCGGACGAATCGCCCGGCCCGGGCGACGATGCGCTCGCCGTCCGGCGCGATGGCCGGGCCCGCCCCGACGGAAACGAGCGACTCGGCGTTCGGCTTGGTGGGGATGGCGAACGGGACGAGTTCCTCGGCGGCGCCTACGGGCCGGGCCAGGATGATCGTCGCGAACAGCAGAACGGGGGCCGGCAGTCTCATAGTCATGTTCTCCAGTAGCCTTGGGAACGAGCCGTCACGCGGCCGCCATCGTATGCTATGCGGCGCGGGCGTGCCTGACAAGGCCGTCAACTGGGAGGGACTTTCGCCTGCGAGCAAAGTATAATCCGTCTCTGCGCCGCACGCGGTCAGGATCGCCATGCCAGCGGACATCGAGCAAGACAGCCCGGCCGAGGACGCCTCTCGGCAGCAGGTGGCACCGGCCGGTGCCGCCGCGCCCGCATCGCCCCGGGGCCCGCGAGGTGCCCGCAAGTGGATCTTCCGCCTGCTGGCCGCCACCGTCGTGCCCGTGGTGTTTTTCGTGCTGCTCGAACTGACCCTGCGCTGGGCGGGGTTCGGGTTCGAGACGGACTTCTTCGTGCCGCTCGACGCGAAGGTATCCGGCCGGGACGCGCGGACGACCAACCAGAAGTACGCTTGGCGGTTCTTTCCGCCGACGGGTGCCCGTTCGCCCGCCCCGGCGCGGTTCGCCGCGAGCAAGCCGCCGGGGACGTACCGGATTTTCGTGCTGGGCGGCTCGGCCGCCATGGGCTCGCCCGAGCCGGCGTTCGGCTTCTCGCGGGTCCTCCAGGCGATGCTCCGCCGGCGGTACCCGGGCGCGCGGTTCGAGGTCATCAACACGGCGATGGAGGCCATCAACTCCCACGTGGTCCGCGAGATCGCCGCGGAGGCGGCTGACTACGACGCCGACCTGTTCGTCGTGTACCTGGGCAACAACGAGGTAGTCGGCCCGTACGGGCTGAGCGACACGTTCGCGGAGTTTTCGCCGAGCCTGCGGACGATCCGCGCGAGCCTGTGGGTCAAGACGACGCGCCTGGGGCAGCTTCTCTCGCGGGCGGTGCGGCGCATCCGCGTGGGGGGGCGCGTCGAGGTCTGGCGCGGCATGGAGACGTTCATCGAGAACACCGTCGCCGAGGACGATTCGCGGCTCCAGCAGACGGTCGAGCACTTCCGGCGGAACCTGCTGGACGTTCTGGACACCGCCCGGGCCGCCGGGGTGGGCGTAATCGTTTGCTCCGTCGCCACCAACCTGCGCGACTGTGCCCCGTTCGCCTCGATGCACCGCCAGGGGCTCTCCGCCGCGGATCGCTCGCGATGGGATGCGCTGGTCGCGCGGGGCATCTCTTGCGCCAAGGCCGGCCGGGCCGACGAGGTTGTCGAGGCCTTCGGCCAAGCCGCGAAAATCGACGACCGCTTCGCCGAGCTTCACTACCGCCTCGCTCAGGCCTACTTCGCCGGCGGGCGGTACGACCAGGCCCGGCGCCACTTTACCCGGGCACGCGACCTGGACACGCTTCGCTTCCGGGCCGACTCGCGGATCAACCAAGCCATCCGGGCCGTCGCCGACGAGCGTCGCGGCCGGGGCGTGTACTTTGTCGACGCCGAACGCGCCGCCGCCGAAGACGACCCCAACGCCCACGGGCTCCCCGGGCGCGAACTGTTCCTCGAACACTGTCACATGACCTTCCGCGGCCACTACACCGTCGCGGCGGCGGTGTTTCGGCAGGTGGCGGCGATCTTGCCCGAGGCCATTCGGGGACCGTCGGCCGGGGCCGTCGAGCCCCCGGACCTCGCCGAGTGCGAACGCCTGCTGGCGCTGACGGGCTGGGAGCGGTATCGGCTGGCGAGGGCCGTCGAGCGGGTCACGGCCCGGCCGCCGTTTACGAGCCAGTTCGACCACGCCGAGTGGCGAGCGATCCGCCGGGCCGAGGTCGAGCGGCTTCGCCCGTGGACTCGCGGCGAGGTCAAGGCCGAAACGCTCGCCGCCTACGCCGCCGCGCTGAAACGCGACGCCGACGATGTTCTTCTCCGGGCGAACTTCGCTCTGTGCCTGCACACCTTCCGCGAGCACGACCGGGCCGTCGAGCAGTGGCGGACGCTGTTGAAGCTCCTGCCGGGCAACGCGGCCGTCCACAAGAACTTCGGCCTGGGGCTCATGGACGCCGGGCGATTCGACGAGGCCGTCGAGCAACTCGACGCGTCGCTGGCGATCCTGCCGAACGACCTCGACGCGCAGAGCAACGTCGGCGTGAGCCGGCTGATGACCGGGCGGCTCGACGAGGCGATCGGCATTTTTCGGCGTGTGCTGGCTGCCAACGCCGACCACGCCGATGCGCGGACCAATCTGGCGATCTCCCTGGCGCGCCAGGGCAAGACCGACCAGGCCGCCGAGCAATTCCGGACCGTTCTTCGCGAGCGGTCTGATCACGTCGGGGCCCTGCGGAACCTCGCCAAGCTCCTCGCCGGCCAGGGCAAGACCGACGAGGCGATCCGGCGGTACCGCGAGGCGCTGGCTGCCGGGGAAGACTTCTCCGTCCACCTGGACCTGGCAGGACTGCTGACCCAAGCGAAGCGGCCGGCGGAGTCGATGAAGCACTGCCGCCGGGCCGTCGAGCTGGCGCCGCACGTGGCCGCGACGCACTGGATGCTCGGCCGAGCCCTGCTGGCGAACAGGCAATACGCCGACGCCGTCGAGGCACTGACGCGGGCTGTGGCGATCGACGACCGTCTCGCCGAGGCCCACCGCGATCTGGGCATCGCCTACCAGCGGATGCGGCGGATCGACCGGGCCACCACGCACTACGCCAAGGCCGTCGCCCTGCGCCCGACCGACTGGGCCACGCGCGAGCGCCTGGCGTACGTGCTGCTTGCCCGGGGCAAGCACGCCGAGGCGGTAACGCACTACGAGCAGGTGCTGGCCGTTCAGCCCCGCCGGGCCGGCGCGCACAACAACATTGCCGTGGCGCTCAGCAAGCTCGACCGCCTGGGCGAGGCGGTCATGCACTTCGCCGCCGCCGTCAAACTGGAGCCCAACGCCCTGAGGCATTACAACCTGGCGACGCGCCTGGTCCGCCTCGGACGCGACCGCGACGCGGTGGTCCATTTCCGTCGGGCCCTGGCCAAACGACCCGCCTGGTCGGAAGCGCTCGGCGAACTGGCCTGGGTGCTCGCGACGTCGGACGAGGCCGCCGTACGCAATGGCCACGAGGCCCTGCGACTGGCCCGCCAGGCCTGCACCTTCACGCGGTTCGGTCAGGCCGACATGGTCGACGCCTTGGCCGCGGCCCTGGCCGAGGTCGGGGAGTTCGACCAGGCCGTTGCCGCCGCGCGCAAGGCCCACGAGCTCGCCCGGGCCGCCGGCCAGGCCCAGATGGCCAGCCGAATCGCCCGACGCGTCCGCCTCTACGAGGCTCGCAAGCCCTGCCGCCGCGGCGCCCGCGAGATCAAGTGAGCGGGTCGGGCGGCTCTCTGGGCGCGGCTACCCGCGTCGGTCGGTGTCGCGCGGGACGACGTCGGCCGTCGCTTGGTACCACGTCAGCAGGCGGTCCGCCATTCGGGCGACCTCGGCCGAGCACGCGGGGTCGTCGATCCGGTTGCTTAACTCCGCCGGGTCGTCGCGAAGGTCGTAGAACTCGTCGCGCTCGTACAGGCGGCGGACGTATTTGAAGTCCTTCGTACGGCACATGGCCGCCAGCGAGTGGTAGGGCTGGTCGTCGCACGCCTGCAGGCCGACTCGGGGCCAGTACAGGCCCGTCGGCACCTGGTGGTCGGTGCTCTCGCGCTCCATGGCCTGCGTCTCGCCGATCCGCCGCCCGCCTTCGCAGAAGACGGCCTCGCGGTGGTCGTCGGTCTCGCCGGCGATCACGCCCAGGAGGCTTCGCCCGAAGTGGTCGTGGGTTGGCTCGACGCCGGTCAGGGCCTCGACCGTCGCGGGGAAGTCGATCAGCTCGACCATGGCCTCGCTGACGCGCGGGCGGCACGGCACGTGACCGGGGGGCTTGATCACAAACGGCACCCGCGTCAGGCAGTCCTCGAAGGTGTTCTGTGTCTTCTCGACGAGCCCGTAGTCGCCGGTGAAGTCGCCGTGGTCGGAGAAGAAGAAAATCGCGGTGTCGTCGTAGATCCCCGCGTTGCGCAGGGCGTCGCAAAGCAGGCCGAACTGGGCGTCCACGCGGGCGCACATCGCGTAGTATGTCGCCCGCAGCTCGGCCCAGCGGTCCTCGCTCCAGCCGCCGAGGCCCTGACGCGAGGCGATGCCCTTCAGCAAGCTCGGTTTGCCCGCCCAGCCCTCCGGCGTGAGCACGCGCCGCGGCAGGCGGTCGCGGTCGATCAGGCTGAAGTACGGCTCTTCCACGGCGTACGGCGGGTGCGGGTAGCCGATCGGTACGTACATGCACAGGGGCTGGTCCGTCGGGGCCGTACTGATGAAGTCGATCGTGTCGAGCACGTGCCCCCAGTCGCCGTCGAGGTACCGCTCCTCGCCCGGGGGCGTCTCGAGTCGGCCGACGAAGAACGAGTAGTAGTTGTCGCCGCCCGGCTCGCCTCGCCAGTCTTGCCAGCGATGCGTGTTTGCCCGGGTGACGCGCTTCGGGACGTTGTGGACGTCGCAGTAGTCCGCATAGCCGTTCTGGGCGGGCACGAGGTCGTTCTTGCCCGACCACCACACGAAGTACCCCGCCTCCTTGAGCGTTCGCAGCAGCACCGGCTCGTCCGGGCGCATCATGTGGAACATCGTTCGGTGCCCGCGGACGTGGGGGTACCAGCCGCTCATGAACGAGCAGCGGCTCGGCGTGCAGACGGGGTTCTGGCAGAACGCCCGGCGGAATGAGACGGCGTCGGTCGCCACGGCCCGGTCGAGGTTCGGCGTGACCGCCGCCGGGTTGCCCACGTGGCCGAGCACGTCGCCCCGCCACTGGTCGGGGTTGAAGATCAGAACATGAGGCCGCTTCGCCATGACAGGCTCCTCCCTGCGGGACCTTGGACACACACAGCCACGTAGGATACGCGTTGGCCGGGGAGAAGTCTCGTGTCCCCGGCCCGGCCGACGTTGCGACCCGCCTTGCCGCCGATGCCGCGGGGGCCTACAATCCCAGGCATGATGATCCGGACGAAGATTGTCGCGACGGTCGGCCCGGCCTGCGGGTCGCGGGAGGTTTTGCGGGACCTGGCCGAGGCGGGGGTGGACGTGTTCCGCATCAACTTCTCCCACGGCCAGGCGGACCAGCACGAGGAGTTTCTGGCCAGCATTCGCGCCGTCGAGGCCGACTTGGGCCGACCGCTGGCCGTGATGGGCGACTTGTGCGGGCCGAAAATCCGCGTCGGGATGATCGTCGGCGGGGGCGTGCTGCTCGGCGACGGGCAGGAACTGGTCATCCAGCGCGAGCCGGTCGAGGGCACGACGCAGCGGATCTCGACGACGCTGGCCGAACTGATTGACGTCGCGCAGGTCGGGCAGGCGATCCTGTTGGACGACGGCAAGATCCGCCTGCTGGTGGCCGAGACGAGCGCGCCGGAGTCCGTCACGTGCACGGTCGTTCGGGGCGGCGTGCTGGCCAGCGGCAAGGGAGTGAACCTGCCAAGCGCCCCGCCGTCGGTGACGGCGCTGACGGAGAAGGACCGGCGGGACGTTGCCTGGCTCGCCGGGCGGGAGTTCGACTACGTCGCCCTGTCGTTCGTCCGATCGGCGGACGACGTGCTGGCCTTACGGGCCCTGCTGGACGAGGCCGGCTGCGGCGCGCGGATCGTCGCGAAGATCGAGAAGCCCGAGGCCGTGGCGAACGTCGAGGAGATCGTCGCCGCCGCCGACGCGGTGATGGTGGCCCGCGGCGACCTCGGCGTCGAGATGGATCTACCCGCCGTGCCCGTCGCGCAGAAACGGATCGCCCGCCTCTGCGAGCGGACGGGCACGTGCTGCATTATCGCGACGCAGATGCTGGAGACGATGACGGCCTCGCCAACGCCGACGCGCGCGGAGGTCTCCGACGTCGCCAACGCCGTGCTCGACCACGCCGACGCGGTCATGCTCTCCGGCGAGACGGCGGTGGGGCAGTTCCCGGCCGCGGCCGTCCGCATGATGGACGACATCGTCCGCCAGACGCAGTCGTACGACGAGGAGTCGTCCGAGCCGGGGCGCGTCTGGTTCGCTCCCGCGCCGACGGCGGCGGCCTTGGCGGCGGCGGTTCGCGAGGTGCTCGCCGTCGAGGACATCGCGGCCGTCGCGGTGCACACGGCGACGGGCACGACGGCCCGGTTGTTCGCCAAGAGCCGCCTGCCGTGCCCGATTCTGGGCATCTCCCCGGATGTCGAGACGGTGCGGCGGATGTGCCTGTACTACGGCATCGTGGCGCGCCAGGCCGAGACGCCCGAGCACACGCGCGATCTGCTCGCCCTGGCCGGGGCGTTCGCCCTGGAGCTCAAGCTGGCCGAGCGGGGCGATCGGATCGTCGTGGTCAGCGGCCGACCCATCGGCCAGGCCGGCGCCGCCAACACCCTCGTCGTCCACCGGATCGACTAGGAGTCTGTCGGACTTCACTTGGCGAGTTATGGTCGGCCGATGGCCGGGATTCGTTGTGGCAGATTCGCGACGGCTGCACGCGTCGGGCACGACCACGATCTCGGGCCAATGTCAGTCGAATCGGCGTCCGAAGCCCCTGAGGCACGGCGTGCACAACCGTCCCACAGGGCTTTCGCGCCGTTTTCAGCACCCACAGCCGCTTGACGTTGTACGCCAGGCGCACCGGTTCCCATTCTCCGCTGACCTCCGCGCGGCTGACCGCCACATATAAATCGACCCCGTCCTGCTCCAGTGAGTCCCACGCGTCGGCGTTGACGTATCCGCTGTCGGCCAGCACCGTCGAGACGTTCCCGATCTCCTCGGCAACGTCCTCCACGGCAGGAACCAGTTCGTTGGCATCACTGGCGCAGGTACTGACGTGCCCGCCCAGGATCAACTGGGACCCGTCAGCGTCCACCGTCGCCTGCCCGTTGTACGTCTGCCCGTAGCTGCTTCGCTTGCTCTTGCGCATCAGCCGGCTGTCCGCGTCGGTCAGGTTCGTCTTCTCGTGGGCGTCGGGTGTGTCCTTCGGGGGCTTGGGCTTCTTGCCCTTCCGCTTGCCCTCACGCGGCTGACGGTCACGAACCTTCCGCTCATACTCGGCCTGCTGAGCTTCGGCTCGCTGCTTGGCGCGACGCTCCAATTGCTCGCGCGCCTGTTGCATCTTCCCGCGGAGCTTCTCCCGCCGGGCGATCTCCTTCGGCAGCGATTGCCCGTCGTCGTCTTCCCGACGGTCCGTTCGCTCGGCCTCCTGCAGCAACCGCTGAACGTCGGATTCCAGTTGCCGCTCCAGTTCGCCCGCTCGGTCGTACCGGACGTTCTTGTCCTTCGAGGCATTGGCGCGAATGTGCGTGCCGTCGATGCTGACCGTGCCGACCTTCAGCACACCGATCTCCCGAGCCAATCGGAGCACTTGCAGGAATGCCTCGCCCCGCGCCACGGTTTTGCTCCGCCCTTTACGGCACGGTCAGCGTCTGGCAAGCCCGGTTGTCTCCGCGGTCCCGCCGAGTACGGAGCGGGTGGAGTCAGGCCAGCCAGTGGGCACAAGAACGCACGAGAAAGCTCCGTCGTACATCGGGAGGCGTCCAAGAGTCACCATCTTGATGGAGGCAACGGTCCACCAGGAGAGAGGATGCAGGCAGGGGCCTTGCGTGTTCCGGAAGATCGTGATGTGAGGTGACACGGACTTCAGTCAAATCGGGCACATCGAGGGGTGATCCGGCCTCAGCCACTTGGGCCAGATCGTGCAGATCCACACCCATGGCTACAACGAGTTCCGGCCTCACCAGGGGCTGGGGAGCCGACCGTTCCGTCTGGGCTTGGAACCGCCCATTGACTCCGAAGAGCTTGGGACTCAGGATGTGGTCTGCCGCCACTGGCTTGGAGGATTCCTCAAGCACTACGGGCGCCGAGGAACCCGGGCTCCGGGCGGCATTGGACCCGGAACGACATTTCGGCCGGCGCTGTGGGTATCCCTGGACCGGCGCAGGGTTGTGGGGCCGATCGGGAAGCTCCGGCATGGGAGAGTCAAACGGATGAGATGCGTATCGAGGCGAACGTTCTGTAAGGACATGGCCGTTGGCGGCGTGGCGCTGGGGGTAAGCGCTCTTCGGGCACTCTCGAAGGAAGCCCTCACCGCCCGGCCGAATATCGTGTTGATCCTGGCGGACGACCTCGGCTGGATGGACCTGCACTGCCAGGGCAACCAACTCGTCGAGACGCCGAATCTCGATCGTCTGGCGAGCCAGGGCATGCGGTTCACCGACGCCTACGCCGCCGCCCCGGTCTGCACGCCGACGCGGGCGGCGATTATGACGGGGCAATCGCCGGCGCGCCTGGGGATCACGAACCACGCGCCGGGCCATCCGGCCGGCTTCGCCCCTCCGGGCGCCGCCGTCGGGGAGGCCGATAACGACAAGTACCTGGCCCTGAGACACGTGACGATTGCCGAGCGTCTCAAGGCCGCCGGGTACGCCACGGGGTTCATTGGCAAGTGGCACCTTTCCTGTCGCCGTGGGCATCGTGGCACGCCGCCGTTGGAGACCGACCTCCGCCCCCGGCGCCAGGGCTTTGACTCGAACATCGGCGGGTGCGACTACGGCGGGCCGCCTTCGTACTTCGACCCCTACAAGAACCCCACCATCACCGATCGCCGCGTGGGCGAGTACCTGCCCGAGCGACTGGCGGACGAGTCGATCGCCTTCATGAAGACCCACCGCGATCGTCCGTTCTTTCTGGCCCTGTGGAACTACGCGGTGCATTACCCGCGGCAGGCGCCTGCCGACTTGCTGGCGAAGTACCGTAAGCGAAAGGGGCGGGGCATCAAGATCCAGGCCTACGCCGCGATGGTCGAGGGGCTCGACCGGGCGGTGGGGCGCGTGCTGAAGGCTCTGGATACGCTGCGACTGGCCGACAACACCCTCGTGATCTTCACGTCGGACAATGGCTCGCTCGACGGCGACAACCGCCCGCTGCGCGGCGTTAAGGGCTACCTGTACGAGGGTGGCATCCGCGTGCCGTGGATTGTCCGCTGGCCCGGCGAGGCCAAGCCGGGCTCGACGTGCGCGACGCCGATCATCAGCACGGACCTCTACCCCACGCTGATCCAGGCCGCCGGGGTCGCGCCCGAAACGGGCAAGGTGCTGGACGGGGAGAGTATCGTCCCCCTGCTGCGACAGGCCGGCGGGCTCCGGCGCGATGCGATCTACTTCCACTATCCCAACTATGCGTTCCACAAGCGGAATCGGCTTGGCAGCGCCATTCGCGAGGGACGCTTCAAACTGATCAAGCACTACGACGACAACTTGGTGGAGTTGTACGATCTTGGCAAGGACATCGGCGAGCGGCGAGACCTGGCCGACAAACTCCCCGAGAAGGCCCGCCGGATGAGAGAGAAACTCGAGCGGTGGCTTGAGCAATCCGGCGCGAAGCTGCCCAGGCGAGCGCTGCAGACGTAGACCCGGAACGACATTCCACCCCGCGCTGTGGGCGTCGCTGAATCGGCGCATAGAGGAACGCATCCAAGGGAATCGGCAATGAACGCCTCCTCGCGGCAGCGAGCCGCCGACCGGGGGAGGGCCGTTCCCGCCAGCCGTCTTG
>Ga0272442_10010375_pt1 | contig 11485 bp, 3 predicted proteins | sample SSMForm2O_FD_200262 | JGI IMG/M metagenome (GOLD analysis project Ga0272442, IMG submission 200262) | Marine sediment archaeal communities from Little Sippewissett salt marsh, Falmouth, MA, United States - SSM-Form-2O | ecosystem: Environmental > Aquatic > Marine > Wetlands > Sediment ...
TCACACGGAACATCGAGGGGCTGACCGCGGCGTTTGCGCTGAACCAGGCCCTGGCGGGGGCGGGATCGAGCGATCCGGACGGTGATCCGATACATATGAGCTGGAGCTGGACGGATACCGGCGAACCGTTGGAGACCACCGAGCATGGGCTGGCCGAGCTGGGCGGCGGCGCGCACCGGCTGACCTTGACGGTGCACGACTATCGCGGCGGCACGGACACCGACGAGATGGTCTTCACGGTCAATGCGAATGTGCCTGTGGACGGATTTCCGCAGTATCATGGGGCGCACCGGCATAATCCCGACCTGGGCGACTGGCTCGAGAACTGGCCGCCGATCGAGCGCTGGCGCGTGCCGTCGGGGACCAAGCACAACTGTCGCGTTATCAATGATGGCTGGATCTACGATCACAGCGACAAGCTGCGCTGCTACAACGCCGAGACCGGTGAGCTGCGTTGGGAGACGAACTGGAAGGAGTACAGCGACGGGAGTTTCAAGAGCGAGGGCGAGGGAGGGGGCGGCGCCACACCGGTATGGCCGGCGGTCGACGAGAAGTATGTCTACACGGTCGACGGGGCGTGCGACACCTGCGCATGGGACAAGGAGACGGGGACGAACGTCTGGCACTACTACCTGGGCGGCTCAAGCGGATACCAAGTGCCGAGCGTTCATGTCTATGGCGACATCGTGCTCGGGATGACCTATGCGTTCAACAAGTACACGGGCGAACCGCTGTACAAGCACGGTCTCAGCGGTTGGGCGTGTGCTGCCGGAATTGACTATGACGGCCGGCACTGGTGGTCGATAAGGGGCTACATGCGCGATATGCTCACCGGCGAAAGCGTCCTGAACCTGGGCGGTTGCGCCGGCTACGGCGGAATCTGTCCGCCGATCCAGTTCGATGGCGATAAGGTGTATTATGAAGGCGGCGTCCGCCGAATAGGCGACAGCCGTTCGATCTGGACTGAGAACGAGATCGGGGAGGACTACGATTCCACTTACAACCTGCCGACGCTGGTCGACGGCTACGCGTATTACGCGGAGGCGTACGGCTACAAAGGCGGGGGCAGGCTTGTCTGTGTGCGCTTGTCCGACGGCAAACGGATGTACAAGCCGGGCCACCACCACAAAAGCGCGGTCTCGGCGAGCGGGTACATAGTCGGCATCTGGGACGGGATCCAGGTGTTGAAGCCCGGTCCTGACGGACTCAAAAGCGAGGGCCGGCTTCCGTACTACCCGGATGGCATCACACCTGGGGGCCATGGCGCGGCCGTGTACCGCAAGAAGATCTACGTGCACACGTCGAGCGGCCCGGGTTATGGTCAGTTGTTGTGCCTGGACTGCGCGTATTCGGCGCCGGTGGTGGACAACGGAACGGGCGCGACCTGGGACGAGCGGCGGGCGACGGCGACGTTGAGTGCGAGAATCCACAACACCGGCGGCAAGCCGTGCGTCGGCACTATCTACTGGGGCGCGACGGACGGCGGGACCGATCCGGCGGCGTGGGACCACTGTGTTCCGGTCGGCCCCCGTGGCGCGGGCCCGTTCTTCGCTGAAGTGTCGGGGCCGGCCTCGAACGCGGCGTATTTCTATCGCAGCATGGTCTCGAACGAAATCGGGGCGACGTGGGCGCCGGCCACCGAGCGGTTCGTCACGACGGCGGCCGCGACGACCGAAGGCAGCGGCGGGCTGCTGGTGCACTATCCGTGCGACACGATCGATCCCGGGCAGCTTATCGACATGTCCGGCCACGGGAATCATGCCCGGATGGTCATTGTCGGACAAGTGATCGCCCCGACCAACGGGCCGGTCGGCGGCGCCGCGGTTGTCGGCAGGCAGGGCGCGCGCTGTGCGAACCTGAGCGAGCGGCTCGGCAACACGTTCACCATGGCGCTCTGGTTGAACACGCTGAGCGGCAATCCGGGTATCCTTGTGATGCACGAACCGGGATATGGAGGGCAGATGGGCATCACCGGCGTACAGAAGCAACGGTACGTGTTCGGGGTCAACGTGGTTCCACAAGGGTTCAGGCCGGACGACGGGACGTGGCAGCACTGGGCCGGGGTACGCGGCGGAGGCCGAATCAAAGTGTACCGCAACGGTGAACTCATCGGCGACTACGTCGACGAACGTTACGGCGATACCTTCGGGACACTCGAGATCGGGGATGAGAACGCGATCGACGATCTGCGCGTGTACCGGCGCGCGTTGACGCAGACGGAGATTCGCGCGCTGTACGGGATGGGCGCGCAAGCCGAGTCGCCCGAGCAGATGGTGGCGGGCGAGCCGGACGACGCCGAGGAAGCTGCCGGCGGGACCGTAATCCTGGACGCGCCGGACTTGAATCTGGGCGAAACGGCGGGCGGCGAGGCGACGACCGTGGCGCTGCGGTTCCCGAACCTGGCGATTCCGCGCGGGGCCACTATCCACAGCGCCGTGATCCAGTTCCGGGCCGGGGGCGACAGCGCTGGGAAGCGCGTATCGTTGACCCAGGGCGGTCTGACCGGCTACGGCGGCGAGGACGAGTCCGGCACGGCCACGGTCAGCGACGGCGGCCGGACGGTTCAGTTGTCGAACAACATCTGGCAGGCACATCCGCTGGCCTACACGGTTCAACCGACTACGGTGCTCGCCTTCGACTTCGATGCTTCGCGCGACCGATGCGAAGCGCATGCGATCGGGCTGGACGACCAGACCGCGTCGGTGAACAAGAACCGTCTGGTCACGCTGTACGGCTCGGCGTTCATAGGGATCAGCAACTACAAGGTGAATAAGGGCAAGAACTTCCTGCCGCACTACGAACTGGCCCTGGGCTCGCACTATACCGGGTCGATGACGCACCTGGTGTTGGTGAACGACGACGATGCCGCTGTGAACGGTTACAGCCGCTGGAGCGACATCCTGCTCTACGATGCGGGACCGGCACAGGCGGCTGCGGCGTATGTAACGATCGACGCCGAGGCGTCGGACGATGCGGCGCCGTTGACGGCGTCCGCGCACAATCTGAGCGCGCGGACGCGGACCCGCGTGAAAGCGCCGTGGTTCCCGGCCACATGGCAAAGCGGCCGCGTCGAATGCGAGCAGAAGACGCCGGAACTGGCCGGGATCGTGCAGGAGCTGGTTGACCGGCCCGGCTGGACCGGCGGCAACGCGATCGCGTTCCTGCTCAACGGTCAGTACGGCCGGCGGATCGCCGATGCCGCGGAGAAAGCGTGGGGCCGGCACGCGACACTGTCGATCGTCTGGACCGACGAGTCGGACCTCGATGCGGACGGTTTGCCGGACACCTGGGAACGGACCTCGGCGGGGGTGCCGCCGAGTGCGGCTTCGCCGTACGGCGACAGCGACGGCGACGGGACCCCTGACTGGCAGGAGTACTTCCTGGGCACGGAAGCCGGGGCCGCGGATCCGCCCTTGAGCCTGCGCACGCTGCCGGACGGCCGGGTGGTCGCGTGTATCGACGGCAAAGCGGCCGATCCCGTGTTCTTCCCGGGGCTGCGGCGGTACTACACGCTCATGCATCAGGGAGCGCTGCCGACCGCCGGAACGGGCACGGTCGAAACGTTGTGGGATGAGGACTTCGCGTTGGCAGACGGGACGACCAACGATAGTGGAGCAACGGCCTGGACGGTCGAAGGGGGTGCGTCGGTGATGCTGGTGAGCAACGGGATGTTCATGTGCGAGCAGACCCAAGGCGAGATCCTGTGGCGGTCCGAGACGATAGAGGCGGGTTGGAAGAAGTACGATCTGTCGATCGATCTGAGCGCGTCGGGCCACAATGCCTACAAGGGCCGGTATCGCGTATGGCTATCCAATAACGGGACGCCTTGGACCCTGGTTCTCGATCGCGACGGCGCCAACGGCCTGAACGACACTGTTACGTTCCGGGATCTGGAGGCGCAATCGATCCGGATCATGATCGGTGTCACGGCTGATGCCGACAACAAGCAGCAGCTCGCGTTCGACAACGTCAGGTTGACCCGCCGTGCCGGCCCCGACTGGCCGGCCGTGCCGGAGGTCTCCGACGTCCTGGTCACCACCGACCGACTGATCGAATACACGAACAACACCCCGGCCAAGACCGGATTCTATCGATTGAAGACGAGATTGGAATAGTCAGCGCTACGGCCGGAGAATGCGGCGGAGGCCCCGTGCAGTAGAGCGCAGCTCACCGCAGGGCAGGCCGCCGCTCTCCATGTGGCCATCGGAAGTTGTCTATGGAGCGCGGCGGGCCTCCGCCGCACGTGTTACGGGGCCGGCCCGTTCACGCCCCTACGGTAGCGAGGCTACTACAAGCCGCGCCACCGGTGTCGGGCCGGCCTTCTCTGTGTTCAGACAGACGTCCGGCGTGACGCCATACGTCAATCGAATGGCGGCATAGTTGTGTTGTAGTCTTGATGCCGGGAGGTTAGTCTATCATAGGGAGTAACTCGGAGCCCGAGCGGAGGAAGCGGCGAAGTCTCTCGGGCAGGCGTATCCGGGCGGCGAGCCGCCGGAATCCGGAGGCATCATGAATCTGTGCATCCACGCTTGGTCCACAGTCATCATTGCGCTGACCTGCGCTGTTTGCGGCGCCGCCGGAGGAGATCCCGGCTACGAGGCGGCCGAGCCGATCGTTTTCACCAAGGCGTCCTGCGCGGTGAAGTCCGATTTCATGAGGTACCGGTCCTTCGCCGATCCGCTGGTCGAAGTGTTGCTGCCGACCGGCTACGACAAGGCGAAGCGCTACCGGACCCTCTACCTGCTGCACCCGACCGGCAAGAGCGAGCCATGCCTGCGTTACCTGGCCGCCCTGCGCCTGCACGATAAGCACGACCTCGTATGCGTGAGCGTCGGGGTGTTCGATTCCCACGGTTGGACCGGCCTCGACGTCGAGGGCAAGAGCGGCTCGCAACAGGCACAGTACTTGATCCAGGCGGTTGTGCCCCTGGTGGAACGTGCGTTCGCGACCAGCGGCCGTTCGCAGGACCGCTTGCTGCTCGGTTTCGGCGGCGCGGGCGAGGCTGCACTGCGCCTGGTGCTGGGGCATCCAAATGTCTTCGGCGCCGCCGGCGCGATCGAACCGACGGCCGAAATCTGGGGGAAAAGGATGGGGAAGCGGGTGAAGCCGAAGCCGGGGACCCTCGCGGCCTTGCGGCCGATCCTGGAAGCCCAGAGCGTCGCGGCCCTGGCCAAGGCCAACGCGGCCGCATTCGCCGAGTCCACAAGGCTCGTGCTGCTGGCGGGCGGGCGCGCCGGGGCCGAGGTGGACGCCCACGCTGCGCTGTTCTCGAAGCTCGGGATGCGGCATGTGCGCGGCGAGGTGCCCTGCGACGGCGAGCCGACGCGGTGGGAGACGGCCTGGCTGGGTCCGGCGGTGGACCGGCTGCTGGAAGCCGTGGGTGCGGCAACACCGGGTGGACCCGGAACGCCCCTGCCCCTGCTCCTGCCCCTGCACTCATCGGTCGTCGACGGCGCCAGGATGGGCGAAGCGCGTGCCGGTTTCATAGGAGGCCGGCGCGAGGTCTGCCACATCAGGCCGGTCCCCGGCGACAAACCGGCGACCGACCTGGAGGTCGTGTTGCCGACGGACTACGACCCGGCGAAGCGCTACCGGGTGCTCTATCTCCTCTCGTGTTGCGGCAGCAAGGATGTCGACAGCCTGCGCGAGATCCTGCACCTGAAGCTGCACGACCGGTACGACCTGATCTGCGTGCTGCCCGAGGGCCGCAACGAGGACCACCTCAAGAATGTGGTCGTCCCCTACATCGAGAAGCGTTACTCGACGCTCGGCAATGCCGAGGGCCGGCTGCTGCTCGGCTTCAGCAAGACGGGCACGGGGGCATTCAGACTGATCTTCGACAACCCCGACTACTTCGGGTACGCCATCGGTTGGGACGGGCCGTTTGTATCGAAGACGGGCAAGAATGCGGGGTCCGCGGCGCTCGTGAAACTGGCGCGTGACCGGGCCGCCCCCTTCACCGAGCGCGCGCGCCTGGTCCTCGGCGGTCGGGCATTCTGGAAGGACTGCGGGCTCTACTACCACAAGGAGCTCGAGAAGCTGGGCATCAAGCACCATTTCGAGGACGTCAAGCGGCCCGGCCACTCCTGGCTGTCCGGGTGGGTGGAGTCGCACGTGGCGGCCATGATGGAACAGGTCGAGGGCGGAACCGATGAGTAGGCGACCGCCGCCAAAACGTGCACCCGATGGCCGTCTCTTTACCGCCATCCTGGCCGCCTGCGCGGCGTGCGTGACGCCAACGGCCAGGGCCGCCGGCTCTTCCCAGTCTCCGGGAACCGCGCCGACGCCGGGCGAGCAGTTCACCGGCTGGCGACACCTGGGCTCGACGGGGCAGTATCCCGGCAAGGGCTTCCCCACCACCTGGTCCGAGACCGAGAACCTCAAGTGGAAGAAGAAGATGCCGGGGATGACGATCGCCATGCCGATTGTGGTCGGGGACCAGGTGTTCACCATCGCCACGCCCTATTCGGTGATTGCCCTGGATATCCACTCCGGCGATATCAACTGGCAGGACGAGCTCAATCCCTTTGAACTCATCAAAGACCCCGGCCTCACGCCCGAACAAGGAGCGGAGTTGCTCGCCCGCCTGTATACGCTGAAGTTGGCTTTTGGTCCGACCTACGGTGGGACCGGTCTGAAGCGGGCCACGGACTTCGCCGAGAAACGGAAGCGGGCGAAGCTCTTCCTGCAGCGCACAAAGGCCGCCGCCGCGCTGCTGCCCGGGTTTGATGCCGCGGCCATCGATCCCGCCGTCGTCTCCCCCGCTGAGGAGAAGAAGCCGGCCCGCGCACAGGCGCCCGAAATTGACATCGATTTCTCCATCGAACCCTCCGCCGGTGGGGAAGGGCTGATCGACGAGGTGAGACCCGAACCCGGTGTTCCGGCCGACGATCGTCCCGTCGCGTCGGCCGGTGACATAAAGAAACTGACCGAGTCCGCCTATGCTCCCTGGCGGGAGTTGAAAGCCGCGTTCTACGATCGCTACGCTTTTCACCCGGACGGCAACTGCCAGCTGCACATCGGCATGGCCGCCGCGACACCCGTGACCGATGGCTCCTGTATCTGCGTGGCTTTTGGATCGGGTCAGGTTGGTTGCTATGAACTTGACGGCCAGCGCCGCTGGGCGCGGCTCTTCACCTTGCCGGGCATGCCGGGGGAAGGCATATACACCGCCTTTCAAGGCGCGAAGGGACAGGTGAGCCGCAATTGGTTCGGCACCGGCAGCGGCAACTATTGCAGCTACGTGTCTTCACCGGTGATCGTCTCGGGCAAGTTGATCCTGTACCACCACTATCGTTTCCACGCGCTGGATCTGAAGACGGGCAAGACCGTTTGGGAGCACTTGGCGCCCCAGGGCCATCCCACGGCCCTGGCGGTCCTGCGCATCGCGCCCGACGACACCGAGGTTGTGATGACGGCCGGCGGTACGGTTATACGCGTTGACAACGGCAAGGTGCTCTCCGTCGGCCTGACGAACGATCGCGGCGGTCGCTCATCGAACTGCGAGAAGGCGGACCCGTCAGGCTGGCCGCAGGGCGCCATAGACGGAGCGGTCATCTCGCGCACGAGTTATCATTCTCCGACCACGGACGGCAAGGATGTTGTCTTTGCCCAGATCAAGGGGACGAAGAAAGGATTGAGGGGTGGGGGACCGTATGTGGCAGCTCGACTCTCGCTCGATAGCGCCGGCGGCCTGGTCATCAAGACGTTGTGGAAGACCGAGAAATCGTATTCGCAGAATCACTCGACAGCGATCCTCCACAACCATTTGCTCTATTTCTCGGGCGAGTTGGGTTTCCCGCATGAGATCGATGGCAAGGTCGTCACGAAGGGGAAGGGGATCATCATTCTCGACGCCCGTACCGGCAAGTTCCGTAACATCTTGCCCAAGTACTCGAAACTCAACCTGATCTGTGCCGACGGCTATCTGATCCACTCGCTCGGGGGCAACGGCAAGGGCCCCGATTGGGCCAGGTGCGATTTTTCTTTCTTCACCACCGGCGAGAAGCCAACGTTGGTGAGCACCGCGTCGATTCAGGCCGATGCATGCGTGCCCGACGGGGTCAACCCCTACTTCCCCGAGTTCACCGAATGGCATGAGGGGCGCGACAAGACCGCCCTCCACCTGGCCGCTCCGGTCATGTATGGCGACAAGGTCTATTACCGCTCCAAGACCCATCTTTACTGCTTCGCGAAGCGATAGCAGGCAGGAAACGTCTTCAAGCGCGTTCACGTCCGGCATTTGCCGTGTTCCTGTGCCCGGAATGGCGTAATAAGTCAGTCGAATGGCGCTATAGTCGTGTTGTGATCGGGGCGTCCTGAGGTCAGTCTATGGTAGAAAGTCAGCGAGGAGAACCGGTCACGCGACGGAGGCAACACCAATGCAGATGCAAATGGCGAGGAAGTGGGTGGCTGCAGGATTTGCCGTGTTGGCTGTCGCGATGCTCACGCTGCTCGCCGTTCAGATCTACCGTTCCACTCGGACGGACGGGCTTCAGGGCGACCGACAGAGAATAGAGGATGTTGCCTCGCTGAAGGAACTGGCAGCGGCACTGAAGGACCCGTCTCAGCGTGAGGCGGCGGTCAAGTCTCTGCGTGAGAAGCAGGGCGACGCGACCGTGGAGCTTCTGGCGGCACTGGGACACAAGAATCCGGATCCCGAGGTGCGTGCGGCGGCGCTCAGTGCTATCGGGGAGCTGGGCGACTTGCGCGGGCTTCAGGTTCTTACCATCGGCGTCCGAGACAACGATGTGCCGGTTCGGATCGCCGCGATTCGTGCGCTTGGGCTGATCACGAACGACACGGCGTGCGCCGCAATTGCCGGCGGGCTGACGGACATCGATGCCTCCGTCCGCATGACAGCGGCGGAGACACTGGCTGCCGGCAAGGGTTCGTCTGTCACGGTTGAACCGTTGTGCAAGGCTTTGACTGAAGAAGAGGATGCGAAGGTAAGATGTGCCGTGGCCCTGGCCATGGGGAAGTTGGAGGATGAGGACGCGCGTCAGGCGCTTGTGGCCGCGCTTGCCAACGAGCATATTGCCGAGGTGAGGAAAGCGGCATTGACGGCGCTGGACGCTGTTGATGACGAGTACCGGGTCAAGGGAGTCGCCTGCGCCATAGGCGACGTCGACGAGAAGGTCCGTGGCGATGCTCGGGAGATCTTCGGTGAGATAGGCGTCGAGGCGTTACCGGCATTGGTCGAGGCCCTGGAGTCCAAGGAGCTGCTCTCGGTCATCAGGAGTCGCGGCGGTGAGGCGGTCCATGCCGACATCCTGCGAGTCGTGGCGGCGATGGAATCACCGGAGACCGCCGAGACCCTGGTCCGTCTTCTGGATTTGGCGGTCGGCGATCCCGAGCACAAGGCGGAGCCGCGAACGGTCATTCGTGACGGTGCGATGGACGCGCTCGCGGCGTTGGGCGCGGGCTCAGTCGCTTCTATCGCCGCGGGTGCGCTCCACTCACAAGTCCGCTTGCCGATGAAGAAAGCATGCGCAGAGGTCCTGGCGGCAATCGGCGAGCCGGCCGTCGCGGCATTGACCGAATACGTGAAATCGAGGGCGGCGTTGCCGTCTTCGGAAGAAGCCGCGGTCTGGATTGAGACTCTCGGATCGATTGGCGGGCCCAAGGCCGAGGGGGGGATAAAGGAAGTGCGGCGTCGAGATCCGGACGCGGTTTTCAAGCGTCTTGCGGCGGCGACGCCGGCGCCCGGCGAATGGACTCGTCCGGCGGCGCCCCAGCTCGAGGAGTTCAATCTCGTCCTCTACGAATCCCTCTACGGCGGCAACCCGCCGAGCGCCTACAAGCGCCGAAAGAGCAATCTGCCGTTTGTATCGGGGGCCAGAAAGGGTCCCGCGAAGATCAGGGCCTACGTGCCTAAAGCGGGGCGTAGGCCGAACCTGGTGCTCGAGCTATGCCGGACGGAAAACGGTTGGGAACGTGCGTTCGGCTGGTCGCTGGGCTTCAACAACGGTATCACGTTTGCCAAGGTGAAGCGCGCCGTGGTCACCGACGAATCGATGGATCTGGAGCTGAGCATTGTGGTGGGCAGAGATCCGTATCTGCTCGGCGGCTACGGAGAGTATGTTCTGTCGCTCAGACGTACGGAAGAAGGTTCATACCGCGGTCCGTTCCGGGGCCGCTATCGTGGCATCGACATCGAGGGCACGGCGGTGTGTACCCGCAATCCGAAACGCGGGCCGCTGCGCGCGGGGTTCACGCCGGTCCGGCCCCATGAGCATCCGTACATGCTGTTCCGCAAGGTCGACCTTCCCGGTCTGCGCGCCAAACTCAACACCCCGCTGGGGAAAGCCGCGTTTCGCAGGATGGCAAGCGCGGCAACGGGGTATTCCGGGGCCGGCCATATCACCGACCGTCATGTGGCGCTGGGCGTGCTCTACCAGTTGACCGGCGACTCGCGCTACGCGCAGGAGGCCGTACCTGTCATGAAACACCAGATGGAGCAGCGCGGGTTCGGATTCATGGGGCTCGGCCAGATATGGGGCCCACGGTTCAGCAATATCGCTTTGACCTATGATCTTTGTCACGACGCCTGGTCCGACAGTTTCCGCGCGGAGGTCCGCCGGTACCTGCTCAACGGAAGTGCCGCGACCGGCGCGAATATGCAGAAGTTCAGCACCATGGCCAACCAGCACCCGTGCAGCAACTTCTACTCACCGATCGTGGGTGGTGGTTCGATGCTTGCCCTTGCCTATTGGATGCATCCCGGCTCCCCGCCCATGGCGCCCGGTGGCATGGAACTCCTTGTTCCGTCCAGGTTGAGCGGCACACCGGAAACGGGAGTGCCCGTAGTGCCGCTCGTCTCCGCGGAGCCGCCCCCGCAGTGGATCTGGTCGGGGCTCGCAACCGGCGCCGTCTCGCCGAACGACCTGCTCAACGCGCTGGGCGACACCCGGGCCGAGCCGATTCGGGATGGACGCGCTTTCACGTTCGGCGCGCGGACGTTCTCGTTCCACGCAGTCCCATCAAGCTGCACTATCGGCGGTTCGATTTCGCCCTGGGCTACACTCGCCGAACAGGATCCGGAAGCCCCGGGCGCCGCTATGCTGTTGTATACGATCGTCGAGAACCACCGGCCCGGTTACTACAGCGTGCACCTGCCGATCCAGGGGGAGTCGCGCCTCTACATCAACGACCTGGTCCTCCCGAGCGGCTCCTATGTGCAGCTCGACGAGGGGCTGTACCCGCTGCTGCTGGCATACGAAGGCAACAAGGATATGGTCAGCGGTATTGGTGCGGTATTCAGATTCGTTACGTCCAGCCGCAAGGAGATCGATGTTCTGCTGGCGGAGGGCGCCGCGAAGTTGAAGGAGAAACAAGTACTCCATGAACTGGCCATGGCGTAACTTCTCAATAACCCCCATGCCGTGAAGTCCTTCGGCGGAGGGCACGCGAGTTGCGCTGCTTGATATTGTCGGCACCGCAGTTCGACGTTGTCTTTGACTGCGCCGGCGCATCCCTGCCGACT
>Ga0272442_10010376_pt1 | contig 11485 bp, 9 predicted proteins | sample SSMForm2O_FD_200262 | JGI IMG/M metagenome (GOLD analysis project Ga0272442, IMG submission 200262) | Marine sediment archaeal communities from Little Sippewissett salt marsh, Falmouth, MA, United States - SSM-Form-2O | ecosystem: Environmental > Aquatic > Marine > Wetlands > Sediment ...
ACGCTCCATTTGGAGAAACAGTTTTTTGTGTAGGGGCGGGGTTCATCCCCGCCCGAAGACACAGGAGCCCAGCGGGCGGGCATAAAGCCCGCCCCTACATGAATTTTGCTAAGATCCGATCAAGAGACAGCCGACGCGGAGAGGGGGGTTTAATATAGGCGCTGATTAGAAAGTGCCCCCCTTCCCGTGTCGGGAAGGGGGGACAGGGGGGTTAGGTTTATTCGTATTCTTTCAGTTTCAGCTGGGCCTTCTTGTAGGCCAGGCTCTCGGGGCGGGTTATGGTCAGGACCTTCTCCCAGAGTTCGAATACCCGCTCGTCGCCGCGGTTCTCGAGGATCTTGGCCTCGGAAAGAATGTTTTCGGCCTCTTTTTCCAGCTCGTTCAGCCCGCGCATGCAGTCGGTGTCGTCGGGGTGGATCTTCAGGCACTCCTGCCAGTGCTCGAAGGCCTTCTTCAGGCGCTTGCGGGTGAACTCCTCCAGGCCCTCCTTGTACAGCTTGGAGGCCAGCTGCTTGCCGATCTCCTCGCGGTAGTAGCTGCGGATGCCCGGGGGGACGATCTTTGAATCGCTGTCCAGAGCGATGCGGAAGTTCTCCCGGGCGCCGAGCAGCTCGCCGCGCAGCAGCAGTGAAACGCCCTCGTTGTACTTGCCGTCGATGATCATCAGGTAGCGCTCCAGCTCCTTGGCCTGCTCGACCACCTCGGGCGTGTTGGAAAGCGCCTTGAGCCGCCGGACCGACTGGACGGCCATGGGCGCCTTGCCCCGGTAGTAATACATCATGGCCTTGTAGATTTCGGTCTGGGGATAGCGGTTGCGCATGATCTCGTCGGGGTCCAGATCGACCTTGCCGGCTTCGGCCAGGGCGGCCTTCTTTTCTTCGGGGCAGTTGAACACGTAGGGGGTGAACTTGTAGCCGTAGTGCTTGTACCGGCGCATCTTGGCTTCGGTGGCCTGCACGTACTTCTCGTAGATGCGCTTATCGCACGGCTTGAGCTGCATATACGCCAGAAAGTGCTTGTAGGCCTTCTTGTACTGCTGGGCGGTGAAGTAGCTCTTGCCCTCGGTCATGTGGTAGTCGCTCAGCTTCTTTTCGATGTCGGAGATCTTGTACTTGACCTTCTTGTAGTAGACCGAGTCCTGGGGGATCTTGCGCATCAGGTCCAGAGCTTCCGACCACTTGCTCAGATCGTAGTTCACCCGGGCGTCGTCGTAGATCTCCTTGTTGGCCTTCTCCTCCCCGATCTTCTTCTTCATCTGCCGGGCTTCCTTGGAGATGGGATGCAGGTCCAGCGCGGCCTGGACTTCCTTCTCCGCCTGCTTCCACTCCACGTCGTCCATCTCCATGATGGCCCGGGCGGCCTTCAGATGCTGATCCACCCGGACCTCCAGGGGGATCTCATCCTCGGCATCCACTACCGCAACCGGCTCCTGGGTTCCCTGGCCCCCGCAGGTCTTGGCCCCGATGGCTATGATGAAGAAAATCGCCACCACGCTGCCCGCCGCAACCAGCACCAGCCTCCGGCGTTTCAAAGCCGCGGCCCCCTTGGACACCACCGCACCGCAGACGTACTTGAACTCCATGTTCCCGAAGCGGATCAGATCTCCGCTCTTGAGCTCGACCGACTCGACGCGCTTGTTGTTGACGAACACCCCGTTGGAGCTGCGCATATCCACCAGAGTGGTCTTCCGGTCGCGCACGGCCAGGCGCGCATGCAGGCGCGAGATGGAGGGGTCATCGATCACCAGGTACAGGCCCGGATCCCGGCCTACGTCGTTCTCGCCGTCCTCGAGCTCGATCTCCACCCCCTTGGTGGCGCCCTTGGTTCCCTGCAGATACGGCACCGGGGGAGCTTCCTCCAACACCTCCCCTTCCACCTCGGTGTCCCGCGTGGCGCCGGGAATCGAGAAGACGAATACACCCGCCTCCAGCTGCTTGCCCGGGGTGAGCTCGAACACACCCGAGACGATCTCGCCGTTCAGACGGGTGCCCTTGCCGCCGGTCAGGTCCTCCACCATGACCTTCCCGCCCTCTTCCCACATCTTCAGGTGGTGCCGGACGACACTGCGGGAGCCCAGAACCACGTTGCTGTCCTCGCCCCGCCCGAACACCTGGGGCTCGGGGCCGATTTCGTATTCTTTCTCCCGACCGCTGGGGTCGGTCATGAGAACCTTGGCCATGACAGCTACCCTGAGTTGATTAGACGGTTCACGTGTCCTGGAAGATGTTCATGTTGACCGGGATTCCGCGTTTCTGCATGTCGTCGTAGAACTTGGGAATGAAGCCCGAGGACACGAAACGGCCCTTCACCCGGCCCTCCTCGTCGAATCCCTCCTGCTTGAAATAGAAGATGTCCTGGAGGGTGATTATGTCGGTTTCCATGCCGGTGACCTCGGAGATGGCGGTAACCCGGCGCGAGCCGTCGCTGAAGCGGGTCTGCTGGAGAATGATGTTGACCGCCGAGGCGATCTGCTCGCGGATGGCCCTCACCGGCAGATCCATCCCGGCCATCAGCACCATGGTTTCCAGGCGGGCCAGCGCATCCCGCGGCGAATTGGCGTGCACGGTGGTCAGCGAACCGTCGTGGCCGGTATTCATGGCCTGGAGCATATCCAGGGCCTCGCCGCCGCGGCACTCGCCGACGATTATGCGGTCGGGGCGCATGCGCAGGCAGTTGCGCACCAGGTCGCGGATGGTGATCTGGCCGGTGCCCTCGATGTTGGGCGGGCGCGACTCCAGGGTGACCAGGTGATCCTGGTGAAGCTGGAGCTCGGCGGCGTCCTCCACGGTTACGATGCGCTCGCTTTCCGGAATGAAGGCCGACAGGCAGTTCAGGGTGGTGGTCTTCCCCGAGCCGGTGCCTCCGGAGACGATGCAGTTCATGCGCGCCTTGACGCACATCTCCATGAACTCGGCCATGCCGTAGGTAAAGGTCTTGAAGCCAATCAGGTCCTTGATGCTCATGGCCTCTTTCTTGAACTTGCGGATGGTGATCGAGGGCCCCTTGAGGGCCAGCGGCGGGATGATGGCGTTGACCCGGGAGCCGTCCTTCAGCCGGGCGTCGACCATGGGCACACTCTCGTCGATGCGCCTCCCGATGGGGGCCACGATCCGCTCGATCACCCCCAGCACGGCATTGTTCGACGAGAAGGTCTTCTCGGTAAGAGTCAGTTTCCCGTCACGCTCGACGTAGATCTGCTGGGAGTGGTTGACCATTACCTCGGTGATGGTCGGGTCGGCCAGGAAGTCTTCCAGCGGCCCCAGGCCCAGGGCCTCGTTGAGCACGTCCTTGACCAGCAACTCGACATCCACCCAGCCGGGGATCTCGCCGTCCTGCTCCATCTGCACGATGATGTTCCTGACCGCGCGCTCGGTCTGGTCCCACAGTTCCTCGTCGCCCAGCTGCTCGATGTCCAGGCGCCGCAGATCCAGGTACTCGATCAGGCGGCTGTGCACGTCCCGCTGGAGCGCCGAGTACTTTTCCACGCGCGGATCGGCCTTCTTCCTCTTGACCGGCTTGGGTTCGTCGGGCTCCCAGGGCTTCTCCACCTCAACCGAGGGCTCGGCCTTCGGCTTGGCTCTGGGTTTGGGCGCATCCGTCTGCATCTCCTCCACGTCCACCGAGGTGGAGGAGGCCTCCCCGTCGAACTCCTCGAAGTCGTCCAGCAGCTCGGGCTCCTCCTTGACGTCCAGGCGCTTTTTCACCCCGCGATTGGTGGTCTTGCGCCCCTTCTTCGCGGGCTTCTCCTTTTTCTTTTCGGAGGCCGCGGCCAGCTGGACCACAAAATCCCCGACCTGGATCCGGTCGGAGTCGCGCACCACCTGGGGGGCAGTGATGCGCTTGCCGTTGACGTAGGTGCCGTTGGTGCTCTTGAGATCCAGTACCACCATCTTGCCGTCCCGCTGCACGATGCGGGCGTGCTTCTTGGAGACGTTACCCCGCGGCAGGATTATGTCGTTGCCCTGGACGCGCCCGATGGTGATCTCGTCCTTCTGGAAATCGCGGCGCTTGGAGGCGCCGCCCTTCTCGGAGATAGTGATGCTGAGCATGGGTTCACCCTCAGTCGAAGATCCCGAACCCCACCTCGCTCTTGGCCCGCTTGTAGCGGTTCTTGATGTCCGCGATCATCTTCAGGATCTTGGGAGTCTCCGGGTTGACGATGCGGGGGGTGACGAACACGCACAACTCGGACTTCTTCTCCCTGAAGGAACGCGACTTGAACAGCTCGCCGATGATGGGGATGTGCCCCAGCAGGGGCACCTTGGAGAGGTCCTTCTCCTCGTTGACGTGGAAGAGGTTGCCCAGGACTATGGTCTGCCCGTGGCGCACGGTGACGTTGGTCTTGGCCCGGTCGATGACGAAGCCGGGGATGTCGATCCCCGCGGCCACGATGCCGATGGAGCGGTCGAGGTCGCTGACCTCGGTGAAGACCTCCATCTGGATGTTGCCGTGCCGGTCGGCGGTAGGGGCTATGTTCAGAATAACGCCGAACTTCTTGAACTCCACCTCCATGGCGTTGGCGGTGACCATGACGATGGGCACCTCGCCGCCGGCCAGGAATTCGGCCTTCTCCCCGCTGGCGCACACCAGCTTGGGCTGGGCCAGCACCCGGGCATAGCCGTCCTGGAACAAAAACCCGAAGGCGAAACTGGACTCGCCGGTGACCAGACCGCGGAAGGTGATGCGGTTGACCCCGGGCCCCTCGATGTAGCGCTCGATGTCGAAGGTGCCGGTGGCCGAGCCCTCGATGTCCAGCGGCCACTTGATGCCGATATGGTCGGTGCCCTGCTTCTTGATCTCCACGAAGTCGATCTCCACCAGCACCATGCGCTTGATGCCCACGGTGAGCAGGTTTTCAACCTCCTCGCCGATGGCCTTGGTTATCAGCTCGGCCTTCTGCAGGTCATGCTTGGACTCGACCGAACCCTCCAAGAAAATCTTGGTGCCCACCACCGTGGCTTCCACGTTCTTCAAACCGGCCTGCTGCAGCGAGAGATTGAGCTGGTTAGCCACCAGCTTCTTGGCGTTGGGATTCACCTTGACGAAGCTCTTCACCTGCGGATAGAGCTTCACGATCTCAGCCACCCGGTGGTAGTCCTCCGAGGTGAACGCCCGTCCGTCCAGGATGACGCGGTCGCCCACCGGCTTTATATTGATGCCCTCGCGGTCGCCCAGCAGCTCGCGGACCTCGCGAATCAGCGATTTCACGTCGACCCCCGAGACGATGATGTTGAACGAGATGTTGGGCCGGCCGGAGCGGATCACCATCATGGTGGTGCGCCCGTCGCCGGTGGCAAAGAGGATGAAGCTGTTCGGTCCGATAATCTTCACATCCGCCACCCGGGGGTTGCCCACGGTTACCTTGGTAATCCCCTGAAACGACATGCTTTTCTGCTCGCCAACCACCAGGCGGATCACCCGGGATTCGGCGCTGGCCTTCGGGGAGGCCAAAAGACATCCCAGAACCCCAAAAAGCATCAGCACGGCTACGAATGCCTGTCTTTTCACCTTCATCGAGGGTCTCCTTTGGGGACAGGGTACTCCTATCCCCCAGAATTTCTGCAAGAATCTACCAAGGGGGCTGGTATGTCAAGGGAGAAAAGAGGGCGAGTCTAAAAACCCGGAAGAACCCGGTACTTCATGAGAGCGCCCCAGACGACTCCCAGAGCGATGGCCACGCCGTAGGGCAGGGTCACCCGCTCCTCGCCCTCCTGACGGCGCCGGAACAGGCGTTTCATGGAAGCGCGGCCCTGGGGCGAGACAAACAACAGTATCAGGGCCAGGACCGCGCCGATGATGGCGGTGGCCATGGCGCAGGTGAGCGAGTGGACGAACCCGCCCAGGGCTCCCACGGCGGTCATCAGTTTGACGTCACCCCCGCCGAAACCCTTGCCCCACAGGTAGAAGATTCCGAAGACCAGCAGGCAGAAGAGCGCGCCGAACAGAGCCGACAGCAGGCCCTGGTCGAACACCCCGCCGAACCCGTATCCGGCAAACCGCAGGATCAAGCCCAGGGCTATGGCCGGATACGTCAGCCAATCGTAGATCTTGCGCTTGAGCAGGTCGGTCACTCCACAGGCCAGGGCCACCCCGACCAGGAGAACATCCAGGATTATGTCCAGTGCATTCACGCTGTCTAGGCTACAGAATCATTCCGGCAGGGGAAACAAAAAAGGCAGCACCAATTGGCGCCGCCTTTCTTGAGCCAAATGGCAACAAACCGCTTACTTCGGCTTGTTGCCTTCAGCGAAGTTTTTCATACCACGGTGCTTGTACAGCTTGGCCTTGGCCTCGTTGGTCTTGGCCTTGGCGTCCTCGTTGCCCGCCAGGGCGTTGGCCGAGGTGGCGAACAGGGCGCGGATGTTGTCGCCGAACAGCGACACCACGCCGATGGCGGCGATGGCAATCAGGGCGACGATGATGATGTACTCGGTCATACCTTGACCTTTACGGCTTCTCAGTCTCATCAACATGTCCTTCTCCTTTCAAGAATGGTTCTTTCAAACCCGTTATACCCGTAACCAGCTTACCCCTTAGTTGTACGGAGAATCGGCGCCAGCCGCAATCGGTCAAGTGGCGGATAAGCACTTAACCCCCCGATGCATAAGCTAAAAATGGTAAAGAATCCCCGCGTTGGCGTGCAAAACCGTGATGTTGGTGTCCTCCTCCAGGTTGAACATGACCTTGTATTTGCCCTCGATGAACAAATCCAGATTGGAGAAGAGGTTGAAGGCGCAGCCCACTGCGCCGCCCACGTGCGGGGCGGTAACCTCCCCGACGGTGGTCAGGCCGGGAACGAACGCCACGTACAGGTCCAGAACCCAGGCGGGGATGATGAACTTGAACCCCAGGGCCACATCGGTGGCGTTCTGGTTGCCGAACTTGTACAACTCGGCCATCGGGGTGAGATGGAAGGTGTAAATCAGGGGAATGTTGACGTAAAAGCCCCAGTTGAAGCTGGCGGCCCAGTCATCCACCGGAACCTCTTCGGTCTTGGTGCCTTCGGGAAAGGACACACCCACGGACACGCCCAGCCCCACGCTGCTCTTGTCGGAGCTGGCCGCCGCCGGCAGGGACAGCAGCCCGGCCATCAAAACGGTCATCATTACGATAGTCACTGGTTTCATCGTCAATCCTCCTTGGGAAGTTTCAAGAACGCGCGGCGGGGATCCAGGATGCGGATGGCCGTGAGCTCCTCTTTGGTGGGCAGCTCGACCCAGTCGGGGTCGGCCGCTACCTTCGGCTCCCAGCCCAGCAGCCCTTTGATCCCCTCCACCACGTCCTGCTTGGACTTGTCACCGTCTTGAACCAGGGCGGTCAGCATCAGCTCCTCGTGGCCCGGCGGTTTCTCGAACACGCCCTGGTCGCAGACCACGGTGGAAACCCGGCGGCCCGGTCCGGTGATGTAGGGCACCTGGTCGACATAGCGCATGGGCAGCAGTTGCGCGGTCAATACAACCTCGCCGGCCGTGCAGAGCACGTCGCAGGCGCCCCCGGAACCCACGATGTAGTACACCCCGGGAATCAGCGTGGAGTTGACGTTGCCGAACTTGTCCACCTGCCCGGCGCTGAGCGAGCCGATGCAGTTGGAGGCGGCGCCGCCCACCACCGCGCCCAGGCCCATCAGGGAATCGGTGAGCATCTTGCAGCGGGGGATGTTGGCGAAGTTGAACAGGAAGGGGTTCCCCGGCCGGGGCGCGTAACCGAAAAACCCGGTTTCGGCCACCAGGTCGACCTCCACCTCCTGGCGCTTGAGCAGGTAGTTGGCCAGCCAGGCGGCCAGGTTGGAGATCCCCTGGCCGGCCAGGATGGCGCGGTAACCCTTCTCCCGGCAGCGGTCCACCAGCCGGTGGGCGGCGTGGACCGTCATGATCTCGGTGGGAACCGCAGCGGGATCATCGGAGACCCGGCCGGACAGCAGGGCCAGCTCGTCCTCCCACGAATCGGGGCGGCCCTTGGCGATCAGGTCGGCCAGGTGCGACGGCCCCAGCTTCTTCAGGTAGTCCTCATGATTCCTGCAGTCCAGGATCCACTCCCGGATCCAGGCGTCGAAGTTGTCCGGATCGCGGTTCTGGTTGCGGAAATTCACGATGAAGTCGTAGTCCTCGGCGTAGCTCCGGCAGTCGCGGATCGGCCGGCCGAAGAATCCGCCCGGATGGGCGCCGAAGGGCAGCTCAACCACCGCGCGCACGTACTGGGCGGGCAGCCGGGCCAGGTGGGCGTTCTGGCGGATGAAATCGGTGTCGACGATCTTCTCCACCGAGACCACCGCCCCCTCCCGGGCCCCCACCGCCCCCCAGAGATTCTCGGAGAGCGGCGGGCTGAACAACACGTTGCCGGCGGCGTCGGCCACCCAGCCATGCACCAGGGAGAGGTCCGGACGCAGGGCCTTGAGAAAACCGGTCTCCCCCTCGCCGAAGGGATCCGGGATGCGCACAAAGGCATCGCGGTTGTCCTCGGCCATGGTCGAGCCGGTAAGCGAGCGGGTGGGCAGGCCCACAAGCCCCAGGGCCCCGGCCAGCATGCGCTGGCTGAAGGTCAGCACCGTCCAGTTCTCGATCTTCACCCGGCCGTCCAGGTAGGCCTGGTTGATGTTGGGATTGGGCCCCGGTGCGGGATACACGTCGCCGCAGTAGCTGGAGATTATGCGCTTCAGCATCCCGCCGCGCAAAAACACCAGAGCCTGGTTGACCGCGCCCAGCGCCAGCAGGGTGAAGCCGGGATCCTTCTTCCAGAACTGCCGGGTGACCTCGTTTATCAATGCGTAGGGGAAAGCGTGGGTGATCAGGGTGTGCAGCGCCATGCCCGGGCGCACGAACTTCCGGACAGCCTCATTCGCCGTCATTACCCGCGAGGGACCTTCCTGGGGCTCGATATTGAACATCCCTTCGAGCACGTCGGAATACCTGTCCAGCGACGGATTCATGCTCCAAGCTCCCTGGCCATCAGCGAGAAAAGCACCGCCCGGGCCACCGGCAGCGGGTCCGGCATGACGGCAAATATTGCCGCATCCGGACCGTTGCACACAAGCAGAAAACGGGGGTCCCGCCGGGCGCGTTCTATGCAGGGCAGGATCCACTCGCGCTTTTCGGCGAACACCCAGCGCGAGTTGAAGCGGGACAGCACCAGGTCGGCGGAGTCGTCCGGTTGCCCGGTGGCTATGCGATACCACACCCGGAAAAGATCCGGATCGTAGGCCTGCATGAAGGTGGGGTCCAGGGCCACCAGATAGCGCTGTTTTGGGGCGAAGAAAAACAGATAGGGAAACGAATCCCAGTTGCAGGTGAACACCACCTCGCCGGCGGGCACGTGCTTGCTGATCCAGGTGGCCTCGTACCGGTAGTACAGCGAGCGGTCGGTCTCCACCTCCAGCTGGCTCTCCACCACGCTGCGGGCGGTCTGGGCTAACAACAGCAGGGTAAGCAGGCCGCACAGCGCCGGCCCTCCGATGCGGTGCCGCCGCAGCCACTCCCGCCAGTTAGTCCCTTCGGTCAGATCTCTGGCGCCCGAGGCCAGCAGCAGGATGGTAAACGGCACCCAGTATTCGACAAAGCGGCCTATGTTGAGGAACAGGACGAAGAAGGCCGTCGAGAGCAGAAACAGGAATACGGTCCGCAGGCTGGCGCGGGTGCCGCGCAGCAGGAAGAAGAAGGCCACCGCAAAAGCCCCCAGCAGCGGAATGAAGGCGTCGATGAGAATGATCCGGCCCGGAACCGAGAAGAACTCGTTGCCCATTCCAACTTCGTCGGGGATGCGCCACACGTTCAAAAGCACCTGGACGTTCTGCAGGTACCACAGCGAGAATATATTGAAGCGGTGCGGATGCAGCAGCAGTCCCAGTAAAACGCCGGCGAACGCGGCCAAAATCAGCCGCCAGGGAAAGGGCTCTTTCCTCAAGACGCAGGCCGCCGCGTACACCAGGGCCATGCCGGGCAGCAGGTGCGCCGCGGTATAGCACAGGGGGAATAACATCGAGACCAGGAAAGTCCCCAGCACGTGGCGGCGCAGCATCAGGTGAGCCGCCAGGACCGAAAGCGGCACCGCCAGAAGGTGCGGGCGGGTCAGGCTCATGCGGAAGAGGAACATCACCCCGGATGCCAGCATCAAGAAAGTCCACAGCCAGGGCAGCGGGACCCCGTTGCGCAGCAGCACCCAGGCCATCAGGGCAAACAGCAGCGCGGTCAAGAGGACGGTGAGTATCTTGGGACCCAGAATCAGATCCTCACCCAAAAACGGGATCAGCAGGACATGAAACAGAAACTGCTTGTCGGCGTAGTGTTCTTTAAAAACACTGGCCTGGGTGTAGGGAAACTCGTCCGGGATCCCCTCCTCCGCAATGATCTGCGCTACCCTTACGTGATAGTAGGCGTCGGCGCCCACCAGGTTGGGCTTGGAGAACTGCACGGATGAAAGCGCCAGCGCCGCCGCCAGAAACACCACCGCGCACAAAAGCCATCCGCCAATCCCAACCTTCGCCACCGGATCCGGGGACGGAGGTGCGGTCAAGAGGGTTCTGAGGGGGGACAACACCGCCCGATGATAGCCACGGCCGGTTTTGTAATCAAGTCCGGCTTTTCTCTTGACACCCGTGTCAATCTTCGGATAGGTTGACACCGGAATCAACCGGGGTTTGAATGCCAAAGACTGAGAAAAGAAGAAGAAAGTCATCCGCCGAGGAAAAAAAGAGCCTGATCCTCAACTCGGCTGTCAAGGTGTTTTCGCAGAAGGGCTTCCACCGCTGCCGCATCTCCGATATCGCCAACGAGGCCGGGGTGGCCTACGGGCTGGTGTACCACTACTTCGAGAACAAGCAGGAGATCCTGCAAACCATCTTCGAGAAGAACTGGGGGCTCTTGACCAAGGTCATCGATACGGTCGAGGAGCAAACCGACGACCTGAGCCAGAAGCTGCTTCTAATTACCAGCTTCATGCTGGACGCCTACAAGCTGGCTCCGGACATCATCCAAGTAATGGTCATGGAGATCGCCCGCTCCTCCAAGTTCCTGAAAAAGCCCAAGATCGAGGCTTTCGAGAAGGCTTTCTCCCGCCTGGGCGAAATCCTCTCCCACCACCAGAAGAAGGGCGACATCGCCTCCGACTTGGAGCCCAAGTTCTTGGCCTACTGCTTCTTCGGCATCCTGGAACTGATCCTCACCGGCTACCTGCTTGGCACCCTGCATCCCAATGAGGGAGAACAGCACGAAGCCTTCAAGTCCCGCCTGGTGGACATTTTCCTAAACGGCATCAGCAGAAAAACGGTCTAACCCCAGTACCCCCAGGGACGGAGGTAGCCTAACCCCAGGGACGGAGGTAGCCGTGTCCGGAATCCGGACACACACTCTCTTTCCCGAAAATCCTGACTACTTGTTTTTCAGCCAGTTAGGCCCGCAAGCGTCCTTTGGCACCATTCCTGCTTTCCTCCCCGGGCATGCGAGTACCCAGAGGAAACACCATTGCCCCCGGTAACGCCTTCCACATGATCTGG